>Ga0172377_10007833_pt1 | contig 10967 bp, 7 predicted proteins | sample Pumphouse3metaG_FD_119749 | JGI IMG/M metagenome (GOLD analysis project Ga0172377, IMG submission 119749) | Leachate microbial communities from a municipal landfill in Southern Ontario, Canada - Pumphouse #3 metaG | ecosystem: Engineered > Solid waste > Landfill > Unclassified | place: Canada... | reverse complement strand
CTTGAAGTTGAATCCCGCTCACATAATTTTCTTGTCGCAATGGATGGTCGTTCTGAAAAGCTGGTGGGGGGAACCCAACTGACTATAAGGAAGGCTCCATATTCTATTCATGTAATTAAACTTATGAATAGACGATATTTTTCTACATTACGTGAAAAACTGATGTGGGGTGCTGATGAAAGACAAAGAAAATAAGATCCATTTTGGATCTTGAATGTGGACTACTATGATAAAACACACTGTTGATGATGTATTGGAATTTGCACCTGTATTTTTATGGTTTATTGGTGCTTGAAGGCAATGGAAGTAAAGAAGAGACATGGAATTGAGGTCACTTCTAAGATTGCCGAAAGCAGAGTATAGTACTCGTACAATTTTGAGATGGTTATGGAAAGTCTGGAAAGGTAACCGTTTGCAGGCTTTTCTTAATGCTATCATCGGATTATTAGGGGTTGCTGTAAGTCTTTGTCAGGTAGCGGCAGTAAAACATGCCATCGATGTTGCTTCAGGAATAGTGAAAGGGAATGTCATAGTGGCTGTTGCGTGGATGGCGGTTCTTGTTCTTATCGGTTTTGCCCTTAATATTTCAAGTATTTGGATCAAGAATATTTTGGGTATTAAGGCTCAGAACAGAATGCAGCAACAATTTGTGAACCGACTCCTTCACTCGGAATGGAACGGAAAGGAGAAGCGACATTCCGGAGATGTCATCAACAGGTTGGAATTTGATGTAAATACAGTAGTTAACTTCCTGACCGAAACCATTCCTTCAGCTATCAGTATATTAGCAATGTTTCTTGGTGCCTTTGTCTATCTCTTCTCAATGGATCATTTGCTGGCGATTATTACAGTAGCTGTATCTCCCTTTTTCCTTCTTGTCAGCAAGGTTTATGTGCGACGGATGAGACGGCTAAACAGGCAGGTGCGCAACTTTGATAGTAAAGTCCAGAGTGTGTTGCAGGAAATGATTCAGCACCGTGGGCTAATTAAAACTTTAGAAAATGATGGCATGATGGTGTGTCGACTGGAACATACCCAAAGACATCTTCGACATCGCATAGTAAAACGTACGAGATTCCGGGTTTTCAGTAATCTGTTTCTCAATATTGGTTTCACATCTGGTTATTTGTTGGCTTTTCTATGGGCTGCCATAAGAATGTCTCATCATACATTAACTTTTGGAGGAATGACGGCTTTTCTACAATTGGTCAATCGTATACAGGGGCCTGCACATAATCTGGCACAACTTATACCAGTCTATGTTAGTGTTTATACAGCTGCAGAAAGATTGATGGAACTGGAAGAAGATCCCTTGGAAGAACAGGGTAATCCGGTTAAACTGGATTTGCCTTGTGGCATCCGGATGAAAAATGTTACCTTTGAATATGATTCAACAGATGGTGACGTTATTAGAGATCTTTCTTTTGATTTCACGCCGGGATCTTCTACGGCTATATTAGGCGAAACAGGTGCAGGCAAGACCACTCTTATCCGACTTTTGTTTGCTTTTCTGCATCCTCAGAACGGAAATATTGAAATCTACAATGGCAAGAGTTGCCAAGATTTATCTCCATTGCATCGTTGTAATTTTGTGTATGTCCCACAGGGGAATACTTTGATGAGTGGTACAATCCGTGAAAATCTGCACTTGGGGAAACGAAATGCTACGGATGAAGAGATGAAAGAAGCTCTTCGGATAAGTTGTGCAGAATTTGTCTATGACTTGCCTGATGGACTTGCTACAGTGTGTGGTGAACAAGGTGGGGGACTCAGTGAGGGGCAAGCCCAGCGTATCAGCATTGCCCGTAGTCTTCTCCGTGATTGTAGTATTATGATTTTTGATGAGGCCACCAGTGCTCTGGATCCGGAAACGGAACATCGTCTTTTGCAGAATCTTCTTTCGATACAGGCCAAGACGATATTGTTTATTACCCATCGCAAGGCAGTCGCAGAATGTTGTGACAAGATTCTGATAATCAGTAAAATAAGATAGGGTGAGGAAAATAGAATGCAAAATTTTGAATGATAAATGATTTTAAAAATGTGTGTTGGATGATAGTAACCTTTTCAAATCTTACTTTTTGAGCAAACGTTTGCATAAAGTTTAAGTAAATAAAAAGATTGGATAAAGAGTAGGTTGAATGTTTTTGGTTATCTTTGTGTTTGTTGAGATAGAATAACATGAAAGAACAAGAATCAATTACTATGAAGGATATTGCACGTAATCTGGGCGTGTCCATAGCTACAGTTTCGAGGGCTTTGCAGGATTGTCCGCGTATTAGTGCCAGGCAAAGGGCTCGTATTCAGATTTATGCAAGGGAACATAATTTTTATCCTAATATCATAGGAGCAGCTCTTCGGCATAGCAGGATGATGCCAATGAAGATTATCGGAGTAATTGTACCGCAGTTCGTACATTATTATTTTGCTTCTGTCCTTACGGGCATTGAAGAGGAAGCACGAAATAGAGGCTATCGGATTATGGTTGCTCTGAGCGATGAACGTTATGCCAGGGAAGTAGAAATATGTGAAGATTTCTATAAGGATAAGGTTTGTGGTATCATAGTTTCTCAAGCAAAAGATACGACAAAGTACGACCATTTTCAGAGACTAATAGATAATGGCGTGCCTTTGGTGTTTTATGATCGTATCTGTACGGGTGTTAATTCTTCTCGTGTTGTCGTAGATGATTATATGGGAGCTTATACGGCGGTGACACACCTTATTGATACGGGGTGTAAGCGAATAGCTTATTATGGATCCTCTATGACTTTGGAAATCTCCAAAAATCGTTTTAATGGTTATAAAGATGCTTTGTTTAAACATGGTCTGAAATTAGACGATAGTATTGTCCGATTATGTGATAATCGCTCTGATGCTGAGGCGATAACTCCAGAGCTTTTGAGTATGGACAACCATCCGGATGCGTTTTTTGCAGTTAATGATGATACGGCTATCGGAGTTCTTTATACTGCTAAACGGATGGGATTTGATATACCAAAGGACGTTTCCATCTGTGGATTTACTAATGGCTATCGTGCTGTCACTTGCGATCCGATGCTGACTACTGTAGAGCAGCGTGGTACACAGGTTGGTGAAGAAGCTGCTAATATCTTAATAGGCCAGGTCGAAGGGATTCTACCGATGGATAAGGTGGAAAAGAGAATTGTCAGGACTCGTCTGATAATCAGAGAATCAACAAGATAGGGTAGTCCTTTCAAAGATGGGAACCGGGTCAGATTCTCGGAATATATATAAGAAAGGATTATGCAAAGATACAAATTATAAGGATTATATCATGAAGGAAAAACCAGATTTGAACTTCTGGAAACTTTGGAATCTGAGTTTTGGATTCTTTGGCGTCCAGATCGCTTATGCTTTACAGAGTGCAAATATTTCGCGTATCTTTGCTACGCTTGGTGCAGATCCACATGACTTGAGTTATTTTTGGATTCTTCCTCCACTGATGGGTATTATTGTACAACCTATCGTAGGGACTTGCTCTGATAAAACATGGTGTCGGTTCGGAAGGAGAATTCCTTATCTGATTCTAGGAGCTGTTATTGCTGTTCTGGTCATGTGCCTTTTACCTAATGCCGGATCTCTTGGAATGTCGGTAAGCTCGGCTATGCTATTTGGGCTGATTGCCCTGATGTTCCTTGATACAAGTATCAATATGGCTATGCAACCATTTAAAATGCTGGTTGGGGATATGGTGAATGAGAAGCAGAAAGGATTGGCTTATGCCATTCAAAGTTTTCTCTGTAATGCCGGATCCTTGGTCGGGTATGTCTTTCCTTTTTTATTCACAGCATTTGGCATAGCCAATACTGCTACGCCAGGGGTGATTCCTGATTCAGTCATCTATAGTTTTTATATTGGTGCAGCTATCCTGATACTTTGTGTGTTCTATACTTCGGCAAAAGTAAAAGAAATGCCACCTAAAGAATATGCTGAATATCATGGACTTAAGAAAACTGACAATGAAGATCATGCCAATTGGTTTAAACTCTTGAAGCATGCTCCTGCAACTTTCTGGAAAGTAGGTCTGATACAATTTTTCTGTTGGTTTGCTTTCATGTATATGTGGACTTATACCAATGGGACGGTGGCTTCCAATTGCTGGAATGTAGATATGACTTTGACCGCAGCTACAAGTTCCAAAGGTTATCAGGAAGCCGGTAACTGGGTAGGGATTCTTTTTGCAGTCCAGGCTATCGGCAGCATAATATGGGCAGTTGTTCTTCCTCGGTTCAGTCGCCGTAAGGTGGCTTATGGGCTGAGCCTTTTATTGGGTTGTGCAGGTTTTGTAATGACGGCTTTCATACGTGATCAGTATCTGCTCTTCTTACCCTTCCTCCTTATCGGGTGTGCATGGGCTGCAATGTTAGCAATGCCTTTTACTTTTGTGACAAATGCTTTGGAGGGTTATGGACACATGGGAGCTTATCTGGGACTTTTCAATGGGACTATCTGTATACCTCAGATTGTAGCAGCAGCTATTGGAGGGACTTTACTGTCTGTGACAGGATCTGCACAGAGTCACATGATGCTTCTGGCCGGAATAGCCTTATTGATGGGCTCTCTTTCTGTACCAATGATTAATGAGAAGGGGGACTCATAAGAATCATGCAAACGTTTGCATAAACTGTTGGAGATTTTATAAGTGACTAACAAGGTATTCCTGTCTATTTTTATTAATTTAGCATCGGAAAACTAATCATACATCTATGGTATTCGAATTCAATATAGAATATAAGACTGCTTATGGAGAAGAGGTCGTCCTTTATTTGATAAATGACAACAAACTCTCGCGTTGTGAAATGTGGACCTGTGATGGCCGGATTTGGAGATGTCAGCTTTCAATTCAAAAAGTGCCGAAGATACTTACTTATAGGTATGAAGTGGAATGCAACAAAAATCATTCAAGATGTGAATGGTCGTTGATGAAGCATACACTAGAGATCACGGCCAAAAGGTCAGGGACTTATATCTTATATGACAGGTGGCAGGATATTCCTGAAGATTCATACCTATACAGTTCTGCTTTTACGGATTGTATTAATAATCAAAGCCTGGGTAATGTTAAAACTTCTGACTTTGCAAAGACGGTCCGTTTGAAAGTAAGAGCTCCTCAACTTTGCAAGGGAGAGCGACTGGCTGTCGTGGGTTCTGGTAAGGCGCTGAAAAACTGGGATGCAAACCATGCAATAGAAATGGTGGAGCATAACTATAATGAATGGATCGTAGATGTGAATGAAGCTGATTTCCCTGATCACCGGATGGAATTTAAATTTGTTGTCCTTAATGTTGACAAAGGAATTCTTCCGCTATGGGAAACCGGAGAAAACAGAGTGATTGAATGGCAACAGATAAAAGATGGTACGATAGTTGTATATGAGTTGGATCAGTCTTTCCTTGATCGTTCGAATCGAAAACTATCGGGAACATTAGTGCCTGTTTTTTCATTGAGAAGCAAAAGTAGTTTTGGTGTAGGTGATTTTGGCGATCTGAAAAAAATGATTGACTGGATTTCTATCGTAGGACAAAGGGTCTTGCAGATATTACCGGTTAATGATACGACTATTACCCACACTTGGACGGACTCATATCCTTATAGTTGTATTAGTATCTTTGCTATCCATCCCCAATATGTAGACCTTAATGCACTGCCGGCTTTGAAAGATAAAACCCACATGGAATATTATAAAAAACTTCAAAGCAAACTGAATCTTCTTCGCCAGGTTGATTATGAACAGGTTAACTCAGCCAAACTCAGATACCTGCATGAGCTCTTCAATCAGGAGGGCGGTAGAATTCTGAAAAGTACAGGTTTCCATGCTTTCTTTAAGGAAACGGAAATATGGCTGGTACCTTATGCACAATATTGTGTCTTACGAGATGAAAATAAAACAGCAGACTTTTACAAATGGACTGGTCATACGATGTGGAACGAAGGGGATCGCAGGCGTCTTTCTACTCCGGGGACAAAAGATTATATTAAGGTCGCATTCTGGTATTTCGTCCAATATGTTCTTGACCTGCAGATGAAGGATGTGCATCATTATGCCCGTAGTAAGGGAGTGATTCTAAAAGGTGATATTCCAATAGGAGTAAATCGTTTTGGATGTGATGTTTGGATGGAACCCGATTATTTTAATCTCAATGGCCAAGCTGGTGCCCCTCCTGATGCCTTTTCTGCTAATGGACAGAATTGGGGATTCCCCACTTACAACTGGGAAGTAATGCTGAAGGATGGCTGTAAATGGTGGATTAATCGTTTCCAGAATATGGCGAAATTCTTCGATGCTTATCGTATTGACCATATCCTGGGTTTCTTTCGTATCTGGGAGATTCCCATAAATGCTGTACAGGGACTCCTCGGACAATTTTCTCCGGCTCGGGCTATGACAGTTGATGAAATTCGTGGATATGGACTCAATTTTCAAGAGGAGCGGTTTACGGAGCCATTTATTACAGACTGGGTTCTTGACCGGGTATTCCATAATCGGGCAGACGAGGTACGTGAGAAATATCTGGAAAAGATAGATGATGAACGTTATCAGATGCTACCGGAATATGATACGCAGCGAAAAGTTGAGAAGATTTTTGAAGGATCAAAGAATCAAACTGATAAAGATCTCCGTGATGGGTTGTTTTCTCTGATTAGCGATGTCCTTTTTATCCGTGACTATAAAGATCATACTAAGTTCCATCCCAGAATTTGTGCGCAGTTCGATTTTGTTTATGAGAGTTTATATGATAATGATAAGGCTGCTTTCAACAGATTGTATGATGATTATTTTTACCACCGTAATAATCGATTCTGGGAAGAGCAGGCGATGAAAAAGTTACCTAAACTTGTTCAGGCTACCCGCATGTTGGTTTGTGCAGAGGATTTAGGTATGGTTCCGGATTGTGTTCCTGTGGTCATGAATCATTTGAAGATTCTCAGTCTTGAAATTCCGAGTATGCCGAAAGAACCATATATACGTTTCAGTCATTTAGATCGGAATCCTTATCGTTCTGTTTGTATGATATCAAGTCATGATATGCCTACGCTGAGGCAGTGGTGGGACGAAGATCTGTCCCGTGCCCAGGATTATTATAATTCCGTGTTGAATCATCAAGGTTCTGCGCCACACCCTTTACCGGGATGGCTGGCCAAGGACATTATTTCTCGTCATCTGGGCTCTCCTTCTATTCTTTGTATCTTGAGTATACAGGACTGGTTAGCTATAGATGAGGATATCCGATTCTCAGACGAGAATGATGAACGAATCAATGTTCCGGCTGATTCAAATCATTACTGGCGCTATCGCATGCATCTGAATATTGAAGATTTGATAGCAAATCATGATTTCTCAACTACTGTTTCTGAATTGATCCATCAGGCAGGAAGATAGTATTTCAGGTGTTCCTGTTTGATGTAAGGTGGTTGGGAAAGTCCTTTTTGAGATGAAAATGTTAATTGCGCTTAATCGGAAAAGTTAAATCCTCTTCAGAAGATGGTATGACGAAAAACAATCTTAGATATTTTGGAAAATGATGAGAAACATGACGAAAAAATTGTTATTTTTGTTCGGTTGTTTATTAACCGTAATGCAAATGAATGCCGTGAATATTGACCGTATAGAGCCAACCAACTGGTTTGTTGGAATGAACAATCCCTCCTTACAATTGATGGTATACGGTAATGGTATCAGGAGCGCGAATGTGTTTGTGAACTATCCTGGTGTAAAGGTTGATTCGATCGTACGTTTGGATTCACCTGATTATCTGTTTGTGTATCTGAATCTAAAAGATGCCAAGGCAGGTCATCTTGTGCTGAATTTTACACAAGGTAAAACTACAAAAAAGGTAAGTTATGAATTGAAGAATCGAGAGATGGCAGGTGATCGTCATCTCGGTTTTACCAATGCGGATGTCTTGTACATGTTGATGCCTGACCGTTTTGCCCAAGGGCCTCATCATAAAAGTTACATGAAGAAGATGAATCCTTATAAAGAAGACCGTTCCCAGCCGAGTCTTCGGCATGGTGGTGATCTGGAAGGAATCATAAATCATCTTGATTATTTCAAGCAGTTGGGGGTTACGGCTCTTTGGCTTACCCCTGTTCTTGAAAATAATTCTCCGGATAATCAGGGTTTCAGTACTTATCATGGTTACGCAACGACAGATTATTATCATATTGATCCGCGTTTCGGTACGAATGAAGAATATACTCAACTTGTCCGGGCGGCTCATGAAAAAGGATTGAAAGTGGTAATGGATATGATCTTTAATCACTGTGGCTTTGAACATCCTTGGGTGAAAGATATGCCATCAAAAGACTGGTTCAATTCTCCGGGATGGCTTGCTGGAGGTAAAGATGCTAAGAGCAAATATAAACAGACTTCATATAAACTGACGACAATACTGGACCCTTATGCTTCTAAAATAGATAAGAACGAAACTGTAAATGGCTGGTTTGTTCCCACGATGCCTGATCTGAATCAGAGAAACCCTTACGTCATGAGATACCTTATTCAGAATAGCGAGTGGTGGATAGAAACAGCTGATATTGACGGTATTCGTATGGATACTTATCCTTATGCTGACCGTAAAGCTATGTCTGGTTGGATGAAAACGCTTACTGAAGAGTATCCTAATTTTAATGTAGTAGGAGAAACATGGGTTACTGAACCGGCTTATACGGCTGCATGGCAGAAAGATTCCAAACTTTCGAAGATCAATAGTTATCTGCCTACAGTCATGGATTTCAGTCTCTATGATAAAATCAATAAGGCCAAGGCAGAAGAAACTGATAATGGTGAAAAGGGCCTGAACCGTGTATATAATAGTTTGTGCTATGATTACCTCTATGAAAATCCTTCTTCGGTTATGGCTTTTATAGAAAATCATGATACGGATCGTTTTTTGGGCAATGGAGAAGATACCTTGGCTTTGAAACAAGCATTAGGATTATTGCTGACCATTGATCGCATTCCTCAACTTTATTATGGTACGGAGGTGCTGATGAATGGAAAGAAAGAGGTGACGGATGGTAACGTACGTAAGGATTTCCCGGGTGGATTTCCTGGTGACAAGCATGATTGCTTTACGGTAGAAGGCCGCACGAAGGCAGAGAATAGCATGTTTGACTGGCTGAGTAAACTCCTGCATTGGCGTCAAGGTAATGAATTGATTACAAAAGGAAAACAAACACAGTTTTGCCCTCATAATGGTGTTTATGTCGTAGCCCGACAGTATGACGGTAAAACTTCTATGACGATTCTGAATGGAACTAATAAACCCGCTGTCATGGATGTGAATCGTTATGCGGAAATTATAGGTAATAATGTTTCTGCTAAGGATGTGATAACAGGGGAAATAGTCAGGCTGGATAAAAATTTGAACTTAATGCCGCGTCAAACTCTGATCATTGAGTTCTAAATGGATGGAGATAGAAAAAAGATGATAGATGACAAATTTCTTTTAATGTTAAAATAAAAGAAATCTTGATGTTTTCGGGATAGGGGGAAATAAACATAAATGTTTTATTTCCCCCTTTGTCAATAAATGTAGATAGGGCAAGCTAATGAATAGAAATGATATTCGTTTTTACTTGCCAATTTCCTTTTTTTGAGATTATTTATTATATTTGCAGTATTTACTCATAAATAATATTCATGAAAGGCATCTTCTGTACCATCTCTTTACTTGTTTTAGTTTTAGCTAAAGTTTTTTCTCAAAGTGCTTTGGTAGAACGGTATAATTGTTCAATTTTGAATATGTCTGGTGGTCTCCCAAATAACTTTGTAGATGATATTTATCCAGATAGCAATGGTTTTATCTGGATATCTACACATGGTGGCGGATTGGTCCGTTATGACGGTTATGCTTATCAGTATTTTGGAGTAGGTAATCAGGGCATTAGTTTGGAAAGCAATACTTGTAGAAATGTTTACGAAGATAATTTCCATAGACTTTGGATAGCTTTTGAGGAAGGTGTTGAAGTACTCGATCTTGAAACTTTAGAACCTGCCAATTTGAAATGTACGACCAATGTTCTTTCCAGAAAACTAAAATTGCTGATGGGTGAAAATTGCATTCGGGTATACAAAGATGCATATTCCGGCGGAATCCCGTTCACCTATTCCGGTGATATCCGTTCACTCAATTGTTGCTAATTCTTACCAGCTGTAAAATTAATATTTTTTTCTTAAACTTTCCCCTTTCAAGTCAAATCTTATCGATTTGTGTGTCATCCTATCCAGACAAGCCTCTGCAATCAGCTCACTCTGGAACACATTATACCAGTCTGATACAGGCAACTGGCTGCACAGGATCAAGGATTTGAAGTTGTACCTGTCATCAATGATCTGCTCGAAGTCATTCTGTATATCACCGTCAACTTTCTGCATACCCCAGTCATCAATGATCAGAAGGTCCTGGCTGCCGAGCTTGCGGAAGAAGTTGTTAAGACGGTTCTCCAGCCTGAGCATCCTCATGGTACTGACAAGCATGTTTATGGTAAAGTACATGACCTTGAATCCCTGCCTGCAGGCCCTGTCACCGAGAGCACTGGCAAGGTAGGTCTTCCCTGTTCCTGCAGAGCCCGTTATGATGATGGTCATGCCATTCCTGAGGTATTCACAGGTGCCCAGCTCTGCTACGGTTGCGGAGCTGACACCTCTTGTGGTATCCGTCTCCAGGTTTTCAATTGAAGCCTGCATTCTAAAATGTGCACTCTTGACCAGCCTTTTAATGCCATTGTCACGTCTGGTATCCCTTTCTGTCTGTATCATCAGCTGCATGCCGTCCATGAGGGACGTGCCGTCCAGCTTGTGCGTCTCCTCCAGGGAAGTCCAGCATTGTGCCATTCCGGGCAACTTGAGCAAGTGCAGTGCCCTTTCCGTTTCATCTGTCATAATATAAAATTTTATAAGTTATTTATAATAGCCCGCACCTCTCATATTCTCATG
>Ga0172377_10007832_pt1 | contig 10968 bp, 6 predicted proteins | sample Pumphouse3metaG_FD_119749 | JGI IMG/M metagenome (GOLD analysis project Ga0172377, IMG submission 119749) | Leachate microbial communities from a municipal landfill in Southern Ontario, Canada - Pumphouse #3 metaG | ecosystem: Engineered > Solid waste > Landfill > Unclassified | place: Canada... | reverse complement strand
TTGAATGCTCTTTTTAATAATCCACTCCTTAATTTATTGTCTTTCAATGGGCTAGGTTCCCGCCTCCGCGGGAACGACAGTAGTAAAACGAGAACTAAAGTAAAAAACGGGGGGAAGCATACTAAAAAGTTATTTAAGCTTGACAAAAGAAAGGCTTTAAGTTGTGTATCTCAAAATGCAAAATGACTGGTGAATATTCTGATAAGTAGATAAATAAAGAGGCTGTTACAGATGAACCAAAAAAACATTTCTTCTCTTCATGATAACCAGATAATGGGTACTGTAGGTGATATTCTTCGACGCATTGTTCCTATGTCTCTAGTTGCCCTTGATTGCACAATGTTTCAACTGACTCTTGTAAGAAAGCAATGATGTTTTCAGAATTGCGAGATTTCCAATAATGACCTATGTACATAGTACTAAGACTAGAAGCTATAACATGAGCCAGATAAGATTATGCAATACAAAGCCTCAAATGCTTATTATAAACTATCTATACAGCAATAAAATACGGTATAGAGTTAACTACAAACCACTACTAGGAAAACCAGATATAGCAATCACCAGCAAGAAAGTCAAAAAGGTTGGAGGAGTTACTTGTTGAGATTCATTGACCTTTTTGCGGGATGTGGTGGTTTGTCGGAAGGATTTGTAAGCGAAGGTTTCAAGCCAGTTGCACATATTGAAATGGATAAATCCGCCTGTAAGACTCTTCTGACTAGGACTGCATTCCATTATCTTTCTCAACATAGTAAACTTGATGACTATACTAACTATCTAAAAGGCATACTATCTTGGCAAGAAATGATGTACATTGTCCCAGAATGGCTAACAAAGAGTGTAATTTGCAGCAAAATTGACGAAACCTCAATAAATGAAATTATGCAAACAATTGATGAGCTCCTCAAGGGCGAACCAGTGGATGTTATCATTGGCGGTCCCCCATGTCAGGCATATTCTCTTGTAGGAAGATCGAGAGATGCGAATAAAATGGTAAACGATCCCAGGAACTACCTTTTCCGACATTACTATGATTTTGTTAAACGCTTTAATCCCCATTACATCGTTTTGGAGAATGTGCCAGGTCTAAAAACAGCCAGTAACCATCTTGAGAGTATAATCAATATGTTTGAAGAAGGCCTAGGTTATAAAACTACATTACTTACACTTGATGCGTCAAACTACGGAGTATTACAAAAAAGGAAACGAATAGTTGTTATCGGTTCGAAGAACTACAACACTGATATTCAACTTAAGGAATTCAAACAGGATGGAATTGGAGAAATATTAAAAGATCTGTTTTCCGATCTTCCGGTATTACATCCTGGAGAAGCGATTGATCAGGCAGAATACACAGGAGATAGTACACAATATCTGACTACTTTCGGATACCGTATAAACTCATCATTTGTTACTCAGAATACTTGTCGTCCACATAATCCAAGGGATTTGGAGATATACAGAAGGGCTATTGAAAAGTGGCTTAGCACAGGTAAAAGAATTCGTTATAATGAGTTACCGGAGAATCTTATAACACACCGAAACACAAGTAGTTTCCTTGACCGATTCAAAGTAGTAGATCCCACGGGATTAAGTCACACTATGGTGGCACATATCTCAAAAGACGGACATCATTATATTTATCCATCACTAAGCCAGGTCAGGTCGATTTCTGTTAGGGAAGCAGCCAGAATTCAGTCATTCCCGGATAACTATTATTTTGAAGGTGGGAGAACTGCTGCATTTAAACAGATAGGGAATGCGGTACCACCACTGTTAGCCAAGGCTGTTGCACAGGCAATAAAAGCAAATCTGAGTATTCAAAGCAACTTCTAATATGGAACTTAAGCTCCTAGATATCAAGCAAATTAATATACAGATGAGGTATTATGATCAACGATGAAAATGATTATGAAATAAAAGCTCCGGCTGCTGGTGCCATGATTGAGTCTTTGAGAGCATATGGGTATTCACCAGCAGCTGCAATTGCAGATATTATAGACAACAGTATATCTGCTGGTGCAAGAACAATTTGGATTTATTTTTATTGGGCAGCAAGGGACTCATATATCTCAATACTTGACGATGGCCCGGGCATGGATGAATCAACATTGAGTGCAGCAATGAGACCCGGAAGTTGCAATCCACTTGAAGAGAGGTCTCCAAAAGATCTTGGACGTTTTGGGATGGGACTGAAAACTGCATCTTTTTCTCAATGCAAAAACCTTACTGTTAAATCGAAAACAAAAAATGGAGTTATATCCCTCAGAAGATGGGATATAAACCATGTGATAGATACAAATGAATGGCAACTTTTAAAAAATGCAAAACCTGATTCTGAACATATACTGGCGTGTTTGGATTCTCTGAAAACCGGAACTCTTGTACTTTGGGATGACCTAGACAAGCTAATGGGAGAAACATGTGATGTTAATAGCCATGACGAGCAACAACGGTTTTTAAAAATTATAGATGAGGTTAAGGCTTATCTGGAGATGGTTTTTCACAACTTCTTGTCAGGACTGAATCCATCTATTAAAATTGAAGTGAACGGGAATAAACTTTTCCCTTGGGATCCTTTTTGTGAAATCCATCCAGCAACAATTGCCTTCCCCGAGGAAAAAATACTTCATCCCCACGGAGACACAATAATCAAAGGATTTGTATTGCCACATAAAGACAAGCTGACTTCAGAAGCTTTTGAAGCAAATGCAGGCCCGGGTGGTTGGAACGCTAGGCAGGGTATCTATATCTATCGCAATAAAAGGCTGTTGGTGGCAGGGGGGTGGCTTGGACTTGGTGACAACAAACCATGGATGCAAGAAGAGCAGTACAAACTGTCTCGGATACGGATTGACATATCGAATACACAAGATTTCGACTGGTTGATTGATGTGAAAAAATCCAGTGCGAAACCACCAGCGTGGATAAAGCATAGATTAATCATGCTCTCCGACAAAGTAAGAACAAGAGCAAGAGAGGTTTTCGCACACAGGGGAACTTATGGTTCTCGACCTAGAGTATTAAATATCTCACGAATATGGCTTCCGGTAAATAAAGAAGGACGAATGTCATATCGACTAGACAGACACCATCACCTTATACAAGCCTTGGACAGCATTCTTTTAACAAAGGCCAACAGGGAAATTTTTAGTGCTCTCTTGCGTTCACTCGAGGAAACTCTTCCGATTTCTAGTATATGGCTCAATACAGCAGAAAATTCTGACAATCACTCTATGCCATTTGAAACAGAAAGCGAAATGGGAAAAAGGCGGTTAGTTGAAATTTCCTACGAAATACTAAGGCAACAGAAAGGTCTTTCCGCAGATGCATCCAGAAAGAAGTTGCTAGAGATGGAATCATTTCAAGATGAAACATTCCAAGATATTATATATACATTAAATAATTAGAGGTGAGCATGAATCATCAGAACTACCTAAATATTTGTCGTATCCTGATCAATATTGAAAGGGACAAAACCCCTGAACAACCTTTAACCGTTGAACTAATAAGAAAAGTGGTAGAAGACACCGTAAGTAAATTTGACTTGGGGGGAGATGATTCAGATGCAATGGTTGAAGCCATGGTGAGAGACTTGGAGTTAGTATATTCAACTTGGATCGACCAACCAATGACTCTCACCGATGGCACACATAAACCATGGCTACCCAAAAAAATCGCAAGCATTAACTGGCAATACTGGAACAGATATAGAACATATTTACTGGAGAAGGGTTGGGCAAATGAAACAGTTAACAGACTTGACGAAACAACACGAGACATACTCGGATTTATGGAAGATCCCCAAAGAAATGACCCGTGGGATATCAGGGGTATGGTAGTTGGGCATGTACAGTCAGGTAAAACCGCAAATTATTCTGGCTTAGTATGTAGAGCAATTGACTCAGGATATAAGGTGATAGTTATTCTTGCAGGAACATTGAATAATCTCCGTAGTCAAACACAGATTCGCCTGGATGAAAGTGTTTTGGGTTTTAACAGCGTTCACAATCTCTCTCGTGCTCAAAGAATACCAATAGGAGTTGGGAGGATTGGTCAATGCACACCATTGATTGACACGATCACCACGAGAGATGAGAATGGTGATTTTAAAACACAAGTAGCAAACCAATTCAGCATCAATCCCGGGGGGAACCCCTTGCTGTTTATAATTAAGAAAAATGGTAATATATTAAGGAATTTGATAGAGTGGGTAGAATGGGCTTCACATAGTCATGGCACAGAAGGTGGAAAACCAATCATCAGAAATGTTCCGCTACTTGTCATTGACGATGAGGCAGACTATGGTTCGGTCGACACACGAAGGCAATTTCGCAATAACCTTGGCCAGATTGATGAGGAACATGACCCCACACTGATCAACAAGAGAATAAGGCAACTGTTATTTTATTTTGAAAAGAGTTGTTACGTGGGCTATACGGCTACGCCTTTTGCGAATATATTTATCCACCCCCAGAATCGACTTCCCCAGTTTGGAGAGGATTTGTTTCCCAGAAATTTTATCATGTGCCTGCCTACACCTTCTGACCATTTCGGTCCCAAGCAGGTTTTCGGAATAGCAGGGAATCATGAATCTGATATGCTAGAAGAAGATGGACTACCTATTATAAGGGATGTGGATGATTCGGAGGAATGGATCCCTCCCCGTCATAAAAACTATCATTGTCCCATTTATAAGAATGAAGAAGCAATCCCACCTTCATTAAAGAACGCAATTAAAAGTTTCATCTTGGCCACAGCAATCAGGTATAGCAGGGGGCAGGTTAAAACCCACAATTCAATGCTAATTCATGTATCGCGATTTGTCAGTTTACAGACAAGTGTTTATAATCAGGTCAATAATTATCTATCTGAAATTAGGAACAGGATTCAATATGGGGACGGAGGACGAGAGTCTTCAATTTTTGATGAGATAAAAATACTGTTTAATATGGATTTTGTTAAGACTAGCAGAGAGATATACCCAAATGAGGAAAGGCTTTCATCTTGGGATATGATTTCACCACATATAAAAACAATAGTATTGTCTACGAAAGTAAAACAAATAAATGGATCAACCGGTGATGTACTCGATTATATAGAAAACTCAGAAATTGGACTGAATGTGATTGCTATAGGTGGAGACAAATTGTCAAGGGGATTGACTCTGGAAGGACTAACCGTAAGTTACTTTCTTCGGAATTCATATATGTATGACACATTGATGCAGATGGGACGATGGTTTGGATATAGGAATGGATATGTTGATGTTTGTCGGCTTTTTCTACCTAAAGATCTAAGGGAATGGTTTAGACATATCACATTAGCGAGCGAGGAACTCAGAATGGAGTTTGCATATATGGTGGCAACAGGTGGTAAACCATCTGACTTCGGGTTGAAAGTTAGATCGCACCCCACACTTTTAGTAACCGCTCCGGTGAAGATGAGAGAAGGAACTGAATTGGGTATATCATTTTCTGGTAGTATTTGCGAAACTGTGGTTTTCCACAAGTCAGAGAGCTTTTTAAGGAACAATCTCAGGGCAACAATTGGTCTTTTGTGTAGAATATCCGAAAAAGCAAAACCTTCCGTAGACCCAAGACTTGTATTCTCTGACAATAAAACTAGGAACTGGACTGGACTGTGCTGGCAGGGTGTTGATTTTTCTGCAGTATGTAGCTTCTTAAGGGAGTATAACACACATGAGGACGCCCGAAAAGTAAATGCTAGATTACTTGCACAATACATTGAAACAATGTCGTCTAATCCTACAGGTGATCTACAAAAATGGACGGTTTTCATGCCATCAAGCTCACTTAGTACAAAAACATTTAATCTACCAGATCCGATAAATCTAAGTCCAAAAATGATGTATCGTGCTTGGCATAAAGATTTTGACCCAGAAAAAAATGGATATCAGGACAGTTACCATATTCGGAGGTTAATTAGCCCAATTGATGAATGTGTAGACATTGATGAAGTAGCATGGAAAAAAGCCTTAACGCTGACACAAACTTTGAGGGCTCTGAATCATAGTTTGAATTCGACCAGAGATATACCGGAAGAGCCCTCGGGAAGATCCATAAGAGATGTAAGAGATAGGAAAACTGGATTATTAATGATTTATCCCCTAGAACCTGATTCAAGTAAATCAGATATAGTTGGAGAAGATATCCCGATAATAGGGATAGCACTGAGTTTTCCTGGGAATCTCAGCGATGAGAAAGTAACATATGTGGTTAACAAAGTGTACCGGGATCAGGAAATAGGTGATATGGAATGATAATCAATAGTGACGTTTGGACTGACCTTGCTTCAGAGGTGAGAAATTCCCCGGGGATAGCTAGAAGACGTATCCCCATGAAAAATGATGCAGATCTATATGCAGCGATGATCTCTCCGTGCGGTTTCCCCGCACTTATTATTGAAGCAGAAGAAATAGATATCCCGTCTTCAATAAATGTGAATTGCTATGGTTTTTTACTGAGGTCATTACTAATCAATAAGGAGGGCAAAGAAGGAACCTCGAGTTTGCTACTTGAACTTGCCGATCCAAGGTTTCGAGACGTATTCATAGTTTTAGCGGAGGACATCGCCCTCCAAATGAACAATGCCATAGACAAACATCTTGCTATCAAAGTGTTCTTCAATCAACTAAATAGGTGGCGGGAATTCTTTGACAAAACTGGACGCGAAGGGTTGTCTAAACAACAACAACAGGGATTATATGGAGAGTTAGTCTCATTGAAGGAGATATTGATCCCTCTTTTGGGAATTGAAAAAACGGTAGTTTCATGGGTTGGACCCGAGGGGGCAAATCAGGATTTTTCAATAGATAATGTCTCTATAGAGGTAAAGACATCGGTCTCTCCTCCACATGAAAAATTTGCCGTTTCAAATGTATTACAGCTAAATTCAGTTTGCACGAATGTTTTCGTACTGGTATTTTTGGCTCTTGAGACCAGACAAAGTAATCAAGGCACGTTACCTCAGCTTGTTACCGCTTTGCGATCTATTATTGCGCAACACAATCCGCAGGTATTGGATTTGTTCAACGCGCGGTTAATGCTTTATGGGTATTTGAATATTCATGAAGAAAATTATTGCAACATTGGGTATAGCGTTAGAAAATTGTTAATGTATCAAGTTCGCGAAGGGTTTCCAATGATTTTGGTAACAGAAATTCCGAACGGTGTGGGTGACATTAAATATTCGGTTTCTATATCAGCTTGTTCTGATTATGAAATCCAGCTGTCTGATTTAATAGAAATGATTTCATGAGGTATCTAAAATGGCAGACTATAAAAGTTTTTACGAAGAATTTATTACTGAAGTAAGGAATATTTCTAGGGGTGAAGTTAGTAAACATTATGAAGATGGCCGGAAGCCAGAGTTTTTGGAAAATGCATTCACAGAGTTATTTTTAGCATATATTGAAGACCGTGGTATTGCTGATGGTGCAAATGTGTGTCACTTTGAGGCTAAAACAACCAAAGGGAATGTAAAATCAAATGCTTGGGCTTATAATGATGATGAATACCTGCTAACTTTGTGTATAACTCTATTTTCAGAGGATTGGGTAAACAAGCAAGTATCTTCCGGTGATGTAGATACTGCTCTCAAACAGTTAGTTAGGACGTTTGATCAGGCAATTTCGGGGTATTGTAAAACCATGGAGCCTTCCTCGGAATCTCATGATTTGTTAAAGTTTATCTATGATAATAAAGAAGAAATTATCAATGTAGAGTTTATCCTTTTAACTAATGGCTTTTTGCCAAAGGATTTTAAAATTCCTAAAACCAAGAATGGAGAGTTCACATTCAGATTTGACTGCTGGGACTTGAAACGACTTCATAGAATTATCGAATCAGAACGTCCTTATGAAAGCACCACTATTGATCTCATTACAAGATTTGGCAAACCAATCTCTTGTCTTAATGTAAATGCCGGTGTAGAAGATCACAAAGTGTTTCTTGCGGTTATTCCAGGTTTGTATTTGTGTGACCTTTATGAAGAATATGGACACAAGCTGCTTGATCTAAATGTAAGGTCGTTTCTGCAGGTGAAAAATAAGGTAAATAAAGGAATCAAGGAAACACTCTGTACTGATCCTTCAAAGTTTTTAGCATTTAATAATGGTATTTCTGCCACTGTTGAGTCGGTAGAATTTGAATATAGCGACAAAGGGCTTGCATCCATAAAGTCAGTTACAGGATTCCAAGTCGTCAATGGTGGTCAAACTATGGCTTGCATACATTGGGCGGCAAAAAAAGAGAAAGCTGACATCTCCCAAGTTTTTGTACAGGCGAAGATTACGCAAGTAGATCCAGATAGAATTCAAGATCTTGCACCTCTGATATCTAGATATGCAAACAGTCAGAATGCTGTTAATGATGCTGATTTTTCTTCAAACGATCCCATCCACACTGAACTACAGAGATTATCTGAAAAAATATGGGCTCCCGGAGAGCAAACTAGGTGGTATTATGAAAGGACGCGTGGTCAGTATCAAGTTGAAGAAAACAGAAAGGCTAGGACAATAGCACAAAAGAAAAAATTTGAGATTGACAACCCTAAAAACCAGAAAATCATGAAAGTTGATATGGCTAAATTTGAAAACAGCTGGGATCAATACCCGCATCTTGTAAGTTTGGGAGCGCAAAAGAACTTTGTTAACTTTATGAATGATCTCAAACAAGAAAAGGGAAAAGGCTGGCTTCCGGATGAAACATTCTATAAAAGGCTTGTGGCAAAGGCGATAATCTTTAAAACAGCTGATAAAGCAGCAAGACTAGCAAAGATACCTTCTTACAAGGCAAATGTGGTTACATACATGATTGCATATTTATCAAAGAAGAGCATTGGTCGTTTAAGTCTTGAGGATATATGGGACAACCAAAAAGTATCCAAAGGAGTATCCGAGGCTTTTCAAGTATGGGTCATAGAAATACATGATGCATTGGTTAGCACTTCAAGAGGAAGAAACACATCTGAATGGAGTAAAAAAAATGAATGTTGGGAGGAAATTCAAGATCTAGACTTGGAATTACCCGACAATTTGCGAAAGGAATTAGAAAAATCACAACCAATGCCTAATGTTGGAATGAACAGACGTGGAGCTCAAAAGGGGCTTTCAAGTGAGGATAATGAAAACCTTGCCCGCACCTTGCAATTAGACGACAAAACTTGGTTTGAAATATCGAGCTGGGGTCGCAGAACTAAAAATCTCGAAAAGTGGCAATGCTCTATTGCAATTACTTTGAGTGGTTATGCCCAAGAAAAATGGGAAAAAGTTCCATCTGCAAAACAAGCGAAGCAAGCTGTGAAGATGATAGAAATTGCTATTGAAAAGGGCATGCCTGGTCTTATGCCCTAAATCCCCCCCCCATTTTGCCAATGCCAAGTTTATGTTTGTAGCCTGTTCTTTATTTATCAAGAGCCAGATTCAAGAAAAGAATTGCCCTCTGAAAAAGATATCGAAAAGCTGAAAAGACATGTGGAAACAGCCAGGGGCGGCTTTTACTACGGTATTGGACTGCATTTTATCTATGAAAATTGAAAGACCCTAAAAATAATTGGCAATTCTGTCCCAAAATCCTAGATTTGTCCCCCATACATTATAGAAGCTTGTTTTGTTCTTTGATGTGTGTATAGGTGATTGTATCCGTGGATACGTAGGTGCTGGAGTGATGGTGTGCTGGAGTGCTGGAGTGATGGTGTGTTGGTGAGTGTGGAGTAGTGAATGCCACACTTGCTGTAACAGCACTCGCCTCGAGTGCTAACAGTCGGGACGACTGTTGTGACGGCGAGTCTATGCACTAACAACCGGGGCGGATGTTGTTACGCACCAAACTGCTGGTATATATCTCCCATAACGCTTTCCCGCTTGCCCCTGGACACAGAATGCAGCTCATAACCCAATTGTTTATGTAAAGCCAATAAAGCAAAAAGGATATCCGTGGCATTATGTTTTTGCAGCATCATTGCCCATTGCTCTGGGTATTCTTCTTTGTTCCAGTATAGGTTCAGCAGCTTGGCAAGGCTTTCCAGAATGTGCATTTCTGCAAAACTCAAAGTGTCTGTTTCCAGGCATTGATAGGGGGGATAATCTTGCCATAAGTAGCTACGCTGTTTGGCAATTTCTTGCATGGGCGTATCAGGCAGAATCTTTAGGGTACCAAGCTGCACGGCATCAGGCAGAGTGGCACAAAGCTGATTGATGGAAGTGAGCACCGAAGCGTAATCTTCACCGGGGAGTCCCGCCAGTAAATCTGCGTGAATGCGGATATTGGTGCGCGTTTTTAGGTTTATCAGTGCTTGCCGGGCTTTTTGCCAGTTGCTGCTACGTCCACTATTTGCAGCAATGCTATCATTGGTAGTCTGGATGCCCACTTCAAAACGGATAAGCCCCGCTGCTGCCGTCTCCAGAATCAGGTAATCTGCTTCGCTCAGCAAATCGGGATAGATTTCAAAATGAACTTCGCAGGCACTGGCATGGGAGATAAAAAATTGCCAGATTTTGTGGGCGAGTTTTGGGACGATATTAAAGCTGCGGTCAATAAACTTTAGTGTTTTTGGCTGTAGAGCAATTAGAGCGTTAAGTTCAGTTTCCAGTTTAGCCATGTCACTATCACTTTCGGGATCGAAACGCAGTTCACAGCGCCGGTCTGTAGCGGAAAGGCAATATACGCAACCATAGGGGCAGCCACGATAGCTTTCGTAATAGATCAGCTTGCCTTGCAGGGTGTTTAAATCCTCTGGATGATAGGGGAAAGGGATGTCTCTCAGGGCGATGGCTTGGCAATCTACAAGCTTGGTGAAGCCATTCTTGGCAAGCTCCCGAAAAGCCGCTTCGCCACTGCCTGTTATCAAGATCTGATTACTATTGGGAGTTATATTGGTGTTAGCTGCTTCTGGTCCACCGATTACGATAATGGCATTGGGCAACAGTTTTTGCAGCTCCGGAAT
>Ga0172377_10007830_pt1 | contig 10972 bp, 7 predicted proteins | sample Pumphouse3metaG_FD_119749 | JGI IMG/M metagenome (GOLD analysis project Ga0172377, IMG submission 119749) | Leachate microbial communities from a municipal landfill in Southern Ontario, Canada - Pumphouse #3 metaG | ecosystem: Engineered > Solid waste > Landfill > Unclassified | place: Canada... | reverse complement strand
ACGCAGAGAATAAAATGCATAAAACAAAATATAATTCATCGAAAGCAAATGGGGCCAGCACATTACCAGAATTGGTACCAATTCATTATCAATAATGGGGCCTTTTTAGATTGTCATTGACAAGGATGCGTCTTTGTTGATATTCCACAAACATCCGATTAAGGGAACAAACGTACGCCGTGCATGTTTACAAGAAAATCTTCAAAATAACGTGATGTTTGAATTAAGGATAAAGGCGTCGTCGAGACAACCGATGTTTGAAATCGAAAACGACGCACGTCCGTGCGCCGCCACAAGAAAATTATCAAATTTACCGTCAAGTTATGGGACGGCTGTAATTTTTTTGCTTTTTTATCTTTCTGTTATTTTACGTCGCTATATATAAGTATATAATCATTGCTTAGAATATGGCAATCTGGAAAAAAGACCGAAAAATCAGCACGCAGCCGCTATTTTTTACTTTCTTTGAACAAGTTTTTTTACATGAAAATCTATTGCAGTTTATTCTACCAAGCCTGTAACGGACTTCTATTGTCTGTTTTTTATATCTTCTCATGCATACAAAAAGAGTCCGAAAATACCAAAGTATTTTCGGATTCTAATGTAAAAAAAACGTTCAGAAACTTTTTATTTTGTATACCCTTTACTGCGATTTGAGCGTCGTTTATTGCCGGTGGATAGAGATTGGCGCTTACGTTGAACTCCAGCTGCAGTCTGGCGAGCAGGGGCGGCATCTTTCATCCGTGTGCGTTCCCGCAATTCCAATAGGATCGGCAGGCCAGCTGTCGGAAAGAAAGCATCCCGAAGTTGATTTTCAAGAAATTGTAAATAATTTGCCGGACAGAGCTTTTTGTTGTTTACAAATAGCACAAATTTGGGCGGCGGATTGAATTTCATTGTTCCGTAATAGATTTTAAAGCGCTTCGTCCCTTTGGATGTTGGGGGGTTACGCATGAGGACATCTTGAATAAACTGATTTAGAATTCCTGTTGGAATCATTATTTGCATTTGTTTGCGAACATGTTGCAAGATGTCAAAAATCCCTTTGAAGTTGTAGCCATTTAAAGCAGAAATGGTATGAACGGGGACATGACGTAAAAAGGGCATATCCCGATATATTTCACTTTCTAGATCTTGGGGTTTCTTACCAGTAGGAGATACTAAATCCCATTTATTAGCTAAAATAATACAAGCTTTATGCGCATCCACAACAAGTCGACCAATATGGCGCTCCTGTGTCGTACAGGGATTTTCTGCATCCATAATAAATAGAACGAGATCACTTTTGCGGATGGCTTGTTCGGTTCGGTTTGAACTAAAAAATTCAACGACAGTGTCAATTTGTTTTTTTCGGCGCATGCCAGCAGTATCTATGAGTGTAATAAGCAGTGATTCATCATCTTTTTTTAACGTAACGGACAAGTCCACGGCGTCGCGGGTTGTTCCGGCAATATCACTGACCATCATTCGGTCCAGGCCAGAAATTCTATTTACGAAAGAGGATTTTCCAACATTTGGCTTGCCGATAACTGCAATTTTAAGCGGTTCCACTTCTTCTTTCTCAGCCAAACCGACTTTGGGGATCTGTTTAACAACAGCAATCATTAAGTTTTTTATTCCGGATGTATGGGTACAGCTTGTCGGCAAAATATCTTCATAGCCTAATGCGGTAAATTGCATAGCCACATTTTCGGCAACGTTGGTATTATCAGCTTTATTTGCACAAACGATGACTTTTTTCCCGGTTTTATGAAGGAAGGCGCCCACTTCTTGATCTTGTGGTGTGATGCCGTCTTGGCAATTTACAACCCAAATAAGAAGTTCTGCATCGGCAATAACTTCTTCCACTTGTTCACGGATCATTCCGTCAAACAGATCCACATTTTTCTTTTGGCCGTTTTGGATACCTAATCCGCCGGTATCGACAAGAAGGAACGAATGATCATTAAAGCTGCCTAGTGCGGCAACGCGATCTCGGGTAACACCGCTTTGTTCGTGAACAATAGAGATGCGGCGTTGTAAAATGGCATTGAACAATGCGGATTTTCCAACATTTGGACGCCCAACAATGGCGATTACTGGTGTGTTTTCTGACATAAAATATTTTCTAACTTGTGGTTTATTGGAAAAATCTTTTAGCAAACTCAAGCCGCTGGCAGCAGCATTCTTTGCCTAAGAGCTCCATTGTTTCATAAATTCCGGCGCCAATATTGGTTCCGGTAACGGCTGCACGCAAGGGCTGATTGAGTTTTCCATGCGGTATTTCATTTTGTTCGGACACGTGCGCGATTGCTTTCTCAATATCAGCAGCATTGAATGGAACCGTTTTTTGTAAAATCGGTAATAATTTGTTTAATGCATCACAAATTTCCGGTTTCTTAAATTGCTTCTTGCATACATTTTCGTCATAGTCCGGTATTTCAACAAAAAAGTATTTCCATAAAGAAACATCCGTCATCGTTTTTACGCGACTCTGCATAAAAGCGCATACGGTCTTAAACATTTCATCGGATTGATCCTTTATCCAAGACTCATCTTTGCTATAAATTCGGGCTAATTCGATGAATTTATCCAGTGGCATCTCGGCGATATACAAGCCATTTAAGTTGGTTAGTTTTTGAATATCCATTTGCGATGAGGCTCGCAAACAACGTTCTAAAGTAAATGCCTCAACTAGTTCTTCACGCGTCATCTTTTCACGATCGTCTCCGGGTGACCAGCCTAAAAGACTCAAATAATTAAACAGCGCATCCGGCAAAAAACCCTTGGTTCTAAAATCCCCAACAAAAGCATCGCCATCGCGTTTGCTGTAAGGCTTCCCCGCGGCATTGACAATCATTGGAAGATGACCGTAAATGGGAAGCGTTGCTCCAAGACAGTAAAATAAGAAAATGTGTTTGAAGGTGTTTTCAACATGATCATCTCCGCGGATAATATGCGTAATCCCCTGGGTAATGTCATCAATCACATTGGCTAAATGAAAAATGGGTGATCCATCACTGCGGACAATGACAAAATCTTTCAGACTATCAAGCGGTTTTGTCATGATGCCTTTGACTTTGTCATCATAAGAGACGGTTCTGCGCGTAAATTGCATTTTATCGGCGTTATCAAGCGTGAAAACCGCATCTTTATTGAGAATAGCATCAATGTGATCCTTAATATCAAAAAGGACTCCTTGATTTGCATCCAGTACTTTCAGATCTTTAAAACCAGCAAGGCAGGCGCTTTCTGGAATGGACTTGCCTTTTTTAGAAATAGTCGCATAATGAAGGCCCTTATTGCTGATGGTCAGCGGCGCTTCCGGGTGTAGCTTGAATTCTTGTGGACCGGCAATTTTTACACCGGGAACCATTTCGGCATCCCAGGGAATGCGAAATAAAATGGCTTCGCCTTTGTCGCCTTTGTTATCTTTGTATGCATTACCGTCTTCGAGCAATTTTTTGGCGGCAGCAAGGTGTTTCTTCATTTGTGTTGTTTGGTAAAGTGGTTCTTCATCATAGTCTATTTTTAGCCATTTTAAAATATCCAGCAGTGTGGCAATCGCTTCTGGAGTAGAACGCTCTAAGTCCGTGTCTTCAATGCGAAGAATGAATTTTCCCTTTTCATGACGTGCATACAGCCAATTAAAAATGGCGGCACGAATATTGCCAATATGGACTTGCCCTGTTGGTGACGGGGCAAAACGAACTCGAATACTCATATATAACTCCAAATATCCTAAAAAATAAAAACAAAAATGTAATATCTATTACTATAATACCTTATAGAAAAATAATAAATAGAATTTGTTGTTTTTTGAAACTATTGTTTTCTTGTATTTAACTGATTGTGATATATATAATTTATAGAACTGTTCTGTATAGCGATATAACTTTGCTGATTTTATGGCATTGGATTAAAATGCCGTTATAATAGCGATCTAGGATCAACATCAATATAGATGATCGCTTTGTTTGGCCAGCGTTTTTGTTGCAATAAATGGTGGACTGTGCGCGTTAAAAAACGAATATTGCCACCGCGCAAAAGAATTTGAAATCGATAATATTTATTCACTTTGGACAAGGGCGCCGGCATCGGACCAATAATTTGAATTTTGTCCGGAGGTAACATCGGACAAAGTTCATTGCTGAACGCTGTTGCAGTTTGTTCTGCAATTGCAGCGTCTTCACTCTTAAAATGTACGATAAGCATATGGCTGTATGGAGGAAAATCAAGTGCCTCGCGAGTTGGAAGCTCTTCTTCTATAAAACGTTCGCAGCTGTGTTCCTGCGCTGCCTGCAGCGCAAAGTGGTAAGGCATGTGTGTCTGTACAATAACAAGTCCGGGCGTCTCTCCCCGGCCAGCTCTGCCAGCAACTTGGGTGATAAGCTGAAAGGTGCGTTCGGCACTGCGAAAGTCCGGTAAATTCAACCCCGTATCGGCGCGAATAATTCCAACAAGAGTGACATTGGGAAAATCAAGCCCTTTGGTGATCATCTGGGTGCCAATAAGAATATCGATATGACCACTCCGAAAAGCATCCAGAATGGTGGAATAAGAATTTTTATTTCCCATGGTGTCTGAATCCATTCGTGCAACAACCGCTTTGGGAAACATGGCACGGGTGATGGATTCAATTTTTTCCGTTCCGCAGCCTGTAAAACGGATTCCGGGATCACCGCATTTTGGACATTTCACGGGAGCCGTTTTTTCAGCACCGCACATGTGACAAATTAGTTTTCCTTCTTTTCGATGATAGGTATAGCCGATGCTGCAATTTTCACATTGTGCGGTATAGCCGCATTTTTCACACATCAGCTGAGTGGCAAATCCGCGACGATTTAAGAACAAGATGATTTGCTCCGCTTTTTTTAGTCGCTCTTTCATTTGCTCTTTGAGGCGCTCTGAAAAAAAAGTTCCGCGGCCTTCCTTGGCAATTTCGGCGCTCATGTCAATAATTTCAACGCGCGGCATTGGAAGTTTTCCAATTCGCTCTTTCATTCGAATCAGTGTATAGCGCCCACGCTGACAATTCAAGTAGGATTCAAGAGAGGGCGTGGCGGAGCCCAAAAGAACGGTTGCATTCTCCAGACGCCCACGCACTACTGCGACATCGCGCGCATTATAGCGTGGAGCATCATTTTGTTTATAGCTGTCTTCATGTTCCTCGTCTACCACGATTAGCCCAAGATTGGTAAATGGTGCGAAGAGGGCGGAGCGTGCGCCAATCGCTATTTGACTGCGTCCCTCATGGATGCGCGTCCATTCATCAAATCGTTCGCCATCGCTAAGGCCACTATGAAGAACGCTGACTAGATTGCCGAAGCGCTGACGGAATCGGTCGCAAGTTTGTGGTGTCAGGGAAATTTCCGGCACCAGTACAATAGCGGTTCGTTTTTGTTTGAGGCAGTGTTGAATTGCTTGAAGGTAAACTTCGGTTTTGCCGCTGCAGGTAACTCCATGCAGTAAGATCGTGGATCCAGTTGGAGAATTGAGTGAGTTTTCAATGACTTTCAGCGCATTAAGCTGCTCGTCATTGAGTTTTTTGGGTTTGTCACGTACTGGAATTTTTCCGATAAAGGGGTCACGTTCTGTAACGCGTATCTCTTTTGTGAGCCAGCCTTTTTCGCAGAGTTTTTTGATAGAATAAGCGCTTGTATCCACAACCCCCAGTAGATTTTTATTGGTTAATGGCCCCAGTTCTTCTAATGTGGTGATTACTTTTCTTTCCGTTTCTTTGAGTGCTTCATAGCCGTCTTCTTTGTGGATTGCTTTTTCGGAGACAAAAATATACTGGCATTTTTTATGTTCCATAGCGCCTTTGCGGACAACGGCAGGTAAGAGTGACCAGACGGCGTTTTCGCGGGCACAGCAGTAATAGTCACTAATCCAGGCTGCGAGTTTTAGCAGTTTTGGCGGAATTTGTCGACTATTTGATTCTAACGCTAGGATCGGTTTTAGTGTTGGAAAAACAGAAGTCTTTTTCAGATTCATTACATATCCAGAACGCTTACTATGATTAAAGTCCGCTGTAATTCGGCTGCCAACTTCAATTTGGCCTAATAATGCCGACGGAATAGTGTAATCAAAACCACGATTTGCAGATAAATTAAAAACGACTTCGGCAATTGTTGGTATAGTTTTGTTCATGCTTTTTGTTCCATTAGAATTTACAAACTATATCATGAAGTAAGTTTTGCAAATAAAATGGTGTGAGAATCCGATTTTTTATGAAGATTCAGCAACAATAAATATTGTTGCTTTTTAGGATCTATTCCGGTAATTCTAAAATAGGGAAAGAATCGAAAGGCCTGTATAAAAAAAGGCCCTTGATTGTCTGCTGTTATAAAAGTTATTATACAAAGATCTGTGAGGAAAAGAGGCCTTTGTTACTCATAAAAGAAAACATTGTGAGGATAAAGAAAAAAATACCTATTTCTTTTTTAGAAGATTTGTAAGAATAAAATTTTATAAAAGAAATTTAATATGCAAATACCGCTTTACAATTGGAAATAAAAAAAGTAGAAGAAATTCTGAACTGATTTTTGAGCGATACTTATTTATTGAAAAAGCAGGAAGGTTATTACTCAAAAGAAGGCTTTGACAAGACCTTTTATAAGATTGTTTTGAGTTGTAAAAATAATGCCCGATAAAAGATGCGAAATCATTTTATAACTTCCAAATAATGGCTAAACTGAGCACAAAAATAGTGCGTCTAAAAGATATCCAATCGATACTATTTTCCGGTAATATCCGACAAAGAATTTTTTAAAAAATCAAAACTACCGCAACCGAATAAAGTTTTATGATTGGCGGTTATACGGATTGATATTATATTACTTCATGAGGTATTTTTTAAGGGAAAAAAACATGAAAAAACAATCTTTTTTTACACAAAATCCAGGAATTTGCGCCTTGCTTTTTCGTTTCATGCAAATGCCGCATTTTAAAAATTTCCCTTTTTGGTGTAAATGTGGTTTTTGGCTTTTATTGCTTAATATTCCATTCGGTTATGGTGGAATGTTTTTTTGTGCCTCGCTTAGTGTGGCAACGAAATGTGCTTACTGGCTAAAAGTCGGTTTTGCTATTTATATTTTTAGTTGGTTCATGCTTGGTCTTGGTGTTTTTTTAGCGGGGCCTGAATCGGCACGAAAAATGACGAAGTTAACAAAACGTCGTTATCGGGCGTGGAAACGCTTGCGTGAAAGTCGCGTAGGCGCATAAATATGTGGCAGAAAAAAAGATGAATTCTAAAAAAAACGGCAATTTTTATGATAAGATTTTAGATCGGATGGATCGTCTTGATCCGGAAAATCTGCAAACTTATTTAGTACGGTTAATGCGCGAAAAGGGCTTCCTTGAAGGTATTTTTAATACGATCCATGAAGGTATCATTGTCATCGATAATTCATTGCAAATTCGTATTATTAATTCCGCGGCTATCGGAATGTTTGGAATTACAGATCAGCCGATTGGAGAATATATCGGGAAGTATTTCAAGCAATTTGGCTGGAAAGAATTGCTGCAGGTGTCTCCAGAAGAATGGGGGCGTTTTTCGCGAAAAGAGCTGGAAATATTTTATCCAGAGCATCGTCATTTAAGTTTTTATCTGATGCCAGTGCCGGAACGTCCTGATATGAATAAAAGCGGTCTGCCGCTGGCAACCCTTATTTTCCATGATATCACTGAAAGTCGTGCCGCCGCCGAAGAGGATGTGGAAACCCAAAAAGTAAAAGCAATTACTCAGTTGGCTGCCGGAGTGGCACACGAACTCGGCAATCCTCTAAATAGTCTCAGTATTCATCTGCAAATCTTAAAACGTCAGTTAACTAAGCTCGAAAATCAGGCTACATTGACAAGCGCCCTGAAAAGCGTGGATATCGCCCAACAAGAACTGGGCAGACTGGATACAATTGTTAAAAATTTCTTGAATGCTGTCCGACCTGGCAAAATTCATCCGCAGCAAATTGATCTGCGTAAATTGTTAAGCGATGCAATTGGGTTTATGCGACCCGAAATTGAAAATAAAGGCATTGATGTTACGGTACATCTACCCGATAATATTCCAGCATTGTCCGGTGACGGCGGACAATTAACGCAGGCTTTTTACAATATCATCAAAAATGCACTCCAGGCGATGCCCGATGGCGGAAAATTGGGCATTGGCTGTACTGTGGATGATATTTATGTGCATGTCTCTTTTCAAGATTCGGGTATTGGTATGACGGATACTCAAATTAGCCGTGTCTTTGAGCCGTATTTCACAACAAAAGATTCCGGGACCGGTTTGGGACTCTTGATCGTTGATCGAATTGTGCGCGCGCATGGCGGCGAATTGGAAATTGAAAGCGGCCCAGATCATGGTACTGTCTTTACCTTAAGTTTACCGCGACAAGCACGGCGAATAAGACGCCTGACAGCAGCAGAACACAAAGAACAAATAGAAAATGATGAAAAAAGCAAAAATATTAATCATTGATGATGAACGCAATACACGTACGGGGTTGGAAGCAGCGCTGAACGAAAATTATGATGTGCTCCTTGCGGAAGAAGCATCGAAAGGAATCGCGCTCTTAAAAAAAGAAAATGTCGATATTGTGCTTACGGATTTGAGAATGCCGGGCATGAATGGTATGGATTTTACAAAAGAAGTCAGCGCGTGGGATAATGCGCCGTTGATTATCATGCTTACGGCTTATGGATCGGTTGAAACCGCGCTGGAAGCTATGAAAGTCGGCGCATATGATTATTTAACGAAACCAATTAATCTTGACAATTTGGAAATGATGATCGAACGCGGACTGGATGTGTTAAAACAGCGGCGCGCCAATGTAAAACTACGGCAAGAAATGAATTCGGGGAAAAAAGTCGCTATCGAGGGTATTATCGGTTCGTCAGAATGTATGCTTGAACTCATCGATCAAACAAAGCAAATTGCAGATGCCCGCTCCACCGTTTTGATTACTGGCGAAAGTGGTACAGGAAAAGAAGTGTTTGCACATGCAATTCATAATTTAAGCTTACGTAACAAAAGACCTTTTGTTGCTGTGCATTGCGCATCCCTGAATGAAAACCTTCTCGAAAGCGAATTGTTTGGTCATGAGAAGGGTGCTTTTACCGGCGCAACAGAACGTAAAATAGGCCGGTTTGAAAGTGCGGACGGAGGGAGCCTGTTTTTAGACGAAATTGGTGAAATTAGCCCTGCAACACAGGTGAAATTGTTGCGCGTGCTGGAAATAAGAGCGTTAGAACGCGTTGGTGGAACCGAGTCTATAAAAATTAATGTGCGGCTGTTGGCTGCTACGAATCGTGATTTAAAGGCGATGGTGTCGGAGGGAACTTTTCGGGAAGATTTGTATTATCGGCTGAATGTAGTAAACCTTCATATGCCGGCGTTACGTGATCATGCTGAAGATATTCCGCTGCTCTTAAATTATTATTTAAAATTGGTGGCCGAGGAAAATGACAAGAAAATCACCGGTTTTGCGCCAGAGGCTGTAAAAGTCTTGCTTCGTTATGATTGGCCGGGCAATATCCGTGAATTGCGAAATACGGTTGAGCGGATGGTTGTGCTTACCCGAGGAACGTCCTTGACAATTGGTGATATTCCGGAAGAAATCCGGAGTGGACTCGGCAATAAGATCTTAAAAAAAGAAGAAGCCGAAGCTCAAGAAGAAGCGCGGACTGAAACACCAGTCCTGGATCTAAAAGTCCAAGAAAAAAATAATATTACAAAAGCTTTGAAAAATTGCAATGGAAATCGCTCTAGAGCTGCTGAACTTTTGGGAATAAGTCGCCGTACACTGCACCGAAAATTGAACGAATATAACATTCAATAATAAAACCAAATGGAAAAAAGTTTAAAATAATAGCGATTTTGTGGAAAAATATGCCGTGGCTATTAGAATTGGATTTTTTTCGTTAAAAGGATAAATAAATGATCGATTTACATAGTCATAGCACGGCTTCAGATGGGACTTTCTCTCCGAAAGATATTGTGGTTACCGCCTTATATAAGGGCCTGAAAGCAATTGCTTTGACAGATCATGATACCGTGGACGGCCTCGAAGAATTTTTGACGACTGGCGAAAAATATAAAGATAAAATTGAGACAATCCCCGGTATTGAGCTGTCGTGCGTCAATGAGCATGGAATAAATTTTCATATTGTAGGACTTTTTATCCAGCAGAATACGCCGGAATTGCAATCGCTGATACAGAAAGTTTGCGTCTGGCGTGATGAGCGTAATCATGAAATTTGTGAAAAACTTATAGAATGTGGTATCCCGATTAGTTGGGAAGAAATTCAGGCGGAATGCCCCGGTAATGTAGTAGGGCGTCCCCATATAGCTGCGGTGCTGATTCGAAAAGGATACTGTAATAACAACCAGCACGCTTTTCGAAAATACATTGGTCGGGGGAGGCCTGGATATGTTTCCAGAAGGTGTCCTTTGCCAGAAGTTTCTATTGCAGCAATTCATGCTGCGGGTGGTTTGGCAATTTGGGCGCATCCATATACGCGTGGCAGGCTGACGAATGTAAAATGCAAAGAACTAACAGCTGAGCTACAGACACAGGGGCTGGATGGAATAGAGGCGTATTATACCATGCATACGCCGACTCAAATTAATTCCGTTTTGAAAATTGCGGATGAGCTTGGGCTATTGGTCAGCGGCGGCAGTGATTTTCACGGTTCACGCATGCCGGATATTTCACTTGGAACCGGAATGGGAACCTTATGTGTGCCGAATATTTTGCTTCAAAATATCAAGAAAAAGTTAAAATCAACATTGCCGTTATTAAAATAAAAACAGCGGAAGAAAAAGAATAATTGTGTTTCTATCGAGAATTTTTTTGTTGAGATCATTTTAAGGAAAGGTTATAATGTCTGATAAAAAGGAATTGAAGCATCGGATGATGTTTACAGATACTTCTAGAGGTCGAGCGTTTGCCAAGGATCCCGGTGTGATAGAATTTAAGGGCCAATATTT
>Ga0172377_10007828_pt1 | contig 10976 bp, 10 predicted proteins | sample Pumphouse3metaG_FD_119749 | JGI IMG/M metagenome (GOLD analysis project Ga0172377, IMG submission 119749) | Leachate microbial communities from a municipal landfill in Southern Ontario, Canada - Pumphouse #3 metaG | ecosystem: Engineered > Solid waste > Landfill > Unclassified | place: Canada... | reverse complement strand
TTTTTATTAATATCTTTTTCATCTACATACCTCTCTTATAAAAAATAATCAATAATCTTATCTACCGTAAAATCTCGAAGCTTCAAATACTTCGTACTAAAATCACATATCTCATTCAAATCAGCTTCTTTAGGGAAAGTTAATCCTTCAACTTCAAAGTAATACTTTAAAGATCTTACTAAAGCATCTTTAGGAATCAAACCAACTATCTCAGCACTCGGTACATCTAAATGATACCTTTTAGCTTCAGTTTTAACGGCTTCAAAAATTCTATAAATTGGATTTTTCTTAAAATTTAAAATGTTCATTGTGACCTGAGTATGGCCCCTATTTTCCAAAAACACTGGACCTGCTTGGACAAATTGATATCCACCGCTTGATTGTCTAATAGCTTTAGCAAAATTACCTGTAATTTTCTCATCCTTAGTCAAAACATCGATATTATAGGCTATTAAAAAATCTCTAGCACCTACACCGATAACTCCAAAAGTAGGATGTATTTCTTGTTCACCATAATCAGGTGCCCACTCCGGTAACTTAATCTTCTCTTTCATTCCTTCAAATTCACCTTTTCTTATATTAGGCAAAGATATTCGCTTTTCTTCTCTTGCTGCTTCAGCATATAAAAAGCATGGAATACTATAGGTTTTAGCGATTTTTTCCGCAAGGATATTTGCATAATCAACGCATTCATTCATACTCACATCTGCCACTGGTATAAATGGAATCACATCAATAGCACCCATTCTTGCGTGTTCGCCAGTATGGTTGTTTAAATCTATTTCCTTTAAACAAATTTTCACCATATTCATAATCACTTCAATCATTTGTTCAGGATCACCTATTAAGGTTACAACCGTCCTATTATAATCAGCGTCTGCTTCGTAGTTAATTAATTTTACTTTATCGTTATTTCTTACTGAATCTACAATTCTTTCTATTTTTAAAGAATCCCTGCCTTCAGAAAAATTAGGTACACACTCTACTGTTTTAGCCATTATTTACCACCTCTTACATAGTTATTTTTAACAATTTTTCTAATTTTATCTTCGTTTGTCAAACTAGGTAAAGTAATATATGAATTATTATTAAGCTCATTATATTCTTTCACTGTAGTTATTGAATTTTTTTGCCTAGCCCAAGCTCTTCTTGAAACACCTGCCATTACATCAAATAACATTGCTGTTTTTAATATTTCATCAACTCTATTTGACCCATCCAAAACCATACCATAACCACCATTAATAACTTTTCCAATTCCGACACCACCACCATTATGAAGTGTAACCAAAGACATTCCTCTAGCACTATTTCCTAACGCAACATGAGTAGCCATATCTGCCATTATATTTGAACCATCTTTAATATTAGATGTTTCTCTAAATGGAGAATCGGTACCTCCTGTATCATGATGATCTCTTCCTAGCATTACCGGACCAATTTCACCGTTTCTAACCATATCATTAAACTTTAAAGCTATTTTAAGCCTGCCGTAAGCATCCTGATAAAGTATTCTTGCTTTTGTTCCAACTACTAATTGATTTTTCTTCGCATCTTTTATCCAGTTATAATTATCAAAATCTTGAAATCTTCTTTCCTTGTCAATACACTCCATAGCTGCTAAATCTGTTTTTTCTAAATCTGAATCTTTTCTCGACAAGCAAACCCATCTAAATGGGCCATAACCATAATCGAACAAGACCGGACCCATAATGTCTTCTACATATGAAGGCCAAATAAAACCTTCTAAATCATTTACCCCGTTCTTACAGATTTCTTTAATACCACTATCACTAATAGCTTTCATAAAAGAATTACCATAATCAAAAAAGTAAGTACCTCTATTAGTGATTTCCTTAATTGCTTCATAATGTTTCTTTAATGTTAAATCTACAAGTTTTTTAAATTTTACTTTATCTGTTTTCAATAAATTTGTTCTATCATCAAAATTTATTCCTGAAGGACAATAACCTCCATCATAGACAGCGTGACAACTTGTTTGATCACTCAATAAATCAATGTGAATATTTTCTTTTATAACATATTCTAACAAATCCACTATATTTCCGTGGTAAGCAATTGCTCTAGGTTCTTTTCTGTCAACATACTTTTTGGCTAAAACAAATACTTCATCTAGGTTTGAACTAATATCATTAACCCAACCTTGTTCGTATCTAGTTAAAATCCTTGAGTAATCAACTTCTGCTATCACTCCAACAGCTCCAGAAATATAAGCTGCTTTTCCTTGAGCACCGCTCATACCACCTAGTCCACTAGAGACAAATAATTTCCCAACTAAATTCTCATTTTCAGGTATTCCTAACTTCATTCTTCCTGCATTTAACAAAGTTGAATAAGTTCCATGTACAATTCCTTGTGGACCTATATACATCCATCCTCCAGCTGTCATTTGCCCATAGTTTGCAACACCTAATGAAGACGCTCTATTAAAACTATCTAAATTATCAAATTCACCAATCATTAATCCATTAGTTATTATGACTCTTGGAGACTTCTTATCTGATGCAAACAACCCAAGAGGATGACCTGACATCACCACTAATGTTTGTTCATCATTTAAAACTTCGAGATATTTTTTAACGAGATGATATTGCATCCAATTTTGTAAAACAGCCCCAGTTTCACCATATGTAACTAATTCATATGGATATAAAGCAATATCAAAATCCAAATTATTGTCAATCATTACTTGAAAAGCTTTTCCTTCAACACAGTTTCCTATATACTCATCAATAGGTTTTCCATAAATCTTTCCTTCAGGTCTGAAACGATATCCATAAATCTTCCCTCTAGTTAATAACTCTTCTAAGAACTCTTCAATTAAGTCATCATGCCATTCTTCAGGAATATACCTTAAAGCGTTTTTTAAAGCTAACTCTGTCTCAGCTTCAGATAATGAAAAATCTCTCTTAGGAGCTCTCCTAATGCCTTTTATAAAGGGTTTTTTATCAGGCAACTTACTAAATATAGATTTTAAATCGATTTTATCACTCATTATATTTCACTTCCTATCATTACTTTAAATTCATCACTTCTAATCATTCTTTTTACTTCGTGAATATCTTTATACATTATTTTATCATCTTCGATAAAATTAATCTTGTTCCTAATAAAATCATATACTTTTTTTGTTGCTGGGCTTAATTTTTCAGGATTTCTGAAATCAATAGCTTGCGCTGCTGTAAAAAGTTCCATTGCTAAAACATCATATGTATTATCAACGATAGCTAAAGCTTTTCTAGCTGCGATTGTTCCCATAGAAACATGATCTTCTTGATTAGCTGATGAAGGAATGGAATCTACACTGGCTGGATGTGCTAGTACTTTATTCTCGCTAACTAAAGAAGCAGCACTATATTGAACAATCATAAAGCCTGAATTAATTCCCGGTTTTTTTACTAAGAATGGTGGCAATCCATTACTTAAAGAAGAATTAACTAATCTCTCTAATCTTCTTTCAGATATATTTGCTAATTCACTAACAGCTATTCCTAAAAAGTCCATCGCTAAAGCAACAGGTTGTCCATGAAAATTGCCCGCACTTATTACCTGATCTTCTTCTGGAAATACTATAGGATTATCTGTAACAGCATTCATCTCTTTCATTAATATATCTTTGCAATAATTTATGGCATCATAACTTGCGCCTAAAACTTGAGGAGAACATCTTAAAGAATATGCATCTTGAACCCTTAACTCGCCTTGTTTAGTTGTTAAATTTGATCCTTCTAAAATCCTCAACATATCTTTAGATATATTAATTTGACCTGTTTGATTTCTTAACTGATGAATTTTAGCATCAAACACATCAATGATTCCTGTTAAACCTTGAATAGTCATAGCTAAATTTATTTTTGACACCTCTAGTAAGTTTAAAGCTTCTATAAGTGCTATAGCTCCCACAGATGTCATAGCTTGTGTTCCATTTATCAAAGATAATCCTTCTTTAGCGACGAGTGAAGAAATCGGGCTTATACCAGCTTTTATTAAACCTTCTAACGCAGTTTGTCTTTCTCCACGATAAAATACTTCCCCCAAACCAATTAAAGGTAAGGCCATATGACTTAGTGGAGCTAAATCACCACTTGCGCCTAGGCTTCCTTTAGAAAATACTACTGGAGTAACTCTTTTATTTAAAAACTCAACCATCTTTTCAATTACTTCTAACCTTATTCCACTATAACCTTTAATTAGAGCATTAATCCTTAATAACAACATACCTCTAACTACTTTTTCAGAAAAGACTTCTCCAACACCACAAGCATGACTTTTCAATAAATTTTCCTGTAACTTTGATAAATTTTCTTTCTCAATTGACAAATCAGATAATTTCCCAAATCCTGTATTAATTCCATAAACAGGGTTTTCTTTTTCAATAACCTTTTCTATATATGACCTAGCAACTTTGACTTCTTCTTTGCTAGCTTCATCAATTCCTACTAATTCATAATCAAATACAACTCTTTTAAATATATCTAAATCTAAATTTTTACCATTAATATAATTCATTTTGCTCGTTTACCTTGTTTTCAAAAAATTGAAATTTCAAGATTTCTCCTCTCTTTACTTAGCCCTATAAATATTATAAGACTTTAGCACTCGAAAGTAAAGCGTTTTCACGAAATGAATAATAAATGAAAACATCATCTGAAAACCAGTATAATTCCCATGTGATAAAAAGCAAAGATAGCCAATTTTAGATATAATAGTAAAGAAATTTATACTTATTTAATAAAAAAAAGTCTATTTCTTAAAAACTACTAAATCCTAAAATTTAAATAATTTTTATATCGAAATAAACTTTTTATAGTCAAGCTGGTGCGCCATCACGGACTCGAACCGGGGACCCAATGATTAAGAGTCATTTGCTCTACCAACTGAGCTAATGGCGCGTGCATTAATATGATAAACCAAAACCTTAAATTTGTAAACAAAAAATTACTGGATTTTGAATATTTTTTCTAAGTCATCAAATTTTAAAAAATGGATATTTAAAAATTTATCTTGTGGTTTAACAATTACTGTATCTGACTCATTTAGATACCTTATAATTCTTTTTGAACTTGGGTAAACAATTACAACTTTCTTCTCTGCTTCATTAATATTTATAAATTCTTGTGCTCCTCTAATAAAGATAGGTTGTGTCTTTCTAGTCCACTGTTTAGGATTATCATTTACTATCCACTTATTGGTATTAGTTATAATGAATTCATGATTCTCTCTAGAATAAACAATTTTAAAAAAGAATGTTTTTTCGTCTTTGACAGCCTTAATTTGATAGAAATAATTAAGGTTTTCAATGATAACTTCACTTTCAGGTAAAAGGCTCTTAATCTTCTCAGAAATTAAAAGGATATCTTTTCTTTGTTTGGTCTTAATAATTAAGCTTACTAAGTAAGCTATAAATCCCAATACAATTAAAGCTATACCAAGTTTTGTAAGAAAATCCCACATATTAACCACCCCCATGTCTCTTACTATAATATTCTTTTTAAATACTTTAGTCAAGAAAAAAAGCCGCTTGAGATTATCTCTTGCGGCTTTTTAAGTCGAATAAATTATTCAGGTAATTTTGAGAATAAAACTTCTAGTAAGTCATAGTATGATTGTGAACGAATTGTAACTCCAGCTAAGTCATCAATTAAAGTAGTACCATCTAATGATCCACCACGAGCTTCTACAGCTTGTAAGTCTTTATTCCAGCCATTAGCTTCTACATAATCAGTGATTAATTTAGCTTGTTCGAACCATTCTAATTCAGCTTTTTCTCCAGATGCAACCCAAGCTCCATCTTCGAATTTGTAACCATCGCCAACTCCAGCCATACCGTATTCATCGCCTAATTCTTGTTTAGTTTTATCTTTCCAAGCAAATGTATCCCCATCAGGATTTCCTTGAAGAACGTCAAGTTTAAGGTCTGAGAAATCGCCTTTAGCATCAACAGTCATTGTAGCGATATATAAATCGTCTGATGTACAATAAACTGCTTGCATTTTTCCATCTTTAGCTAATTGAACAGCCTCAGCTGCTAAAGCTCTATAGCTTCCGTCTTTAATAGTAACTCCTGTCACGTTATCAATTACATTATCATCATTAACTGTAACAGAATCAACACCATTTTCTAACCAGTAAGCTTCGATTAATTCAGCTTGAACATACCATTCAGAGATAGCTCCTCCAAATTCAACCATGTTGTAGTCGTCACCAAGTTCTTTCTTAGTTTTGTCTTTCCATGAATAAGTCCAAGTATCATCTGAAGCGTCTTCAGCTGTACCTTTATCATCATGAACAACATTACCTTGACGAGCGTCGATATAGTATCCAACTATCTCATCATTCTCGATAGTAACTGTAACTGTAGTAACCATAGGAGTATTACTATGGATACTTTCAAGATAGGCTGTGAACTCTCCGTCCGCTGCGAATTCACGTGTGCCATTACATCCAGCTACGACAACTAGAGTAATTAAAGCAACAAATAAAACATATAATTTTTTCATTTTAAATCTCCTCCGTTTCTTTCATCGTACGTCATTTATTATATAACATATTAAACAATAAAACAACCAAATTTTGGCCTATGTAAGCGATTTTTATAAATTGATAAAATGAAATTTAAAGCTTTTTTGACTTATGTCAAATATTTTTTTTTATTTTTTTTAACTTCTTTTTTTTAGAGGGCTAGTTTAGTGTATTGTGAGATTTATAAAACTCAAAACTCTAATACTTTGAAATACAAAATAAAAATCAGCGCTCCCTTTTAAAAAGAAGCGCTGAACAAAAAATTATTTCTTATTTTTGAAGTAATTATCTAAATATTCTTGAATAACTGGAATTTGATCTTTTTTAATAGGCTTGCAATCTGCCGGTTTATTCTCTTTAGCTATTAAAGCAACTGCCATTTCTTTACAACCGGGATGTCCACAGGCTCCACAATTATATCTTGGAAGCAAATTTACTATATCATCAATAGCAGGGTCTTCTTCAACATAGAATACTTTAGAAACATAATTTATTAGCAATCCTAGCAAGAAACCTAGTACAGCCAATACTATTGCTGGTAAAATAATATCCCACATTAAATAATACCTCCAAACCTAGAGAATATAATAGCTAAAATAGCAGCCACTAACAAGGCGATTGGTGCGCCTTTAAAAGCTTTTGGAACAGGTGCCATTTCTATTTTTTCTCTCATCATAGAGAATATATACATAACAAATAAAAATCCTAAACCGATAAATGTAGTGTAAACTAACATTTCTAAGAAATTATACCCTTCATTTATATTAATCAAAGCTACACCTAATACAGCACAATTTGTAGTAATCAAAGGCAAGTATATTCCTAATGCTTTGTATAGCGGAGGTGATACTTTCTTTAAGAATGTCTCAACCATTTGCACTAAGGAAGCAATTACTAAAATAAACACGATTGTTCTCATATATTCAATACTGAAAGCTTCAAGAACATACTTATATAATAACCAAGTTACAGAACTAGAAATTAACATAACGAATATAACAGCTAATCCCATGCCAAGAGCATTACTTCTTTTAGTAGAAACTCCCAAGAAAGGACAAATACCTAAGAATTGAGATAAAATGATATTTTCAATGATAAAAGCTGAAAAAGCTAATACTAATAAATTATCCATTATTTGTCACTTCCTTCGCTAATTTGTTTTTCTTGTTATTTGCAATAGCTGTGATTCCTGCCAAAATCAATCCAAACGTTAGGAAAGCTCCGGCTGGTTGTACAAACATGCTAATTGGTTCAATTTTCAAGAAATTAAAAATAACATTTAAATCCAATTGTAATGTTCCCCAAATCGTAATAGTTCCTTTACCTAAGAACTCTCTAAAAATACTGATTAGCATAATTGCCATTCCATATCCTAAAGCCATTCCAATACCGTCAATAACTGAATCAACAGGTTTGTTTTCTGAAGCAAAAGCCTCAGCTCTACCAAGAATTATACAGTTAACAACAATTAAAGGAATGAATACACCTAATGATAAATATAAATCAATTAAGAAGGCATGCATCAACATTTCCACTATTGTTACTAAAGTAGCGATAACAACGATATAAACAGGTATTCTAACTGGTTTTACTAGTTGAGATAGTTTTTTATTACTCATAATTAGAGAAATGATTAAGTTTGATAATACTAATACAAAGAAAACACCTAAAAACATTCCTAAAGCATTTTCTAACGATGTAGTTACCGCTAACGATGGACACATACCAAGTAATGATACAAAAAGTGGATTTTCTTTAATAATACCCTTGAGAAGGTTGTCTTTCTTATTCACTTAATCCACCTCCTAAATCAGAGTTGATTCTTTGCGCAACTAAATTAAAACATTCTTTAATTGCATTTGATGTCTTAGTAACACCAGAAACTGCATCAAAACCGGCTAAATCATCAATCTCAGAAACTCCAAAATTGTTTCCTACAATATCCGCTCCATATCCAGAAGTTTCAGTATGACTAACCACTTTGTAATCTTCAACGGATAAATCATTGTTAACAGCTATAAGCATTTGAACTGGTCCAGCAAATCCTTGAGCACTTACCGTATAAACTAAAGCTGAAATGTCTGATTGCCCTTTTTCTTTTAATATATATATTGTCGCAAAAGCTCCATTTGCTTCATATTCAGAGATATCATAATCAGCTAAAGTATAGAATTCTTCTAAAGCCTGATATTTGATTTTATCTTCCTCTAATTTTATTCTTGGAGCTGTAAATGAGTTAACCACAGAAAGTAAAATTCCACAAACTAACCCAATAGTTAATAACACTAATCCTGAAACTAATCCTTTATTCATATTAGTTACCTCCTCCGTCTATACTAGCCAAAACTTGGTTAGCTAATGTAAATATTCTTGATAATGCATCAGAGGTTATGGTAGCTCCCGTAAATCCATCTAGGATAGTTCCGTCAACTAAGAACTGATCACGATATTGATTTTCCACATAAGGAAAAGCTCCATCTGTATAATCGCTATTGTATTCTGCATCGTATGATTGATCAGAAGTTACTACTACTGATACAAAAGAATCCATCTCTGCATTAAACTCTAATTCAACACTGATAGTCTTAGCCCCAAAGCCAACAGATTCGATAACAATTTTTCTGCTTAAAGCATCATAAGATGTAATGAATGTTTCAGTATCAACACCATCAGTTTCAGGTAAAACTGTTTGGAAGAAATCAAGGTAACCTTGTTCTGGAGTAACACCGCTAATTAATTCTATAAAAGCGAAATCATTATCAAAATAACCAACAAAAGCTTGATTATCTGCACCAAAAACTAAATCAACTATAAAAGGTTTATCAACCATAGTAGTTGGATCAAAGTTTCTAGTTACAGCATTAATCGTATATGGTAAATCAGGAATTTCAAAATCAAAGTCTCTAGCAAATAACTCTCTAGCATATTTAATTCCTGTTTCAAAAGCTTTTGAAGAATATGTTGAACCAGCTACTGTATCTAATCCAAAAGCAGGATCATCTAATTCTTTTCCACTTAATTGTTTGAAGAAATTATTATCTAAAGCGCTAAAGAATGAAGGTGTTTCATCATTGTTCATTACTAAAACGCCGGATAAAGTTTTTGTTTCAATATTAATCGCATAAGCTACTTCAACCCCAGGGTTTCTACCTCTAGTTGAAATAACATAGATTACCGCTACCTCTGAGTCATCTTCCAAAACTTTATAAGCTCTTAATAATTCTGGTTGATAATCTTCTTCATCAGTATCTGGTAAAGGGTATTTTTTATTTAATTGCTCAGTCTCAAATTCTATTACTTTATTACCTACACCAGCTAATTCAATTAGCTCTTGATCTTTTGCATGCACTTCAATTTGACTTGTCATATATCTAGAGAAGAAACCACCTAATACAAACAAAACAAGTAAGGCTGCGGATATAATTAATACAGTTGAGTAATTCTTAATAAATTTTTTCATATTACATCACCCACCCTAAGAATGGAATATAAGCTGTATACATACCACCAGCTTTTATTATTGCGTAAAGAGCTAACACAATTACTAAACCTGTTAATATTCCCAAATACAAGCCACCAGGTTTAGTTAATTTTTTAGTTCTGATAACAGCAGTAAATTTATCAATTGGTAAAGCGAAAATATTTAAGAAAATCAAAGATGTACCTACACCCTCAGGTAAATTACCAACATATCTAAATAAAACTGTTAGAACCGCCATAAACAAAGCGAAGAATATTTTACCTAAAGAATTTGTAGGAGTTGTGACTGGTTCAGTTATCATAAATACAGCTGCAAACATTACACCACCAGATAACACTGAATAAAGTGGGAACCAAATACCTGCTTCACCAGCAATAATTCCAATTACCCATGATAAAACAAATACAGAACCTACATAAATTACAGGTGTGTACCATTTAATAATCTTGCGAATTACTAGATATATTCCTCCAATAAGAATCGCAAGAGCACTTGTTTCTCCTAAAGCTCCAGGAATTGTCCCTATGAAGAAATTACTTAAATCACCATAAGGTTTTACTAATACATTATAATCAATATCTTTGGTTGAAGATAAAACTCCCAGCGGAGTAGCTCCAGCATATGAATCAACCAAGACTTCTGATGCATTGAATAATCCACCAGCATTATTGACTACTGACATTAAAGTAAATCCGACAATTGCGTATCCTAACAAAGCTGGGTTAAAGATATTGTGACCAAACCCACCAAAAATCATCTTTCCAATTATAGTAGCCACAAAAGCTGCGAACAACAATACCCAAATTGGAGTATATAACGGCAATAATAAAGCCAATATAATTCCAGGGATAGCCGCAAAAGAATTTGATAATTTTTGATTTATCTCTTTGAGACTACGATGTTTTTTGTCAGTTACAAAGAAGAATAACCCTTCCATAAGTGTAGAAAAAAC
>Ga0172377_10007826_pt1 | contig 10978 bp, 12 predicted proteins | sample Pumphouse3metaG_FD_119749 | JGI IMG/M metagenome (GOLD analysis project Ga0172377, IMG submission 119749) | Leachate microbial communities from a municipal landfill in Southern Ontario, Canada - Pumphouse #3 metaG | ecosystem: Engineered > Solid waste > Landfill > Unclassified | place: Canada... | reverse complement strand
TTATGCTAAGTTTAACTCGTCCCATGGATCTCTCCTTATTGGTGGTTGTAAACTTAATATTAACAGAGTTTTGTGGGACTTTCTTTATATTTTTTCGTGGACACTTTATCTTACTCTTCACAAAAAAATTTTTTTTTATTTTTTTTCTTGACTTATCTGAATAGTGTGATATTATTTCTTTTATGAAACGCTTCAACATGAAACGCTTCAACATGAAACGCTTCATGTTGAAAAGAAGGAATCTATGGCTTCATATAATGACATTTCAAAAATTACAGGATTGTCTTTAGGCACAATTTCAAACGTACTTCAAGGAAAGAAGAATGTGAAGGAAGTAAATAGACAAAAAGTGCTTTCTGCAATGAAAAAACTTGGATATAGAGTTAATTATCAAGCAAGTGGATTGGCTTCTGGAAAAAATAAAATGTTTGGACTTATAGTTTCTGATATGGGTAAGATTCAAGAATCTCAGATCCTGATGCCTTTAGAGGAGTTTGCTGAGAACAGAAACTCTAGGATTATTTGGGCAACTTCAAGAAATGATAAAACTAGAGAAAAGATTAATTGTGAGAGGTTATTGGGTAGTAAAATTGATGTTTTGTTTGTTTATTTCCAATTTGTTGAAAATAAAGAATATTTTATGAGTTTAAGAGAGAAAGAAACTACTCCAATAATCTTTCTTGCTAGATATTTTGAAGGAGCAGATTATCCTTATGTAGCAGTTGATAATTTTTATGCTGCAGAAAAGATGGTGGAATATGTATATAAAAAAGGGCATCGTAAGCTTACTTATATAGATGTTGAAAATTGGGCTTTGTTGTCTCCTAACTTAAACAGAAGACTTGGAGTTCAAAAAGAATGTGAAAAACGAGCAATGGAATGTGACCTTATTTCTCTTAAAGATGATTGTAGTGATGATATGGCTTTAGGTTTTGAAATAGCAGAGGAGTTAATTAAGGAAAACCGTCTTCCAAAACTAGTTTTTCCTCGAGATGATACTATGGCACTTGGTTTTTATAATGCTTGTGTAAGGTATAAAATTAGAGTTCCTGAAGATGTTTCAATAATGGGATTTGGGAATTTCTATTGTGCTAAATCAACCCCAAAAGTTCTCACAACTTTTAATAGAAGGTTTGATGAGGTTATTTCAAAGGCAGTTGAAGTTTATGACAAGCTTCAAATTAGTCGTGGAAATGGTGTTTGTCTTCCTAATAGCGAAAAGAAAATTTTTGTTAAAGGAGAAATGGTTGAGGGAGAGACTATTTTAGACATAAATTAATTTGGTTTTTTTGAAGTATAAAATGAAACGCTTCAAATTGAATAAATAGGAGAAATAAATGAAAAAGAAATTATTGATTGCATTAATGATTTGTTTAATTGGAATGTTTGCTTTTGCCATCGGTGAGGCAGAAGAATCAAATGTAACTGAAGATGGTTTACAGAAAGTAACAATAAGTATCCATCCTTCAGGACACGGTCTTCCTTCATATGTTGCTGATGTGAATGGTTATTATGAAGATGAAGGGCTTTCTGTAAAAACCCTCGTATATATTGGAGCTCCACCACAGATGGAAGCTTATTCCACAGGTGCTTGGGATATTTGTACCACTGGATTTGGAGGAATAATTCTTGGTGCTGCAAAAAAAGATCTTGTAATTACCGGTGTTTCCATTGATGATGGAATGGTAATGGGTCTTTGGGGACGTCCTGATAGCGAACTTGTTAAATCTGGATATAACGAAGAAATTGGTGCCTATGGAAATGCTGATCTTTGGAAAGGCCAGGACATTCTCATGACTCAGGGAACTATTACTGATGTTCTTTTAAATTCCACTCTAAATAAAATGGGTTTGACTGAAATGGATGTTAAGAAAGTAAACATGGATTCCTCTCCTGCTTATACTGCTTTTAAATCTAATAATGGAGATCTTTGCCAAGCAAATGCTTCCTTCTATTTTAATGCAAAAGCTGATGGATATATTCCTGTAACAACAGGTGTTTCCCAGGGAATTTTTATGCCTTCAGTAATGATGGCTAGCGAAAAGATTATTAATGAAAGACCAGAAGTTGTTCAAGCTTGGACTAATGCTTATATGAGAGCTGTTCAATGGATTAAAGATAATCCAGAAGAAGCTGGACAAATGATGGTGGATTTCTGTGAAGAAAATGGTGTTTCAACAGTTTATAACAAAGCTCTTGAATTTGTAAATGCACAAGTAGTAGAAATTCCAGATGTACAAGGCCAACTTGATATGTTTGGACCAGCTGAAGATGGAAATGGAACAAAATGGCAGAGTTCTTTGTCTCAATTAATGGATTTTTACATAACAATGGGTAATTATTCTGAAGCAGATAAAGCTGCTCTGATGCTTGATGAGAATTACGACAGTTCTTTCATGCAGAACCTAGTTTAATTACTAAAACAACTTCTGTACTGAATTATAAGCACAGAAGTTGTTTTTTGTTTACTGAGGAAAACAATGGATAAAAATAAAATTGATGTTGAAGTAACTCGTTTAAGACAGGAAGCAAAAAGAACAACTCAAAAAACAATAATAATTGGAACTTTAAGTATTGCTATTTTTCTTTTAGTATGGCAGTTACTTTATTCTTTAAAAATAGTAGATAATTCAAGAATTGCTTCCCCAATTCAAGTTTTAAGTGCTATAGGTTCGAAGGTAAGTGATCCAAGGCCAGATGGTAATACTTTGTTTCAGAATATTTGGGCCAGTTTTAAACTTGCAATGGTTGGCTTTTTTCTAGCTTTAGTCATAGGATTACCACTTGGGCTTCTTATGGGTTGGTATAAACCGGTAGATAAATTTGTGAGACCTATTTTTGAGATAATCAGACCTTTGCCTCCAATTGCTTGGATACCAATTATAATTGTACTTTTGGGGATTGGAACTGTAGCTAAGTCGTTTATTATATTTTTTACGACCTTTGTACCTATTGTTATTAATTCATATACCGGAATAAAAGGAACAAAACAAGTATATATTGACCTTGCGAAAACCTGTGGATATTCCAACTGGAAAGTTTTCAAAACTGTGGGTGTTCCTTCTGCGATGCCTTTAGCTTTTGCAGGGATGCAGATTGCTCTTGGAAATGGTTGGGGAACCCTTGTTGCAGCGGAAATGTTGGCTTCAAGTGAGGGATTGGGTTATATGATTTTCATGGGAAGAAATTTTGGAAGAATTGATATTATTATTGCTGGTATGTTTGTAATTGGTATAATTGGACTTTTTTTAACTTCAATCATTGATAGAATTGAGAAAATAGTTTTGAAATGGAGGTTTGTACAAAAATGACGAAGAAAACTAAGAATATAATAGTTAATCTGCTTCCTTTTATTTCAATTGGACTCTTTATTGGATTCTGGTTTTTGGTAGCTGGAAAACCCAGTAGTATTATCCCTACACCATATGAAGTTTATTTAAGAGTTGTTAAATTAATTGAAAAACCAATCAGCCATACTTCAATCTGGGGACATGTATGGGCTAGTACAAAACGTGTTTTGTTTGGATTGCTTCTTGCCTGTTTTTTTGGAATTCCTTTTGGCCTTTTAGTAGGTTGGAATAAAAAATTTAGACGTGTTTTCAAACCTTTGTTTGAATTAATAAGGCCAATACCTGCGTTAGCTTGGATTCCTCTTCTTACACTTTGGTTTGGAATAGGAGAGTCCAGCAAAATTGCCCTTGTTTTTGTTGGTTGTCTTATGCCGGTAGTTGTAAATACATATTCAGGGGTAAGTCTTATTCCTAAATTAAATGTGGATGTAGCAAAGATATATGGAGCAAGTAATTCTCAAATAATAACTGATATTGTTCTTCCTTCATCATTGTCCGCGATTATGGCCGGAATTTCAACGGCTATGGGTACTGGTTGGATTGTAGTTCTGGCTGCCGAAATGATCTCCGCTTATCAAGGTTTGGGGTTTCTTATTATTCGAGGTTCAAATGTATCGGATTTGGCTCTTGTAATTTTCGCCATGTTACTAATTGGGCTTATAGGTTCAGTTTTGTCATCATTATTAAGATTTTTGGAAAGGAAACTTTGTCCATGGAAAGTAGAGATAAAAAATTAGAAATAAAGAATATCTGTAAGATATTTTTAAATAAGAACAATGGGTATGAAACGGCAATAGAAGATGTTAGTTTTAAGGTTAAAGAAAATGAATTTCTTGTTCTTCTAGGCCCAGGCGAATGTGGAAAAACCGTTTTGTTGAATATTATTTCAGGTCTTTTAAAACAAACGTCAGGTGAAATATACATTGATGGGAAATTATCTAAAGGTTTGAATTCTGAGATTGGATTTGTTTTTCAAAAATTAGGAATATTACCTTGGCTTACAGTAAGGGATAATATTGCTATTTCTCAAAAATTTGCTGGAGTTAAAAAAACAGAAAGATATGAGAAATGTCAGAAATATATTGATCTTGTAGGTCTAAAGGGTTTTGAGAAGTATTATCCCCATCAACTTTCTGGAGGAATGAAACAAAGGGTCGGTATTGCAAGAGCTTATGCTGGTAATCCCGATATTCTTTTATTAGATGAACCTTTTGGAAAACTTGATGCACAAACAAGATATTCAATGCAAGATGAGATTCTTAGAATTTGGAATGAAAATAAGAAAACGGTAATCTTTGTTACAAACAACATAGAAGAAGCGGTTTTTCTTGCTGATAGAATTATTCTTTTTAGTAAGCAACCAATGTCTGTTAAAGAAAATTATGACTTGAAAGAAATGAAAAGGCCAAGAGACTATACGAGTGAAGATTTCCTTAAAATTAGGAAAGAAATCAGTGACAGAACTGATCTTGTAATTGAATGATGGGGAAAAATATGGATAAAAGAAAAATAAAAGTACAAGTCAATAACTTAAGTAAATCCTTTGGGGAACTTCTGGTGTTGGATAATTGTAATTTCAATGTAAAAGACGGAGAATTTCTCTGTGTTGTTGGACCCACTGGATGTGGAAAATCTACTTTTTTGAATGTCCTTTCCAATCTTATTGAACCTTCGAGTGGAGAAGTTTTAATTGATGGAGAAAAATCAAATCCAAAAAAACAAAATTTATCGTTCATTTTTCAAGATCCTTCAGCTTTTCCTTGGCTTACGGTTCAGCAGAATGTTGAATATGGATTGAGATCAAAAATCAAGAACGAAAAGCTAATAAAAGAAAAGACAAATAAAGTAATCGAAATTATGGGACTTTCTAAATATCGAGATTCTTATCCTGGTGAACTCTCAACAAGTGCAGAACAAAAAATTGTAATTGGAAGATCTTTTGCAATGCAACCAGATTTACTTTTGATGGATGAGCCTTATGGTCAAATGGATATTAATACTAGATTCTATCTTGAAGATGAGGTAATTCGAATTTGGAAAGAGATGAAGACAACCGTGATTTTCATTACTCATAATATTGAAGAAGCTGTTTATTTAGCTGAAAGGGTTTTAATACTTACAAATAAACCTGCTCATATTAAAGATGAAGTTGAAGTTAATCTTCCACATCCAAGGGATGTGAATTCACCTGAATTTGTCAAACTTAGAAAATATGTAACCGACCAGATTAAATGGTGGTAAGAATGGAGAATAAAATGAAAAAAAATAAACCAAATATTCTTTTTATGATGAGTGATCACCAATTACTTCATCAACATGGAGTAGAATATGGTCCTAAGATAATAAGAAATAACTATGAAAAATTTGTTAAAGAAGGTGTTGAGTTTACTCGTGCCTATTCTTCAAATCCACTCTGTGGACCAACTAGAAGATGTGTACTTTCAGGCCTATATTCACATCATCATGGAGAAATTTTAAATGATGTGAATGTTCCTTATACACAAAGAACTTACCTTGATATTCTGAAAGATGAAGGATATCGAAATTATTACTATGGAAAATGGCATGCAGGGCCTGGGACTGCTCATGATCATGGTTGTGATGGTTATTGTTATCCTTCCTATGGCAATCCTTATATTACAAAAGAATATTTGGAATATAGAAAGGAAAAGAATTTACCTCAACCTGAAATTATGATTGAAAATACGATGGATCCTTGGAGACTTGATATAAAACCGGGTGAAAAATATATTCAAAATAAAGAATGGTCAAATGAGCAAGCTTCTGGAATAATGTTGGCCCCCAAAGAAAGCCATGAAGCTTTTTTCCTTGCTGATATGGTTTGTAAAAAATTGGAACAACTCAAGAATGAAAATAGTGATAAACCGTTTTCAATGAGACTTGATTTCTGGGGCCCTCATGATCCTTATTTTGTTACCCAAGAATATGCTGATTTGTATGATCCTTCAGAAATTCCAATGTATCCGACTTTTGATTCAGATCTTTCTGATAAACCAGAATGTTACAAGAAAGAACATAATTTAGGAATAAGTGATGAAAACCAGAACCTAATTATTCCAAATCCAATTCCTTGGTCGAAATGGCAGATGATGATAGCAAGAGCTTATTCCCACATTACAATGATTGATGATGCAATGGGAATTGTTCTTAATAAGCTAAAGGAACTTGGACTTGAGGACGATACAATGGTTGTTATGACTACTGACCATGGAGATGCTTTAGCTTGCCAAGGTGGCAAATTTGATAAAGCAAGTTATATGGTTGAAGAAGTAATGAGAGTTCCTCTAGCAATCAGATATCCAGGTGTAATAAAGAAAGGTTTGGTCAGCGATGCTCTTGTCAGTAATCTTGATATCCCTGTTACTATTCTTGATGCGATAGGATCAAAATTTGATTATGAACCTGATGGTAAAAGCCTTCTAGACTTAATCTCCCATAATTTCAAAAACCGCAGAGAGTTTTTTGTGTCTGAAACTTACGGACATCTACATAGAAATTTAGCTAAATCTATGGTAACTCAAAGATATAAATATACTGTTAATAAGGAAGATATGAGTGAATTATATGATCTTATAATAGACCCTTTTGAAACTAAAAACTTAATATATGAAAAAAAATACCAAGCATTAATCAAAGAAATGGATGATAAACTTCATAAATGGGTAAAAGAGCAAGGGGATAATTTCTTTGATGGCGATAGTCAATATGTTTTGGACGAGTTATTAAGTAGAGGAACTAGTAAACCTAGAGATTATTAAGTCTTTGGCTTTTTTATTAAAAAGTGATAAGATAAACCGACAAAAATAAAGACTATATTGAGGATATTTAATGACTTTTAAACGCTATTTGAAACTGTTTTCAGCAATGTTTGAATTAAGTGCCTTCACGTTTGGTGGAGGGTATGTTATTGTCTCTTTGATGAAGCAAAAATTTGTTGACGAGTTAGGATGGCTTGACGATGAAGAAATGTTGAACCTGGTTGCAATAGCGCAATCAGCTCCAGGTGCGGTTGCCGTAAATGGAGCTCTTCTTGTTGGTTACAAGACTGGTGGTGTTCTAGGAGCCTTATTATCAATAATTGGGACGATTCTACCACCTTTTATTATTATTTCAATAATCTCTCAGTTTTATATTGCTTTTAAAACAAATCCAATTGTTAATGCTTTTTTAAAGGGGATGCAACCTGCAATTGCTGCTATAATTGCAGATGTAGTTATTAACCTTGGTTCTAATGTTATTAAACAAAAGAAATTAGTTTATATAATTGCAATGCTTATTGCTTTTGTTTCTTCTCTGTTTTTTAGTGTTAATGTTATGTATATTATTTTCTGTTGTGGTATTCTTGGATTTTTCTATTCCCATTTGGAAAGTAAAAAGGAGGGAAGCAAATAATGCTTTTAAACCTTTTTTTAAGTTTTGTTTATATTGGAGCTTTTAGTTTTGGTGGAGGATTAGCAGCTCTTCCTCTTATTCAAGAACAAGTAGTTGAAATGCATTCATGGATGAGCATAAATGAGTTTACAGATTTAATTAGTATTGCTGAAATGACTCCCGGTCCCATTGCCATCAATAGTGCAACTTTTGTTGGTATAAGAATTGCGGGATTAAAAGGAGCTCTTATTGCTACTATGGGGTGCCTTTTACCTTCTTTATTGATTGTTTCACTGCTTGCTTTTTTGTATTTTAAATATAAGGATCTCAATTGGGTTAAAGGAATTTTAGCAGGCCTTCGCCCAGCTGTAGTTGCTATGATAGCTGCTGCAGGAGTTGCGATTTTTAAGATTGCTATTAGCCCTTTATCAAATGGTTTGGTAAATTATGTTGCAATTATTTTATTTGCTTTTGTATTAGTTCTCTTGAGATGGAAAAAAATAAATCCAATCTTTATGTTAATGGCAAGTGGAATTTTAGGTATTGTTATTTACTATTTTATAGGAGTATAAAAAGTGAAAAAAATGACAATTATGATAAAACCTGCTTCAAGTGCTTGTAACTTAAGTTGTGATTATTGCTTTTATAAGGATGAAGCTTCCCTCAGAAATATTGCAATTCATCCTTTTATAACAGAAGAAATACTTGAACTATCATTAGAAAAATTTTTTGAAAATACAACAGAAGAAATAGATTTTGTATTTCAAGGTGGAGAGCCTTCTCTAGTTGGTCTTGATTGGTTTAAGCTTTTTATTGAATTAGAAGAAAAACATAATAAGAATAAAATAAAGACCAAACATAGTTTTCAAACTAATGGTACGCAAATTGACCAAAATTGGGCAGAGTTTTTTCATGATCAGAATTTTTTAGTGGGAATCTCTTTTGATGGAACACGACAACTTCAAGATTTTCAACGTCCTACTGTAAAAGGTGGAAAAAGCTCAAAAATGGTGATTGATGGAATGAAAATATTAAGAGAGAATGATGTTGATTATAATATTTTAACGGTTGTTACCAATACATTAGCAGAAAATTTAGATTCGGTATGGAATTTCTTGAGCAAACAACATTGTGATTTCTTTCAATTTATTCCTTGCCTTGATCCTCTTGAGGGGAAAACAAATCGCTTCTTAAGTCCAAAAGTTTATGGAAGTTTTTTAATAAGATTATTTGATAAATGGTATGCTTCTTTAAGAGAAGATTCTTTTTCTATTAGACTTTTTGATAATTTTTTGAATATCCTTTTGAATAATGAGCCAGAGGCTTGTGATATGTTGGGCCATTGTTCAGTTCAATATGTGTTAGAAGGTAATGGTAGTATTTATCCCTGTGATTTTTATTGTTTAGATGATATGTGTTTAGGAAATATTAAAGAAAGTAAAATTGTTGATATGGATCAAAAAAGAAAAGAAATTCATTTTATAGAAAATTCATTTAATAAAACTAATGATTGTCAAAATTGTGATTATTTTGCACTTTGTAGAGGGGGGTGTAAGCGTTATAGAGACAATGAAGGTAAATTTAGGTTTTGTGAAAGTTATATAATGCTTTTTGATAATCGCATTAGACGATTTATGGAAATTGCCAATTTTATAAGGAAGCAACAAAAAAAAACCCTCCGTTAGGGAGGGTTGTATAAGGATTATCTTCTAAGTGGTCCAAAACCATTTCCACGGCCACCACCTCGACCTCTGCGTCTGCCGTAACCAGGACTTTCTTCTGTTTCACAAAATAAATAGTTTCCACCTTCAATTATGAGCTGTCTTCCATCAACTATTGATAGGGAGACTTTGTACCTTGCATCATTATAAAGTTGCTGTACCGTTGTTCTTGCAATATCCATATGTCGAGAACATTCTTCTTGAGTGAAACCTCTATTATCGATAAGTCTAATTGTTTCATATTCTTCTAAACTCATCTGTACTGGTTCCATCTCAATTTTTTTATCCAACGGTCCAAAGCTATTAAAAGATGGTATTCTGTGAATTCTTCGTTTCCTAATTGGTCTTGGCATAAATTACTCCTTACCAGTTTCCTCTTCTTCCTCTTCCACCCATTGGTCTACCACAGGAACGAAAGTTTTTTCCACCTCTTCGTCCTAAGCCGAGGCCTAAACCTCTTCCTGCCAATGGCATTCTGTCTGTTGCTACTATAGGCTCTTTTGTATCAGTTTGTTGTATATTACAATTACCTAAGCCTCTTCCTGTTAATTTTCCTTGTCCTTCCGGACCTGTTCCATCAAATCTTGGCATAATTAAATCTCCTTGTCAATTTATTTGTTTCCGACATATGTCATTTACTCTTATAATGTACAATAGTTTTCGACATATGTCAACAACAAAGAAGATTTTTTATCTATTTAGGTATATAATCAAATAGAATCTGTAATAATTTGTTTTTATCTATAGGTTTAGATAAGTAATTATTCATTCCTTTAGCAAGACATTTATCAATATCTTCTTCAAAAGTGTTTGCACTTATTGCAATTATTGGAATCGAAAGAGCATTTGGGTGTTTACTTTTTCTTATCTCTCCAGTAGTTTCGTATCCATCCATTACAGGCATTTGGATATCCATTAAAATGGCAAAGTATTCATCTTTTTTACTGTTCATAAAAGCCTTTAACCCAACTTTTCCATTTTCTGCCTGCGTGGTAGTAAAACCATAATTTTCTAAAATAGCTACAAGAAGCTTTTGATTCAAGGGATGATCTTCAATTACTAGAATTTTTTTTCCTTTCAAAGCTTCTAGTTTTAAATTTTCCGGTATTTCAGTTTTTTTAGGTTCTTTCTCATTGGTTGGAATTTTTATAGGTAAGTTAATGGTAAAAATACTTCCCTTGTTAATCTTACTTTGAATATTAATTGTACCATGAAACATTTCAACAATATTCTTTACTATTGAAAGCCCTAGACCTAATCCAGTTTTTCCACCTTTAGCCGCAATTCCAGTTCTATAAAAAGAATTAAAAATAACGTCTTGCTCAGATTTAGGAATTCCACATCCTTCATCCTCAACTTGGATAGTATAGTGAATTATATTATCAAGAGTTTTTCCTTTTTCATTTATATCAAGTTTTATTTTGCTTCCTTTTGGTGAATATTTAGAAGCATTGTCTAAAAGATTCTCAATAATCTTAAGAAATTTCAGTTTGTCTAAAAGGACTTCTGAATGGA
>Ga0172377_10007825_pt1 | contig 10983 bp, 6 predicted proteins | sample Pumphouse3metaG_FD_119749 | JGI IMG/M metagenome (GOLD analysis project Ga0172377, IMG submission 119749) | Leachate microbial communities from a municipal landfill in Southern Ontario, Canada - Pumphouse #3 metaG | ecosystem: Engineered > Solid waste > Landfill > Unclassified | place: Canada... | reverse complement strand
GGACGCGTTTTAGGACCCAGAGGACTTATGCCCAACCCCAAGGTAGGAACTGTTACCATGGATGTGGCTAAAGCTGTAGAAGAAGCTAAGGGCGGAAAGGTTACTTATCGGGTAGATAAGTTTGCCAATCTTCATATCCCTGCTGGTAAACTAAGCTTTGAAGAGAATAAGCTGAGAGAAAACATCAAGGCGATTCTCGGTGCCATAATCAAAGAACGTCCCGCTACCTTAAAGGGTGTTTTTATTAAAAGTGTAACCCTCTGTACTACAATGGGTCCCGGCATCAAAATTCTGGTCGCAAGCGCAACCTTGGAAGCGAAGAGCTAAGGGAGTATTAGATGGTTCAAAATGTTAAATACGACATTGTAAAGGACTTGATAGCAAGATTAAGTGGCGCAAAAGCGATCGTACTGGTGGATTATAAGGGAATAAACATCGAACAAGTGAATCAATTGCGCAACCGCTTCAGAGCTAATCAAGTGGACTACTTTGTCCAGAAAAATACCCTGGTAAAAATTGCACTTAATGAAATGGGTATTACAGAATTGGATTCCCAATTGGTGGGGCCCACCGCAGTAGCAGTATGTAAACTGGATGAAGTTTCTCCTGCTCGTGAGCTCATCAAATTCCTAAAAGAAGTGATGGAAGACAAAAAGTTTCCACAGTTTAAAGTTGGTTATATCGCAGGGCATTTATTCAGTGCTGCTGAACTAACTGCTTTAGCAAAACTTCCATCTCGCGAAGAACTTCTTGCGAAGGTATTGTGTGGCATGAAAGCCCCGATATCAAACTTCGTGAGTATCAACCAAGGTATCATCCGCAAATTTGTGTATGCAGTTGATGCCATTGTAAAAAAACAAGCTGAAGCCAGCTAAGAAATTATTCATATATCCGATGGAGGAACAATGTCCGATAAAAAGCAACAAGTAATTGACCTGATTAAAGAGATGACAGTACTTGATCTCTCTGAATTAGTGACAGAAATGGAAGAGATTTTTGGCGTGTCCGCTGCTGCTCCCGCAGCCGCATTTGCCGCTCCCGCAGCCGCTGAAGCAGCCAAAGAAGAACAGAGTGAATTTGACGTATTTTTAGCTAGCGTTGGTGACAACAAGATCAGCGTAATTAAAGTAGTTCGCGAGATTACCAAACTTGGTTTAAAAGAAGCAAAAGAACTCGTTGATGGCGCACCGAAAGTAGTATCAGAAAAAGTAAGCAAAGAAGAAGCTGATTCAGTTAAGAAAAAACTTGAAGAAGCCGGCGCAACTGTCGAAGTCAAGTAAGGACATCGCAGTTTGATATAGGTCCAAAAAAAGTCCGTAAGGGCTTTTTTTGGACTAATTTGAGCATAACAGCAAGTAAACATTGTAAGCATAAGAAGAGCTTTATACGTACCCATTCATAGCTGTGGCGCACAAAGCGAGAGAAGAAATTTTATTAACCAAAGAACCATGATGTTGGTATGAAAAACCGCAAAGGAGAGAGCTTTTGAGAAAGGTCAAAAGTTATTCCCGAATATCCGGAAGATTTGCAGAGTTAGGTATCCCTGAAGTAGAAATACCGAATCTTTTGGCAATGCAAGTGGATTCCTTCAACGATTTCTTGCAGAAGGATATTCACCCGCAGCGTAGAGAAAAAAGAGGTTTACAAGCCGTATTTGAATCTATTTTCCCGTTGGAAGATTCGAAAGGCAATTTCCTGCTTGAGTTCATCGAATACAACGTATTACAAGAGAAGTATGCGATTGAAGAATGCAGAGAACGAAACCTATCTTATCAAGCACCACTAAAAGCTAAGATGCGCCTAAGTGTATTTGAAAACAATGAAGGCGTAAGAGAGCATAAGGACACCTTAGAACAGGATGTATTCCTGGGTGAGATCCCTCTCGTTACAGAACAGGGAACTTTTATCGTAAACGGAGCTGAACGGGTTATTATTTCCCAATTGCAACGTTCGCCCGGGGTGTTCTTTTCAGAAGAAAAGCATACTAGCGGTAAGACCCTTTATTCTGCTAAAGTTATCCCCTACAACGGCTCATGGCTCGAGTTCGATATAGACATCCACGATGTGATGTATGTTCATATCGATAAACGCCGTAAGCTTCCAGTAACTACATTACTTCGCGCCATCGGTATTTCTACTAATGCCGATCTTAGAAAGACGTTCTACAAGACTGAAGTTTTGTCTTTGAAAGAAGCGAAGAATAGACATTTATATGCTGATATCTTCGAAGCTGACAACCCCGAACCAATTGCCAATGCAAATGAACAGGTTACTGATGCACTCACTAAATTCCTTGGAGAAAGGAAAATCAGCACAGTTGAAGTGATTGATTATGATTTTGAAATAGCACGTAAGGTTTTAGAGAACACGCTTGCCAAGGATCCCACCTTTACTCAAGAAGAAGCGTTAAAGAAAATATACAACTTGATCCGCCCAGGCGAAGATGCTCCTGTTGAGGCCGCTAAGCAGCTTGTTGACAGGATGTTCTTCAACGAAAAGCGTTATAATCTTGGAGAAGTAGGTCGCTACAAAATAAATAACCGTATCGGTGTGGATGTCGATGTAAATACCATGACGCTTACGGTAGATGATTTCGTAGCCATTTTTAAAACCCTTATTAATATATACCACGACGAAGATGAAATAGATGATATCGATAATCTCGCTAACCGCAGAGTTAGGACAGTTGGTGAGCTCCTTCAAGAGCAATATACATCTGGTTTAGGAATGGTTGCCAGAATCATCCAAGAAAGGATGGCAATCTCTAATATAGACGAGATAACTGTACACGATCTTGTGAATAGCAATGCTTTGATATCTGTGGTGCAATCTTTCTTCCTTACGGGTCAGCTTTCACAATTTATGGAACAAACAAACCCCTTAGCCGCTTTACGTCACAAACGTGCCTTTTCCGCGTTGGGGCCAGGTGGTTTAACTCGTGATAGAGCTGGTTTTGAAGTTAGAGACGTTCACTCTTCACATTATGGACGTGTTTGCCCGATAGAAACTCCAGAAGGACCAAACATTGGTCTGATAGTTTCTCCGGCGCTATACTCTCGCATTAATCGTTTGGGATTTATCGAAACTCCCTACCGTAAGGTAATTGATGGTTATGTAACCGACGATTATGAATATTTTGATGCCACGCAAGAAGAGAAGTATATTATTGCCCAATCGGATGTACACCTTGATGATAACAGACGTATAACCGATGAGACTATCTTTGCGCGTGATGGAGGAGATTTCCTTCAGGTAGATCCAAAGCAAGTGCAATACATGGATGTTGCTCCTCAGCAAATGGTATCAGTATCTGCTGCCATGATTCCTTTCTTGGAACATGACGACGCTAACCGTGCTCTGATGGGTTCTAATATGCAACGTCAGGCTGTGCCTCTTATCAATCCTCAGGCACCTCTAGTTGGCACCGGCATGGAAAAGATAGCCGCTATGGATACTTCCTGCATAGCTGTTGCCCCCTACGATGGGATAGTAAGCAGTGTAACTTCCTCCTATGTTGAACTGAAACCGATAAATGAAAAGGATGAAGCCTTTTATTTGAGTACTGGTAACCGCATTCAACTTAAGAAGTTTATCCGTACCAACCAAGACACTTGCAGTAATCAACGTCCTGTGGTTCGCATCGGCGATACGGTTAAAAAAGGTCAGCCCATATCCGATGGTGCATGTGTGGAAGATAACCGCCTTGCGCTGGGAACAAACATGTTGGTAGCCTTCATGCCCTGGTATGGTTACAACTATGAAGATGCTATTATCTTAAGCGAGAAAGTGGCAAGAGAGGATACTTTAACTTCCATATATATAGAAGAGATGGAAGTGTTGGTTCGCAACGTTAAAAACGGACGTGAAGAACTGGCGTATGATATCCCCAATGTTCCTGCCCAAGCGCTAAGAAATTTAGATAAAACTGGTATTATCCGTGTGGGCAGTGTTATCCATGCTGGTGATGTGATAGTTGGCAAGGTAACTCCCAAGAGCATAGAGATTGATCCTTCTCCGGAAGAAAATCTCATGCGCGCTTTGTTTGGCGATAGAGCTGGTGATTTCACCAATAGTTCATTGAAAGCCAAACCCGGTATGGAAGGTGTTGTCATCGATGTAAAAGTGTTCAGCAGACTTGAAGAAGGTAGTGATCTGGACGAAGAAAACGATGACAAGATACAGAAGTTAAAAGCCGAGCTAAACTATCGCCGTAAGAAAGTAGATGAATTCAAAGAAGAAAAGCTTAGTGCGATACTTGTGGGACAAATAGCAAAAACTATTTGGGATGAAAAGAGCAACACGCATTTTATCGCTCCTGGCAAGAAAATAAGCAAAGACGATATAAAACGCATCAACTTCAAAAAGCTGGATATGGATGTGGAACTGGTGGAAAACTCTGATATCAACAATCAGATTTACACCCAGATTGCACTAAAGATTAAACAGTCCTTAGAGCAAAGCGACAATGAATATAAGAAGTCCCGCGAACGTATCAAGCATGGTGATGAACTACAATACGGTGTCCGTAAAATGGTTAAGGTCTATGTCGCTAAGAAGCGCAAGATTGAAGTTGGCGACAAAATGGCGGGACGTCACGGTAATAAAGGTGTTATATCGATAGTTGCTCCCATAGAGGATATGCCGTTCTTAGAAGATGGCACACCAGTAGATATAGTGCTAAACCCTCTTGGCGTACCATCACGTATGAATATCGGGCAGATCATGGAAACCCATTTGGGTATGGCTGCTCGTGCTTTAGGTTTTGAAGTGGAAACCCCTATTTTTGATGGGGCTACGATAGAAGACATCAGTGCAGAACTCCGCAATGCGGGGTTACCTGAAGATGGCAAGAGCGTACTTTATGATGGTAAATCTGGTGAGCCTTTCAAAGAAAGGGTAACTGTTGGTGTAATCTATATGATGAAACTGAACCACTTGGTTGCCGATAAGATGCATGCCAGATCGACGGGTCCCTATTCTCTTATTACCCAGCAACCTTTGGGCGGAAAAGCTCAACATGGTGGACAGCGTTTGGGTGAAATGGAAGTTTGGGCTTTGGAAGCTTACGGAGCGGCACACTTGCTGGAAGAAATGTTGACCATCAAGAGTGATGATGTGGATGGGCGTAATAACGCCTTTAAAGCCATTACACGTGGCGAGAATCCACCTCCTCCAGGTGTTCCCGAATCTTTCAATGTGCTTACCAGTGAACTAAAATCTCTTGGCTTTGATATAGAATTTATCAAAGAAGAGAACAGGTAGGAGGAGACAATCGTGTTAAAAGATACCAGACGTGAAATTAAACCCAATGAATACGATGCAGTCCGCATCAAGATTGCCTCTCCGGAAACAATTGTTAATGAATGGTCTCATGGCGAAGTAACCAAGCCTGACACCTTGAACTACCGCACGCTCAAGCCCGAGAAAGATGGTCTTTTTTGCGAACGCATATTTGGCCCGGAAAGAGATTACGAGTGCGCTTGCGGCAAATATAAAAAGAAACGGTTCCAAAACACGGTTTGCGATAGATGTAATGTCTTAGTTACCACCTCTCGCGTACGTAGAACCAGAATGGGACATATAGATCTGGCAGTGCCGATTGCACACATCTGGTTCGTAAAAAGCGCACCTAGCAAGATTGGTACTATCTTAGATATGACGGTTAAAGACCTCGAAAGGGTTTTGTACTACGAGTCCTATATCGTAATAGACCCGGGTGATAGTCCTTATGAAAAGATGGAACTGTTGGAAGTGGACGAATACTACGAGATCAAAGACAAAGTAGGCGACAACTTTATCGCCTTGATGGGTGCGGAAGCGGTTAAAGAACTTCTGTCTCGCATTAACCTCAAAAATGATGCGCTTGATCTGCGGACTCGTCTCAAATTTGAAGAATCTGCCTTGCGCAAACAAAAGCTAATAAATAAGCTTAAGATAGTTGATGCTTTCATCAAGAGCGGGAATAAACCCGAACACATGATTATGGAAGCATTGCCGGTGTTGCCTCCCACATTAAGACCTTTGGTACCCTTGGAAGGTGGACGCTTCGCTACGGCAGACTTTAACGATTTATACAGAAGAGTTATTACGCGTAATAACCGCCTGAAAGGCTTGTTAGAAATCCGCGCCCCTGAAGTGATTCTGCGCAACGAGAAACGGATGTTGCAAGAAGCGGTGGATGCCTTAATAGACAATAGTCGCAAGGCTCGTCCGGTTAGGGGCAGAGGGAATCGTCCTCTTAAATCTCTTACAGATCAGTTGAAAGGTAAACAGGGACGTTTCCGCCAGAACCTTTTAGGTAAGCGTGTTGACTATTCAGGTCGTTCTGTTATTACGGTTGGTCCAGAGCTTAAACTGTATCAATGCGGGCTACCCAAAGAGATGGCTGTTGAATTGTTCAAGCCTTATCTTATTGAAAAACTTCAAAAAATGGGCGAAGTGGATAAAGTAAAGAATGCCAAGAAGCTAATCGAGAAGAAGCAGCCCGAAATATGGTCTATTCTCGAAGAAGTTATTAAGGATTATCCAGTTCTCCTAAACCGTGCACCCACGCTACATCGTCTAGGTATTCAGGCATTTATGCCGGTATTGACGGATAACAAAGCTATTCAGCTTCACCCCATGGTATGCGTACCATTTAATGCTGACTTTGATGGTGACCAGATGGGTGTATATATCCCCCTGTCACTCGAAGCTCAAATTGAAGCCAGAGTGCTAATGTTATCCACACGCAACTTGTTATTGCCCGCCAATGGTAGATTAGCCATGGCTGCTAACCAAGATATCGTGTTAGGATGCTATTATCTTACTATGGAAGAAACAGCCTCTCCTGAAGATTTGCAGAAACTGCGTCATTTCTATGGCGTGGATGATGTAATTGCTGCTTACGAAGCCGAAGAGCAACTTTGCTGCGTAAAAGGCGAAGCAGTAATCAAGCGGAGCTTGGATTTACACACTTGGATCAGAGTAAAGCTGGATTCCAATTTTATCATCACTACTGTCGGTCGTGTTATCTTTAATCAGATTATCCCGCCAGAAGTGGGCTTCCAAAACATCACTTATGATAAGGGCAAGCTCAATGATCTTGCCATGCTATGTTTTGATGCTGTTGGTCAGTGGCGTACCGCCGTTATCCTGGATGATCTGAAAGCAATGGGATTCAAGTATGCTACTCGTGCAGGTGTTACCTTCAGCTTTGGTGATATTGTCGTCCCCAAACGAAAAGGCGAAATTATCGCCCAATCTGAAGAGGCAGTGAAGAAGATCAACGATCTTCATCAAAAAGGTGGCATCACAGAAAACGAACGCTTCGGCCGTGTTGTTGACCAATGGAAGAAAACAACGGTGCGTGTTACAGACGAAATGATGGACGAGTTAGCTCTTACAAGAAGCGGGTTGAACTCCATCTATATGATGTATAAATCCGGTGCTCGTGGCAGCAAAGACCAGATCAAACAGTTAGGTGGTATGCGTGGTTTGATGGATAAACCTACCAAGATTGCAAGCGGCGGCGGTGCCGACGTTATCGAGACACCTATTAAATCTAATTTCAAAGAAGGCTTAACTGTGCTGGAATACTTCGTGTCAACTCACGGAGCCAGAAAAGGTTTGGCTGATACAGCGCTTAAGACCGCAGATGCAGGTTACTTAACACGTCGCTTGGTCGATGTGGCTCAAAATGCAATTATTACAATGGAAGATTGTGGCACTGCTCGTGGCGTACACATGACCGTCCTTAAAGAAGGAAACGAGATAGTTCAGACTTTGGCAGAAAGAATCCAAGGACGCACGGTGGTTGAAGATATAATCAGCCCTATCACCGGAAAGGTGTTGGTTGCAGCCGGAGAGGAAGTCTCAAATAAAATGGCTAAAACCCTGCAGAACCACGGCCTCATCACAGTCCATGTACGTAGCGCTTTAACTTGCGAAGCCGATAGAGGTATTTGTGCAAAATGTTATGGACGCAATCTTGCCACGCAGAAACCCGCCACGATAGGCGATCCTGTTGGCATCGTTGCAGCTCAAAGTATTGGTGAACCCGGTACACAGCTTACCCTTAGAACCTTCCATATTGGTGGCGCAGCTTCTACTGCAACAGATTTGGCAGAAGTTGTATCAGGACACGATGGTTTGGCTAAGTTCGACCGTATGAATACAGTTACGAATCCTGAAAATCAGCTTATCTCAGTAAGTCACCTTGGACGTCTTCTTATCTATGACGAAAACGATGAGAGCAAGATACTTGAAGAATTCAAGGTAGAATATGCTGCTACGGTTCATGTTCAGGATGGACAGAAGATTGCCAAGGATACCAAGCTGCTTTCTTGGGATCAATTTAACAATCCCTTGATTTCAACGGCAAAAGGTGTGCTACACTACGAAAACTTCCTGAAAGATATCACCTATAAGGAAGAATACAACGACATCACCTTTACCAGGGATTTAACCATCATCGAATCCAAAGACCGCAAGAAACAACCACAGTTCAGAGTTGTTGGTGACGATGACACAGTTCGTTTAATACCTCTTCCCACGGGCTTAGTTATTCGTGTGGAAGATGGAAGCTTCGTGCATACTGGCGATATTCTGGGTCAGACATCACGTATGACCATGAAACAAAGAGATATTACGGGTGGTTTGCCACGTGTTCAAGATCTCTTCGAAGCAAGAGTGCCAAAGGACAAAGCCAAGATATCTGATATCGACGGTGTGGTTACCATTGGTGGACTTAAGAAAACCGGGCGCGACATCTTTGTTACCCCTTCTAACGGTCTGTTTGCTCCCTTCGATGGCAAAGTGGTGGTAGTCCTCGATGATGATAAGAAGCAATATATTATAGCCCTATCTGATAAAGCAGTATATTCTGAAAATGATGGTAAGGTTACCATCATCGAAGAGAATCGCAAAAAGTTTGTGCAGGTGGCAAAACGGAATCAAAAGCCTATACAGTATGAAATCCCCAAAGGGATGCAGATTATTGTTAAGAACGATGAATCCGTTAAAATCGGCGCACCTCTTTGCGGAAAACAATATCTTGTGCCTCCCGAGCAGGAAAGCATTGTCGTGACAGGCGACGCTGTGTCTTTTAAACAGCCTATCGCTGGCCGTAAATACATGATTCCTTCCGGTAAGAGAATTATCGTTCACCAAAGTGACTATGTGGAAAGTGGAGATGCATTATCAGATGGACCTTTCGATCCACACGACATGCTGGTGAAAGGCGTTATCGAAGCTCAGATGCTTATCCTCAATGAGGTTCAGGAAATCTACCGTAAACAGGGCGTGAAGATAGATGATAAACATGTGAGTGTTATCATCCGCCAAATGTTCAAGAAGGTTCGTATTACTGAAAGCGGGAGCACCAGCTTCCTGCAGGGCGATATTGTGGACAAGATCTTGGTGGAGAAAGAAAACCGCGAAGCTCTTGAATTCGAAAAGACGCCTGCGCAGTTTGAACAATTGCTGTTGGGAATCACCAAAACCTCGCTGTTAACCGAAAGCTGGCTTTCGGCAGCCTCCTTCCAGGAAACTACCAAGGTTCTTACCCGTGCTGCTATTGAAGGCAGAGTTGACCATCTGGAAGGCTTGAAAGAAAGCATCATTCTGGGACACCGTATCCCTGTGGGTACGGGCACAAAAGCTTATAATGCGATGATAAAAGAAGCAGTTGGTTCGGGTAAAACCGTGGCTCAAATCGTTACCGAATTTGGGCATCCAACCGCACAGGAAGTTAGCGGTGATTACCTCGACTTCTAAAACGAAAGTATATACCTCACTGAAAATATAGAAAAGGAGAAAATCAGTGCCAACCATCAACCAACTGATCCGTAAAGGAAGAACCGTAGTTGAGCAAAAGAAGAAAAACAGGGCGCTTATGGAATGTCCGCAAAGGCGCGGAGTATGCACACGTGTTTACACGACTACGCCCAAAAAGCCCAACTCGGCTCTCAGAAAAGTCGCTCGTGTCCGTCTCGTAAACGGATTTGAAATTACCGCTTATATCCCCGGTGAAGGGCATAATCTGCAAGAACACTCCATCGTACTAGTACGTGGTGGCCGTGTTAAAGACCTTCCCGGTGTTCGTTATCACATTGTTCGCGGAGCGCTCGATTCCGCCGGTGTGGAAAAACGTGAAAACTCTCGTTCCAAATATGGAACCAAACGTCCAAAAGCCAAGAAATAGGGAGGAGATGACTTATGCCAAGAAAACGTAAAGCCGTCGTCCGTGAAGTACTTCCGGATCCCAAGTATAACGATATCGTACTCACCAAGTTCATGAACTGCCTGATGAAACAAGGCAAGAAGAGTATTGCTGAGAAGATCGTTTATGGTGCTTTTGATATTATCGCTGCCAAAACCAAGCAAGAACCTCTCGAGATATTTAAATCCGCCCTCGAAAACGTTCGTCCTTTGGTGAAAGTCGTTTCCCGTCGTGTAGGTGGTTCAACGTACCAGATTCCTTCCGAAGTGAACGAAAAGAATGGCCGCGCTCTCGCTTTCCGTTGGATCATCAGCTATGCTCGTAATCGCAGCGAAAAGACTATGATTGAGAAGCTGGCAGCAGAACTAATGGCTGCTCATAAAAAAGAAGGCTCCGCCATCAAGAAAAGAGAAGACACCCACAAAATGGCAGAAGCCAACAAGGCTTTTGCTCACCTTAGATGGTAGTTTTAGCCAAGTAATACAACGATTTATAATGACAGACAAGAGAGAGCCAAAAGCTCTCTCTTGCTTTATGACTTAAAAGAAAACACTTCCCCTTATTGGGCTGCCAATCTCCGAATTGGCAGAGACAGCGAAGCTGTCTGAAAAAGCATCCTGCGGAAGCTGTGGCAAATCGGAGTTTGCCACCCAATGTCAACTTCCCCTTATTGGGCTGCCAATCTCCGAATTGGCAGAGACAGCAAAGCTGTCTGAAAATCATCCTGCGGAAGCTGTGGCAAATCGGAGTTTGCCACCCAATGTCAACTTCCCCTTATTGGG
>Ga0172377_10007823_pt1 | contig 10985 bp, 9 predicted proteins | sample Pumphouse3metaG_FD_119749 | JGI IMG/M metagenome (GOLD analysis project Ga0172377, IMG submission 119749) | Leachate microbial communities from a municipal landfill in Southern Ontario, Canada - Pumphouse #3 metaG | ecosystem: Engineered > Solid waste > Landfill > Unclassified | place: Canada... | reverse complement strand
TCCTTTTTGTTTAATCTATTTTAATTTTAAATTTTCTCAAAATGTACTCTTTTTTCATCATATCTATCAATAAATTTATTTTCTGATCCTTCCATTGCGTAACCTAAAGCAATTACACCATAAGGCTTTAAATTTTCATCTAATTGAAAGATATCTTCAATATGATTTTCCCTTTCTTCAAAGGGTGCTACTCCAAGCCAAACTGCTCCTAATCCTAAATCTGTAGCTTCTATTAAAATATTTTCAGCTGCTGCTCCCATGTCTTGTTGCCAATTTTCAGGATATTTTAATCTTTCCTCATTTGATAATAAAACTATTGCTATAGCTGCATCTTCAACAAATTTTGCAAAAGGACTTGTTGATGAAAGTTCTTTTAAAGTATCTTTTTTTTGCACAACTATAAACTCCCATGGTTGTTGATTCCCTGCTGATGGAGCTTGCATGGCTGCTCTTAAAAGTTTAATGATTTTTTCTTCTTCCACTGCTTGATTTTTATATTTTCTAACACTTCTTCTATTAAATATAGCTTCCATAATAACTGCACCTCCTAAATTTATTGTAATCTCTATACTAAAATATTACTACATATTTTTCTATTTATCAACATTTTATTTTTTAAGTAATACATTTAACCAATATTCCGTATCTCTTCCTGGCCTAACGTCCGTTGTTTTCCATATTTTTATTATTTTAAAATCTGTTAATTTTAATAAGTCTTCCATTCCCTCTTCTTTGAAACAAGTAAATGATCTTCCATCTTTTTCATAGTCACTATCTCTATATTTAAATGATGAATAGAATATTCCCTCTTCCTCTAAAGCCTTATGACATTTTTTAAACATATCTAAAATATCATTTCTTTTAATATGTATAATAGATGCACATGCCCATATACCGCTGTATTCATTTATGTAATCTATACCTAACATATCTTTTATTATAACTTCTTGTCCTATTAAGTTACTTGCTTTTTTTGCTAAGTTTTCAGAAACATCTAAAGCAGTTACATTATACTCTTTATTCAAAAAATAAAGGCTATCTCTTCCACTTCCACAACCTAAATCCAATATTCTATTTCCAGTTAAATATTTTTCAAAAATATCATAGGTTTCATTCATTTTAGCATTTATTGTATTTTTATAAAATTCTTCTGTATTTTTATTATAGTATTCTTTACTCATTGCCTTCCTTTCTAAACTTCATATTTTCTACTAAAGAAGTTATTTTTACGATATTCTATTCTCTCTAGAATATCTTTATGAAGTTCTTTCTCATTTAATATTTCTTTAAACAAACTTTCCTTTAATGAAAATATATTATTTATAAATTCAAAATATTTTTTTCCTTCTTTATCAGCAGTTATATACTTTATTGGATTATTTTTTGCAAGAGAAGAAAATTGTTTTATTTCCCAGGATTTATATCCACTATGTTTTTTATTATTTAAATCTTTCCCATGTCTTTCATAAGAGTAAAATTCTTTAAATTCTCTTCCAATTTCTTCCAAAGTCACGCTTTCTGTTAAATTATTTTTAAAAATTGAAAATAAAAGAGGTATTTTATATGATTTAGTCATAGATGTTTTTTCTAAAAACTTTAAAAAATCTATTGCCTCAAATGAATATAATTTTTGATTTAATGTAAGGTCTCCCATTTGCTTTATAAAATTATACCATGTTTTAAACTCATGAATATATAAGCTCACTGGATATTTAGAATAAGTATATACTTCTAATATCGTTGGAACTTTATTCAATTTAATTTTTATTTCTTGATATTCTTCCTCTAATTTTAAATCTAGTGGCTTTTTCTTATTTCTTTCTATTGCATAATAATCAATCAATTTAAAATCAAAATTTGCTGAACATCCTTCTGGAAGTATATAATTATCATCTATTGGTAAAATATGTTTATTTCTATGCTCTCCTATTAAAAAACTTGGTTTTAATTCAGCTCCCTTATAATTTCCAACAAAATCAAGTATTCTTAATTTTTCTTTTCCAGCTGCTGTTCTAAGGCCTCTCCCTAGTTGTTGAATAAAAACAGTATAAGAAGTCGTTGGTCTCAGAAACATTATTGTATCTACTTTTGGAATATCAACTCCCTCGTTAAATACATCTACAACAAATAGAACTTGTATCTTACCTTTCTCAAAATCTTTTATTATTCTTCTTCTTTCAGATGGTTTCATTTCTCCTGTTATAGCTACACTTACAATATTCTTTAAATTAAAATACTCTGCCATATAATGAGCATGCCTAACACTTGCACAGAAACCCAAAGTGAAATTTTTTCTGAAATTTTTATATTTTAAAAATATTTTTTCTGCTCTTTCTTCAATTGATAATGATTCCTCTAATTCCTCTAAACTATATTTTCCATTTCTCCAAGGGATTTTATCATAATCAATATCATCATAAATCCCAAAGTATTCAAAAGGTACAAGCCAACCATTGTTGATGCCAGAAACAAAATTACATTCATAGGCAATATTGTAATCACATACTTTGTATACATCTCCGTTATCTTGCCTCTCTGGGGTAGCAGTAAGTCCTAATAGAAATTTAGGTTTGAAATAATTTAAAAGTTTTTGATAATTTTTTGCTGTGCTGTGATGTATTTCATCTACTATTATATAATCAAAATAATCTTCCTTAAAATATTTGTCACTTAAATATTCTTTTTTACCTAAAGTTGCTACACTTGCAAAAGTTATGTCTGAACCTACTTCTTTTTTATTTCCTTTAAAAAATCCATATGTTTTATTATCCCCATGAACTTTTTCAAATGATTTTTTAGCTTGCTGTAATATTTCTTCTCTGTGCACAACAAATAAAATTTTTTTGAATTTTAAAGAATCAAATACTGATAAATAAGTTTTCCCAAGACCTGTTCCAACTACTACCATTGCTTTATTATATCCTTCTTCTCTAGTTTTAGAAAGTTCATATAAAGCTGGAATTTGGATTTTTATTGGTTCTATCCCTTTATTAACCTCTTCCCTAACTTCAAAATCAACAAAGGGATTATTTTTATAAACTCTATAATTCTTTTCATACTTTCTTAGCCATTCTAAACTTAAATCAAAGCTAGTATTTTCATATAATTCTTCAAATTCTGATAAAATCTTTTTTATTTCTAAATCTTCTAATTTTCCATTTATATTTTCATTCCACTCCACTCCTGTGGTTAATGCTGACTTTGAAATATTAGAAGATCCAATATAAGCATCTGCTCTATTATCTTTATATTTAAATATATAAGCTTTAGAATGAAAGGAAATTTTATTTTTATTATCATAAATTTTAATTCCATCAAAATCTAGTAATCTATAAAGAGCATTAGGTTCTGTTACATTCATATAATCACTTGTTAGTATTTTTATTTCTTTTCCTTTGTTTTTCGCTTCTTTCAAATCTTCCATAATTAGTTTTAGTCCGCTATCTCTTATAAAAGATACATTCATATATATTTTTTCTGCATTATTTATACATCTTTTTAATTCTGAACACATATTAGTATTTCTATTGGATACAAGAGCCATTTCTATCACCTTTTCTTTTTTAGTAATTATAATTAAGTTTACCACCTATCTCTTATATCTCCAAATAAAAAATACACCTAAAATTTTAGTTAAATAAGATTTTAGGTGTACTGCATATTTAGTTGTATTTTTATTTTAAAGTCTCCATTTATTATTTTCTGCTTTTATCATTTGAAAAATACTATTTTCAGTTTTATCATCTGATAATGCTTTGCCATACTCTTTTTGAAAATCATCCAAAAATTCTATTAAATTATCTAAATATTCTTCTTCGTTGTGAGCATTTTGTATTATACGATTATATAATATTTCAATTCCACCTCTAACATATCCATCATACAACTCATAATCCTTCTCACCTTTTTCTGTATCCATATATCTAAAAGCTTTATCTATTCTTTTGTCCTTACTAGGCTCATATTTATTATCTAAAAGCAATACAATTCTATAATTATATTTAATATCTTCACTATAACTTATTATTGTTTCTGGAAATATTTTAGATGTGAAATTATCACTTAAATCAACTGCTGCATTATTTCTATATAGAACTCCTACTATTGAAGATAATAAATAAACTTCGATATTTGTATTAAAAACTTTTAACTTATACTCTTCATTATATATATCAGTCAATTTTTTAACATATTTAGCATGCTTTCCTTTAAATACATATTCTTTATTAAACACCCTTCCTCCTCTTTAATCTAACTCAGTATAGAATTCTGTAATTTTCTTTAGTTTATATATCTCCCCTATTTTATTATTTAAATATTCTTTAGCTATATCACCTTCTGTATCTTTTATAAAAATTATTACTTGCTCTGCAGTTTTTGGTAAAATCTCGCAAACATTTTTTATTCTTGTCTTATCAAAAGAAGATAAAGGAGCATCCATAACCAAAGGATATGGCTCTGAATACAAAATATTATTTTCTTTAACTTGATATTCTCTTGCTAATTTTATAATCCCAGCTATAAAAGAAATAATAACTGAAACACTCTGACCAGTTGAAATTTCTATACTATCCTTTTCTGCTTGAACTAAAATTCTATATTCCTCATCTATTGAAATGCTTAGTCCGCCCTCATATATTTGTTTGAAAATTTTATTTATTTCTAGTTCCAACTTATTCCTTAAATCTTTTTCTTGAGTAGACAACATTTTAGAAAAACAGTTATATATATTCAAAGCATATTCTTTATACACTTCAATTTTTCTATTCATAATATTATTTAAAGCTAATTCTTTTCTTTTTTTCTCATCTTGTTCTTTTTTTTCTTCAAACATCCCCAAACTTTTAATTAAAGCTTCTTTTTCCTTAACTAACTTAGTTTTCTCATTGAAAGCATTCTTTTCATCAGAAGCTAATTTTCTAACTTTTTCACTAACGCTATCACTATTTAATATTTTGTCAATATTCATTATCTCGTTTTCATATTCGTCAATTTTTATTTTATTAATCTGAATTTCTTTATATTTTTCTTTTATAATATCAAATAATTTTTTTGAATTTATTTCATTTATATTTCCTTGACATTTTTTTATGAACTCCCCCGCTACCGTTCCTATAGATTGTGGTGGTAAAAATTCTAATAATTCTAATAATTGGTTGTACTCCTTAGAATTTTTTTCTATTTTATTTCCACAAATACATCTTCCCTCTTTTAATAAATACTCTATTGTTTTACTATGTAGCCCAGGTATATCTTTATCAGTTAAATTTTCTTCCTTTAATATATTGATAGATTTCTCTATTAATGGTTTCATAAAATAAATATGTAATTTATTAGTGTAACTTCTGTGAATTTCATATATCATCTTTTTATTCTTAACATTTAAAAAATCTATTTTTTTTTGTAAATTTGTTTTATCTTCTTCTAATTTTTTTGAATCTTCTAACGATTTTAGATTATTTTTAATTTCTTTGATTTCCATATCTTTAAATATTAATTCTTGTGTTTTTTCTTTTATATATTCATTTACTTTCTTAATTTGTCCTTCATACATTTCTATACGATTACTAACTTCTTGAATATTTATTTTTCCACTATTAATATATTCTTTATTAAACATTCCTATAACACTTTTCTTATAATTAGGTTCTAGATGTTCCTTTGCTTTAATCAAAGGTCTAAGTCCTAAAAGACCTATCACAGCCTCCGAAAACTCTCCACTCTTTCTACCAGTTTTGACTTCTTTGCTCATCTGTTCTATTCTCTCTCCATCAAATAAAAAATATCTTGCTAATTTTTCTGGTAAAATATTACTAATTTCGTTTAATGCTTCACTCTCTTTAACTTCTTTTGTGTTACCATTTTCTAATGATCTAAACAATTTAAATTTAGCAGGGTTTGAGTTTATTTTCCCATTTGAATTTTTAAAAAATTCTTTTGTTCTTATTATTCTATATAACGCTTTTCCATGATAAAGTTCTATTTCAACTTTTAAAATTTCTAGATTATTATCTTCTTTTAAATTATTTGAAACATCTTTATTTAGTAAGTCTTTTAATGCAAAACTAACGTCTCCGTAAAGGCACCATGTAAATGCTTGTGATAAAGTAGTCTTTCCTGTCCCATTATTAGCTCTAACAATAGTAACATTTTTTTCCTTATCTGTTGAGAAATTTAATTCCAAATCTTTAAATTGTCTAAAATTATGAAGTTTAATAGACTTAAATATCATTTTCTGGAACCTCCTCTTCTATATATTTCTTTATCTTTTGAGCCATCATTTTGTCATTAAATTTTTTATTTTTTAAATTATCAATTTCTAAACGAATTATTTTTTCTTCTAATTTTTTTAATATTTTCTCATTTATCTCTATTTTTTCTTCCATAAATAGTTTAAGCCTCCCCCTCTAATCTATACTCTTTTTTTAGCTCTCTTATCAATCTTAAAGATTCAGATGAATTTAAAGCTAGTTTTCCAAATTCTTTCATTCTACTAATCTCTTTTTTAACTAATGTAATATCATTTTTTATTTCATATTGTGTGTAATTTAATATATTCTCTAGTTCTCTAGGTAATGTTACAAAATCATAAATTTCAGCATATTCCTTTCCTTTGAAGAGCCTTAAAACTCTCCCTCTTCTTTGAATATATTCTTTTGGATTTGTTGTACTTGCTAGTATAAATGCTGTTTTAATTCCAGGAATATTAACTCCTTCGTCCAAACATTTAATAGCAACTATACCCTGCAAATTTTCTCCATTTTTAAAGTTTTCTGTTATCCTTTTTCTTTCTTCAGCTGATTCTTTTGATGTAAATTGAGAAACTCTCATTCCAAATTCATTTCCTAATATTTTAGTAACTTCGTCTATTTGTCTTATATCCTCTGCTACTATATCAGTTTCATCTTTATTTTCTTTTAAAACATTTGTAGCTCCACAATACACTAAAATAAAATTATCATCTTTATATTTGACCATTTCTTTTCTTAATGCTGATAATTTGCTTTGAGCTCCCGCTATAACTCTAGCTCTTTTTATTGCTAATATTTCTCCGTATTTGCTTAATTTAGTTTTCCCATTACTGTCTTGAATTAAGTTTTTATTTATCTCCTCTGACAATTCATTATATTTTTGTAGTTCTTCTTCATTTAAATATACTACAATTGGATAATATCTATACGGAGTTAATTTTCCTTCTTCAATTGCCCTCTGTAAATCATACTCTATACATTTTTCCCCAAAAAAATCATATAATTTTTGGGTTCCCTCTTCATCTCCATGCCTTTCTAAAGTAGCTGATAGTGCTAATCTATAGGCATATTTTTCATTTAATATTTGAGATAATTTATTTGATCCAAAATTATGTGCTTCATCTACTAAAAGAAAAATATTTTCTTTTAGTTTTGATAATTGTTCTTGAACAAATTTTGATGAAAAAGTAGCATTAGTACAAATTAAACAAACAAAATCCTGTATATGTAAATTTAAATTTTTATATTTAATAACTCTTTGTAATTTTTGTTTCCAGTTTTTTTGTTTAGAAGAACTATACCCTATTATAGGTTCTATATTAAATAATTTAATATCTTCAACCCATTGTTCTACTAAATGTTGATACGGACAAACTATTATAACTACTAAAGTTCCTCTGCATTTCTCATATAAATCTACCAATGCTCCTAAACCTGTGTAAGTTTTTCCTGTTCCCTATCGTGTCAAGAGAATGATACTATTTTTTTTTAAAAACTTTATAGGAAAAAGGAGACCATAATTAATTGATCTCCTTCCATTGTACTAACAATATTCTATTTTTTCTATGCCTTTACCTGAAATGTATATTGTTTTGATATATTTAGCTACTACATCTTCAGTAAGACTTTCTATAGTTCCACTTTCTTTCAGTTCCTTATCAATAACTTTTATACGTTTATTATTCTCTTCAGTGGATTCTTCTAATTGATCTTTTAAGCCTATAAAAGCTTCTCTTGAAATCTTACCAAACTTATAATTTTCAAATTCTATTCTTTTCTTCTTTAAAAGTTCATCATTCTTATCATAGAGTTTTTTCTGTTCCTTTAGGAGTCTTTCTTTTTCTGCCTTATCTGTGTGAAACCTATCTTTAAGAATTTTAAAGACATCCTCTTCTAAATCCTTATAATGATGCAACTTTTCTTCCTGGTCTAGCATCCTGCAATAATAACAGTAGAGATTTATACCTATTAACTCTTTTCCATTGGAACTTTTAAGAAATCTTATTTTATAACCGCACTTGTTGCATCTTACAAAGGGAGCAATAGGACTGTTTTTATATTTGCTCTTTCCACCATAGAATTTATTTTTATGCCTTGATTTTAGTAGTTCACTTACCCTATCAAAGGTTTCTTTGCTTATAATGGCTTCATGGTTATTGTAAATCTTTTCCCATTCTTCCTTAGGATGATAAGTAACACTACCACCATCAAGCTTACTTTTGCTTGTCTTATTAAAGACCATTGTTCCAGTATATACTTCATTTTTTAAAATCCTTCTAACCATACTATGAGACCATATTGTTTGCTCTACAGTAGAAAACCACCTATTAGAATATGAGTCATAGCCTTTAATCTGGTTTCTTCTTGCTCTAGCAGTAATAACACCTTCATCATTAAGGATTTTCGCAGTTTCATTTAAAGTATATCCTTCAAGGATAAGCTGGAATATATATCTGACATTATCTGAAACCGATTCATCAATGATAAGCTTGTACTTATTTTTAGGATCTTTTAGATATCCATATGGCGGTGTTCCTGTGGTATATTTCCCTTGCTTTCTAGCTGTGTAAAGGGCAGTAGTCATCTTTTCTGAAATATCTCTACTATAATAATCATTAAGAAGATTTTTAAATTGAATATCTAGCTCTGTACCATTATGGCCTTCCTTATCACTATCATAGCCATCATTTATTGCTATAAATCTAACTCCCATAAAAGGAAAGATGTTTTCAAGATAGTCCCCCATTTCAATATAATTTCTCATAAATCGTGACATATCTTTTACTATAATACAGTTAATCTCTTGTCCCCTTACTTTTTTAAGGAGCATATCAAGTCCTGGTCTTGAAGTAGTACTTCCACTATAGCCTTCATCAACAAATTCTTCTATATTTGCTTTTTTTAGTTCTTGGTCATTAAAGATGAAATGCTTAATTATATTTCTTTGAGAATTTATAGTTTCTTCTGTTTGTTTTTGTCTATCTCTTTCAGAAAAAGAAATCCTCATATAAATAGCAATATTATTCATTTGATTTCATCTCCTTCCCAGCCAGATATCCCTTTAAACTAATTTTTATAGTTTCATTATCATATACATCAATACGGTCAATGTATTTAGGGATAATTTCTTCATCTAGTTTAATATCATTATAGGAAGTTAAATAATCAAATAGCTCTAACTCTTCTTCAGTCTTAGCTTCTATAGATAGAATTTCTAAATCAAGATTACTTAATTCTTTTTCATAGGTGTTTAATCTATTTCTATTTAATATCCTTTCTTCTAGGTATTCTTCCTTTTCAAGCTTTCCTAAACTATAGGCTTCATATAACTTTTTTAATTCCGAATTAAGCTTATAGATCTTAAGGGAAAGGGATGTCCGATGTTTTTCTACCACCTCAATATTCATCTTGCTTATATCAATTATTCTATCTTTGCAATCTGCTCCACTTGCATCAATACTCAATACATTCCTTAGTTTATTTATAACTAATCTATCTAAATCCTCTTCCATGATAGAAATATAGGGTGTTTCTAGTATAACCCCATTGTTTTCTTCATTTGTAAATTTATAATAATAGAACTTAGCATTCTTCTTTCTACTTTTTATGCAATTTCTTTTTAAAATAAGCTTAGTATTGCCATCAAAGATTAGACCTTTATATTTATTAATTGGCTCTCTTTTAAGGTCATGTCTTGTTATTTTAAAGTGATCTTTTTCCTTATTATAATCCAATATCTCCTGGGCTGCTTTAAATAAATCCTTTGGAATTATAGCTTCATGAGTATCTTCTACAATTATCCATTCATCTTTAGGCTTTTGCCTATAATGGCCAGATTTTTTACCTGGAACATTTTCCTTAGTTCCTTGAACAAGACAACCTGTATAGACTCTTTGCCTAAGCATATTTGCTATTGTACCTTTCCTCCATTGTGGCTCTCCAGGTTCACGCAAAATATTACCTGTTTTATTATAGGCACTTGATGTAGAGATATTATCTTCGTTAAGCTCTTTAGCAATTTTAAATGTATTTTCACCAGCTACATATCTAGTAAATATTCTCTCTATTATCTTTTTGCTTACTTCATCAGGCTCAAGTTTTCTTCCACCATCTTTTTCTACTACCTTATAACCAAATGGTGGATTTGAACCTATAAAGAATCCTTGCTTGGCATTTAATCTCTTGCTTGTTTTAACCTTATAACCAATATCTTTTGCATACATGTCATTTATAAGATTCTTTATTAGCATTTCAAAGGATAATTTTGCATCAATACCTCTTTCTGTATCAATCTTATCTACTACAGAAATAAATCTTACTCCTAAAAAGGGAAATACCTTGTCTACAAGTCTGCCCATTTCAAGATGCTCTCTACCAAGCCGTGATAGGTCTCTTATTATAATACAATTTATAATACCACTTCTCACATCATCCATCATTTCAATATATCCAGGCCTGTCAAAATTTGTTCCAGAATACTCATAGTCTGTATAAACCTTGACTAAATTCATGTTTTCACTGTTGGCATATTCCTGACAGATTTCAATTTGGGTTTCAATAGAAGATGATTTATTCCTCCATTCCTCTGTTCTTTCTTGTGAGAGCCTAGTATAAATTCCAGCCCTAAATGAACTAATAACTTTTGCTTCTTCTGTCTTTATAAGATTCCTTCTGGATATTCTAGCCATTAACAACTACCCCCTCTCTTGGAGTGGATAGATTCTTAGTAGCTAT
>Ga0172377_10007822_pt1 | contig 10986 bp, 12 predicted proteins | sample Pumphouse3metaG_FD_119749 | JGI IMG/M metagenome (GOLD analysis project Ga0172377, IMG submission 119749) | Leachate microbial communities from a municipal landfill in Southern Ontario, Canada - Pumphouse #3 metaG | ecosystem: Engineered > Solid waste > Landfill > Unclassified | place: Canada... | reverse complement strand
CTCTGCAAGCGAGGACGGTTGCAATCCAGCAGCTCTTTGAAACTCTGCAAGCGAGGACGGTTGCAATCCTGTAATTCTTTGAAACTCTGCAAGCGAGGACGGTTGCAATCCAGTAATTCTTTGAAACTCTGCAAGCGAGGACGGTTGCAATCCGGTGGCTCTTTATCCGTTTGATCCGTGAAATCCGTGTGACTATTACTCTTCAATAGCTGCACGCACCGTCTAAAGACAGTGCTACGGGCGGATAAATCCAGCGTTACCGGTTGCGGCGCAACGGAGTGCGCAGTTATACCATTTCTATCGCTTTTTTAGGGCATTTGGGCACGCACTGTTCGCAGCCGATGCACTTGGACTTATCCACGGTGTGCAGTTTCTTGATCTCTCCGCTGATGGCACTTACAGGGCAGACTTTGGCGCAGATCGTGCAGCCAATGCAGCTTTCGGGATCGATCTCAGCTTTCTGGCGGGTGCCGACCAAGAGGTCCAAAATGGCTTTGGTAGGGCAGACAGTGGCGCAAAGACCGCAATTGATACACTTGTCATAATCTATATGGGCGAGATTGTTTTCGATGGTGATGGCATCCACCGGGCATTCTTTGCTGCATAATCCACAGCCGATGCAGGGATGAGTACTGCCGCAGACAGCTCTGGCCTCACCACCTTTGTCCTGGGAGGAGCACTTGATATAGACGTTGCGGGTGAGCGGCACCAGGTCGATCAGATCACGCGGACAGGCTTTCACGCAGGCTCCGCAGGCGGTGCATTTATCAAAATCGATCAAACGCATACCATTGGTATCTATTGAGATGGCATCAAATTGGCAAGCCGCAAGGCAGTCATTGAGCCCCAGACAGCCCCAGGCACAGGAGTTGGGACCTCCGGCCAGGCTGTTGGCTGATTTGCAGGTTTGAACTCCGTCGTAGCTATACTTCCAGTTTGTGTTCTTATAGCCACCGCTGGAGCAGTGGATCACAGCTACTTTGCGGTTCATGGCACCAGCTTCAATGCCCATGATCTGAGCGATTTGAGCGGCGACGTCGGGGCCACCGGGAGCGCATTTATTGACGGCTTCGCCGCCATTGACGATCATAGCGGCATAGCCAGCGCAACCGGCTTTGCCACAGGCACCGCAATTCGCACCAGGTAAGACACTTAAGATCTCTTCCACACGTGGATCGATCTTGACTTCAAAGAGTTTGGAGGCAATAGCCAGAATGAGGCCAAAGATGAGACCCAAGGCTCCTATAATCAAGACCGGCAGGCCGATCGTGCTGAGGATGGAGGCAGTTTCAAGTAGTATAAATATCATTTCATTTCCTCCCTTAAATCTTCCAGCCCATAAAGCCGTAAAAGGCCAGAGCCATGATTCCAGCGATGATGAGAGCTATGGGCATTCCCTGCATGCTTTTGGGGATTTCCGATTTCTCCAGACGCATGCGCAGGCCGGCCATTGCGAGCAGCACCACGGTGAAGCCCACTCCGCTAAAGAAGCCATTGAGCACGCTATCCAGGAAATTGTAGGCCGTCACTCCATCCGATCTGAAGGCGGTGGTATTCAGGATCGCCACACCCAGAACCGCACAGTTTGTGGTGATCAGCGGTAAAAACACACCCAGGGAATTATACAAAGCCGGGGCGTTCTTTTGGATCACCATCTCCACAAATTGCACCAGAGCAGCGATGGTGAGGATAAAGGCAATAGTCTGTAAATACAACAGATCATAACGGATGAGCAGGTATTTGTTGATCAAAAAGGTGATCGCACTGGCCAGGGTCATCACAAAGATCACCGCCAGGCCCATACCGAGGGCAGAATCCAATTTCTTGGAAACTCCCAAGTAGGGGCAAAGGCCCAGGAACCTTGCGAGAACGAAGTTCTGGATGAAGATGGCGGTCATCGCCATCACGAAGATTTCGCCTAAGTATCCCATTATTTCTTCTCCTTCAGCATATTCATCAGTGCCATCAAAAAGCCCAGGGTGATGAACGCACCTGGAGCGAGGATGGCAATCAAGGCAGGATCATAGGTAAGAGGCGTCACCCTCATGCCCAGCCAGGTTCCCGCGCCCACAATCTCACGCACAGTGCCCACCAGGCTCAGAGAAAGGGTAAAGCCCAGCCCCATGCCCAGAGCATCGGCAATGCTCATGACCACATTGTTTTTGCTGGCAAAGGCTTCCGCCCGTCCCAGAATGATGCAATTTACCACGATCAGCGGGATAAAAAGCCCCAGACTCTTGTGCAAAGCCGGCAGGTATGCTGCCATCACCATATCCACTATGGATACAAAGGCGGCAATCACCACGATATAAACCGGAATGCGAATCTTGCTGGGGGTGATGTTCTTGATGAGCGAAATGATGATATTGGAGCAAAGCAGCACGAAGGTAGCGGCAAAGCCCATGCCCAGAGCGTTGATCACAGATGTGGTCACCGCCAAAGTGGGACACATGCCCAAGACAAGCACGAAGATGGGATTATCTTTGATCAGGCCTTTAGTTAGTTCTTTGGCAAAATTCATTGTTCACCTCCCGGATTTGGCTCGTCTTTTACATCGATAATGCCTTCCCGAAGTGAATTTGCTATGCAGCGGGAAGTAATGGTAGCACCGGAGAGGGATACCACCACGCCACCGTCTTTATCCACATAAATCTCTTCCAAAGTCATGCCGCTGAATTGATTTGTGAAAATAGGCAGGGTGCAATTTGCGCCCAGACCGGGGGTTTCACCCTGATCTATGATCTGGACTCCCAAAACCTTAAATTCACTATCAACTCCCACCATGGTTTGGACTGTGCTAGAGTAGCCAAGGTCGGCCGCGATAAAGGTGTAGCCCAAGATTTCATCAGTCTCTGGATCTTTGGCCAGATAGTAAGTAAGGCCTTGATCGCTCTCTTTTTCTTCAAATTCTGCGTTCGGGATCAGAGCCTCGCGAGCCTGAATCTCCGCCAAAGCTTTACGTTCGGCGATCACAGGTGCGGTAAGAGTATTGATATAGGCCAGGATTCCACTGGCTACAGCGCAAAAGATAAACAGGATGAGGCCAAGTTTGAGGTAATATTTCATTTCTTTACTCTCCCAAAGGCTTTGGGTCTGGTGAGCATATCGATCAGCGGAGTCATCACATTCATAAAGAGAATGCTGTAACTCACGCCTTCCGGATAGCCGCCCACCAAGCGGATGATAATAGTGAGCAGGCCGCAGCCGATACCAAAGATGATCCGCCCCTTCTTGGTGAGCGGAGTGGTGGTATAATCCGTGGCCATAAAGAAAGCGCCCAGCATCAGACCTCCAGAGAAGATGTGGAAGAAGGGCAGCATCATCGAGATTTCAGAACCGGGAATCCCGCCAAAAAGAAAGCTGAACACAAAGACAGTTCCGATATAAAAGAGCGGGATGCGCCATTCGATAATATTCTTGTAGAGCAGATAAGCCGCTCCCAAAAGCAGCGCAAAAGCAGATACTTCGCCGATACAGCCTCCGATGTTTCCCCAAAACAGGCTTTTCAAGGTCTCCATCTCGGTGAGGCTACTAAAGATCCTGCCGCTGAGATTAAGGCCTCCAGCCTGTGCATTGATATCTGCCACAAAACTGCTGTCTCGCAGGGTTTGAGCTACCTTGAGAGGAGTGGCTGAGGTTACCAATTCATAGGCTTTGGGAGACAAAGATTGCAGGTCTGTGGCGATGCGGGTGAGATCATTCAAACCGCTGATGGCGGAATCCTTTACCGCTACCCAGCCTGCGGTCATTTGAGTAGGCCAGCTTGCCATGAGAAAGACCCGCCCCAAAAGCGCAGGATTCACAGGGTTGTTGCCCAGACCGCCAAAGACCTGTTTGCCCACAGTGATCGCAAAGGCAGCTCCAATAACAGGTAGCCAGATCGGGGCTCCGGCATGGATATTGAAGGCCAGAAGCAAACCCGTGAGAAAGGCGGAACCATCGTGCACGGTGATAGGCACCTTGCGCAGTTTCTGAATGAGAGCTTCACAGACCACAGCGGTCACGGCGCCGGTAAGGCTGAGCAGCAGAGCCCGGATGCCCCAATAGTATGTAGCAAATATGAGGGCCGGAACCAAGGCGAGCACCACGTTCCACATCACGTTTTTCACGGTGGTTTTATCATGAACGTGAGGCGCGGCGGAAACGGTGAGTTTATCTTTGATATTCATAGTTATTTATTCCTCATAGCTTCAGCATAGCGGATCTTTCCCGTATCGATCCACTGCACCAGGCGAATCTGCGCGGGGCAGACATAGGCGCAACTTCCACACTTGATGCAGTCGTTCAGCCCAGCTTTTACTGCCATCTCCAAATCCTTGTATTTCACGGCAGAGGCGATCATCGAAGGCATTAGATTCATGGGACAGATATCCACGCAGCGGGCACAGCGCAAGCAGGTATGTTCTTGCATAGATTTCGCTGCCTTTTCATCGAATAAGACCAAGCCACTGCTGCCTTTGGTCATCGCTGCATCCAGAGCAGGCAGGGCAAAGCCCATCATGGGTCCTCCGGAGATGGCCTTGCCGATGGGGGCAGAAACTCCGCCGCAATGCTCCAAGAGATCGCTATACAGAGTTCCGATGGGAGCTAAAAGATTCATGGGTTTATTCACGATGGAGCCGGTAACTGAGATCACGCGCTCGATCAAGGGCTTTTGATAGCGCACGGCTTCATAGATAGCCACTGCTGTAGCCACATTTTGCACCACCACGCCCACAGCCATGGGCAGGCCGCCTGCGGGAACCTTGCGCCCTGTAGCGGCAAAGATGAGCTGCTTTTCGGCACCTTGGGGATATTGCAATTTGAGGGGCACCACAGCCAGGTCTTTCTCCTTGGCAGTCAGCTTTTGCAGCAGTTCAATGGCGTCTGGCTTATTGGCTTCGATGCCGATGAAGCCTTTTTTGGCGCTCACGATCTTCATAATGAGCCTGAGACCGTGCAGGATGTCGTCGGCGCGCTCCACCAGCAGACGGTAGTCACTGGTCAAAAATGGTTCACATTCCACCCCGTTCAAGATCACGGTATCAATGGGTTTATCTTCCGGAGGAGAAAGCTTTACATGAGTAGGAAAACCTGCTCCGCCCATCCCGCAAATGCCGGCAGCGGAGACTCTTGCTTTGAGCGCGGCTGCATCCAGGCTCATAAAGTCTGGATCATCTGGCATGTCCACGCTTAGATTTTGCCCATCTGAAGTGATCTCTACACCCATGGACATGATGCCAGTGGGATGCAAAAACTTAGCAATCTTCGTGACTTTACCGCTGATAGAGGCGTGCTGGACCAGAGAAACAAAGCCAGCAGGTTCAGCTACTACTTGTCCCTTGAGCACAGTGTCCCCAACCTTGACGGTGGGACTGCTTACAGCTCCTATGTGTTGTGAAAGATGGACAATCACCCGCGGGGGGGTGGGCATTATGCTAATGGGTGCTGACGCTGAATAATGCTTCTCATCATGGGGGTGGATTCCCCCAGGAAAGGTTTTTAATCGCATTTACTCTCCCACGGCTTTGCTTTGCTGGTCAAAGCCCGATATCTATATTTGTTTGCCACTTTTCTGAGTTCAGCAGATTAGGCAAGGTTTTTCTTTGTTTTTGGATAATCTTTGCCCTGCACAAGCTCTGCCAGAACACCATTTACAGAAATCCTAATAAAGGATGGACTTGATCAAAAGCGGAATCAGAAGCTCATGCTGGCCAATGAAGTAATAGCCCTTACCCCCTGTTTCCACAGGCCGCTGCACCACGTTCACCCGGGCCCGGTAATGCTGATTCATATCAAAGACAGCTGTGCGGAAATTCTTCACGCTACCGGTGATATTTCTGGCCACAGTGAGTGCTTTGAGAAATACTTCCGGCAGGATCACCGCCGAACCAAAATTCAGATATACTCCGCCTTCATCCAGATGCGTCATCTGCTGGCAAAGAATCCGAAAGTCCCGCAGAGAGCAATCTCCGATGGCCTTACCATCTGCGCAGGGAGCCTGATGGATGATATCGGTGCCCAGGGCCACATGCACGGTGAGCGGAATGCCGTATTCATAGGCCTTGCCCAGGACCGAGAGCTCGGCATTAGGCGCGCGCAGGCTGATGATTTTACCCACAGCCTCACCCAGTCCCAAGCCTTGTCTACTGGCTTCAGTGATGCAGGTATTGATCCCATTCATCGTTTCAAAAGCCATGCCAAAGGAACCATCGGCCAGGGCTTTGGAGACATCCTCGGAGGTCTGGCCATAAAAAGCGATCTCATAATCATGCACGATCACGGAGCCATTTACTGCAATGGCAGATACATATCCGGCTTCCATGAGTTCGATGATCAGGGGCGCAAGTCCGCATTTGATCACGTGCCCGCCCATACCGATGATGATGGCTTTGCCCTTTGTTTTCGCCAGTCTGATAGCTATGATCAGCTCCTTTAAGTCTTTGGCACTGAGGACATCAGGCAGGGCATCCAAAAATCCCTCCAGCTCCACCTTGCCCTTTTTGGCAAAGAGGGAGCTATCTACTAAGCTCTCCCGTGTCGAGATAGAATAGGTCTTTATCTTACTTAGATTTATTTCTTCGTACTTGCTCACGATAACGCTCCTCTTCGCTGAATATGCAGCCACAATATTGCTGACGATACATCCCCGCGGCTTTGGACAAACGGATGCCTTCCTGCCACAGCGTGCGCCAATCTTCATAGAAAAAGCCCACTTTATACTTTTCAGCCATCTCTTTGCTGAAAGCGATGATATCGTCATGCTTTTGATAGCGGCTGTAAAGCAAGGTGCTGCTGAAGGCCTCAAATCCACCTTCGGCAGCAGCTTTCGCGGTAGCCTCAATGCGGGTGCGATAGCAATATTCGCATCTTCCCGGGATATCAGACAGGGTATTGTGCAGAAATTCCACCAAACCATATTGATCCTGCTCGATCAGCTCAAAACCTTCTTGTGCAGAGTAGTCCCGCAGCGCATTCCGCCGCTTTTGATATTCCAAAAGCGGATGGATATTGGGATTGAACCAAAAGGCCGAGACCTTATGCCCGGCCTGCTTGAGCCTCTGATAGGGCGCGATCAGGCAAGGCGCACAACAGCTGTGGATCAGCAGTTCAGCCACGATCGTAATGCTTCATATCATCCGGCAGGACGATGGAAAACTCCACCAAACCTGCCACTTCACCCTCGATAAACCAGGGCTGCTGATGGATGAGCTTCTTCTGGCCATTTTTGCTGATGGTATAGCTATTGGGCTCGCCTGAGGCCAGCATGGCTTTGATCATCTCGCAGCTACGGGGCTGATGGTGCTCAAAGAGGCTGGTGCCGATCAGCGCTTTTCCACCTTGTTTGCTAAAGGTTTCCGCTGCTTTGTCATTCATTTCCAGCACGGTAGCGTCAAGATCACAGACCGTGATGGCCACAGGCAATTCTTTCACCCAATCTTGCATGATTTAGAACTCCTTGAGGATGTTGGCAGCAACGATGGAGCGTTGAATTTGATTGGTGCCTTCGTAAATTTGCAGAATCTTGGCATCACGCATCATTTTTTCCACGGGATATTCCTTCATATAGCCATATCCACCCAGGATTTGCACCGCGTCGGTGGTAACTTTCATGGCCATATCCGAGGCAAAGTATTTGCACATGGCGCTTTCTTTGGCATAACGCTTGATTCCGGCATCCACCATCCGGGCTGTTTGGAAGACCAGCGCGCGGGCTGCTTCGATCTGAGTGGCCATATCGGCCAGCATGAATTGGATGGCTTGAAAACTGGCGATGGGTTTGCCAAATTGATGACGTTCTTTAGCGTAGCGCACGGAAGCTTCAAAAGCTCCTCTGGCAATGCCCACAGCCTGTGAACCCACCATGGGGCGGGATTTGTCAAAGACCTTCATGGCTGTGATAAATCCTGTGCCTTCGCGGCCGATCAGATTTTCTGCGGGAACAATGCAATCCTCAAAAATCAATTCTCTGGTGGCACTGGCGCGGATACCCATCTTGTTTTCTTTTTTACCAAAAGAGAAACCGGGGGTACCTTTTTCCACCAGGAAACAGGAGCAGCCACGGGGACCCTTGCTCTTGTCTGTCATGGCAAATACGGTATAGATACCGGCTTCTCCGCCATTGGTGATCCACTGTTTGGTGCCATTGAGCACGTAGTGATCGCCTTCTTTGCGGGCTGTGGTTTCAATGGCTCCGGCATCACTACCGGCGTTTGCCTCTGTAAGTGCAAAGGCAGCAAGCTGTTCGCCAGAAGCGATCAGGGGCAGATATTTCTGCTTTTGCTCTTCCGTGCCGCCGATCATGATGGGATACATACCCAGTCCGGTGGCGCCAAAAGCCAGAGCGATCCCGGCATCCACAGCGCAAAGCTCTTCCGTAACCACCACCAAATCCACCACCTTGCCGCTGATGCCATCATATTCTTCCGGAATGAGAATGGCAAAAAGGTCACTCTGGCGCATCACATCCACGATGTCCCAGGGGAAAATCCCTTCCTGATCATAATGTTCAGAGACGGGTTTCATTTTTTCATTGGCGATTCTACGTGCCAGCTCCTGCATTTCAAGTTGGTCTTCTGTCAAAAAGTAATCCATTTTATCTCCTGTTTTTATATGTACTTACCAGATGAGGATCATCCGTAAAATCTGGCTTATATGTCAAGTGCAAAGTGAATTGGCTGTCCTTTATTCTCTTATTTTTGATAGAACGCAGATCGGTTGGATGAGGTGGATTAGAGGGATAAAAAGAGGTTTGCGGGCTTTCAAATTTTGAAGTTTTCAAGTTATGGCGGTTTTATAGCTTATTATTAATAAATATCATGCGTTTCCCCAAATACCTATCTATCATATTTATAAAAGACTTAAAGGTAGCTCCCTAACCTTCATCCCTGTCTATTCATTTTATCTTTTGAGTTTGGGTGAAAAGACTCATAATGCAGGTTCAATACCTTATAAAAGAGTCCTGTAGGGACGCTATTTCAGATAGCAAAGATCAACCAAATATTCATACAAGTGCTGTAGGCACGGTATTTTAGATAGCCTGAAGTGACTATATTTCAGATCAAAACCAAGGACCAGAGCTTAATCAGGCTTTCATGAAAAATGGGGGAATGTAATCAATATATCTCTTACCAAAGCCAGCAGACACTTGAGCCTTCAATATGCTTTTAACATGTCTTCGACTCGAGATGACTTGAGGTTTTGAGTCATCTCGAGTCGAAGGCCCGTTAGAAGCAAGTCCGGTGAATAAGGAAGGCTATGGCTATGAGAATGCGGAGTGCAGAAGGCATTGAATTCAAAGCCCGACAGGCATTTAGTGCGGAGCACGACAGCGGTTTATCGCCTTAGCCCAGCAGGTGACTGCTGGGAACCGGTGGAATACCACATTGAGTCCGGAGCGTAGCGAAGGACGACACCTGATAGGTCAGATAAAGCCCACCCAGCAGTCACCTGCTGGGCTATTGGCATACGCCTTCCGTCCTGCCGGACTAACAAGTACATCCGTCTAAACTCTATCTGATTTGAGCAGTCTCTGAGCTTTGCTGTCCATACCAGCCTACATTTCTATTGACTAATTTGCCCTCTTATATAAAATGCCTTGCAAACTAATAATAAACAAAACAAGGGAGAACCAATGGCTTACAACAAGATGAAAACTGATCTGCAAGAGCTCTTTGCAGAGCTCAAGGAACAAGGGCTTTATAAGAACGAACGCATTCTCACCACTCCTCAGGGTGCTGAGATTGGGGTGAGCGGTGGCGTGAAAGCACTCAACTTTTGTGCCAACAACTATTTGGGCCTGAGCAACCATCCTGAGGTGATCAAGGCTTCTCAAAAGATCATGGACGATTGGGGCTATGGCCTGTCCTCAGTACGCTTTATCTGCGGTACTCAGCAGATTCACAAAGATCTGGAAAATGCTGTATCAAAATTTCTGGGCACCGAAGATACCATCCTCTATGCCGCTTGCTTTGACGCCAATGCCGGAGTATTTGAGCCGCTTTTGGGCGAAGACAGCGCCCTGATCTCAGACGAACTCAACCACGCTTCCATCATCGATGGCGTAAGACTCTGCAAAGCCAAACGCTATCGCTACAAGCACTCCAACATGGAAGAGCTGGAAACTGCTCTGAAAGATTCCAAAGATATGAAATATCGCCTCATCGTTACAGATGGCGTATTCTCTATGGATGGCGACATTGCCAAGCTGGACAAAATCTGCGATCTGGCTGACAAATATGACGCTCTGGTAATGGTGGACGATAGCCATGCCACAGGTTACATCGGCAAAACCGGACGCGGCACCCCTGAATATTACGGTGTGACAGACAGAGTGGATATCATTACCACCACCTTTGGTAAAGCCATGGGTGGCGGAAATGGTGGATGCACCAGCGGCCGTAAGGAAATCATTGAAATCCTGCGTCAGCGCAGCCGTCCCTACCTCTTTTCAAACACCCTGGCCCCTGCCATCGTGGGTGCTTCCCTGAAAGTGATCGAAATGCTTAGCAAATCCACCGAGCTTCACGACAAGGTTTGGGACAATTCCAAATACTTCCGCAGCAAGATGGAAGAAGCCGGTTTTGACATAGTCCCCGGTAATACAGCGATCGTGCCCGTGATGCTTTACGACGCTCCTCTGGCCATCAAGATGGCGGATATGCTGCTCAAAGAAGGCGTTTACGTGATCGGATTCGTCTTCCCAGTAGTGCCCAAGGGCAAAGCCAGAATCCGCGTGCAACTCTCTGCCGCGCACTCTCGTGCAGACCTCGATAAGGCTATCGCAGCCTTCATCAAGATCGGCAAACAACTCGAATTAATTAAATAAAATAGTAAAATGCGTAAAGGGGTGATATTCTTGGTGCCGGTTCCGATCGGAAATCTGGGGGATATCACCCTACGCGCAATTGACACCCTGTAATCCGTGAGCCTCATCGCTTGTGAGGATACCCGCAAAACCGCCTTCCTGCTGAAGCATTACGAGATTCCCACGCCCAAGCTGCTGAG
>Ga0172377_10007821_pt1 | contig 10986 bp, 10 predicted proteins | sample Pumphouse3metaG_FD_119749 | JGI IMG/M metagenome (GOLD analysis project Ga0172377, IMG submission 119749) | Leachate microbial communities from a municipal landfill in Southern Ontario, Canada - Pumphouse #3 metaG | ecosystem: Engineered > Solid waste > Landfill > Unclassified | place: Canada... | reverse complement strand
CTTTGAAAGTTTTCTGGACTTGGAACCGCACCCTGAGCAATGCAGCGCGATAGCGTCATGCGAGTGACGTTCGCCTTGCGAGCCAACTCAGCTTGCGTGAGGCCGTGCTCTTTCAGATATTCTACGATGATCTCTCCTAATGATTGCTGCATGAGGCGGTGATACTTGTAACGAGGTTAGTATAGTGACAAAAGAAAATCAAGGTGAAATCATACGATACATGACTGCACTCCTCCAGCAACGCCGCAATCGCGGTACCACCCGAAGATGGCTGGCCAAGGAACTCGGGATCAGCGTCACGACGCTCTGGCGATATGAGCGCGGCGACGTGAAGACTCCGAAATCCACTCTATTCCACGCTTCGGTTCTTTTATCGGTTCCCTTGGAAAGCCTCATAGATGGCACTCACTAAGAGCCACCTCATGGCCTACTGCGAGTATGTTCGCATACTCGGAAACATCCAGAGGCGCTGCCTCCTGGAGGGAATCGATATTCACGCACAAGAAAAAGAACCCGCCCCTGCCAGGGCAGATTCCCTTTCGAAAAAGCATGACAAAAGTACATGATTCAAATTATGGCGACAACCAGAACCCCAGTTACAAGGAAACGTTTGAATGGGGATTTTCGAAGATACCCAGAAAAATATATCGATACGCGCCGATGCGAAAGGCAAATCAATATGCGGTTTGGGGGTATCTCCTAAATCATGTCACTCCCCCAAATCGACATAGAAAATTTAGCATTGATATAGGCGGAAAAACGCACTGGCTTGAGGAGGGGCAATTAACGACGGGCATTTATAAAATTGAGGAGACGACAGGCGTAAAAGCGAAGACAGCATGGCGCATACTGAAAAGGTTTGAATCCGAGAACCTAATTGAGATGCGAGGTACCAATCGTTTTACGCTTATCACACTCACAAACTCTCATCTATTTCAGAAACATGAGAATCAAAATGAGAAGCAGAATAGAAATGTAGATGACACAGATGCGAACATTAATAAGAAAGAAATAGAAGAAAAAGAAGTAATAGACAGCGGTCTGAGGAAAAAAATTGAAAAATGGTTCCTACAATCAGGTAAAAGAAATCCTGAAAGATACCTTGATTCTTTGTTGCGAAATGGGGTTAGTTCAAGCGATCTATTGAAGGCTTGGAATGACCTAAGTCGCGCTGAGAATGCCTCCCCCAGTTTCTTTTATGGAAGAGCCTTGAAATATTCTGAAATGAGAAAACATGACAAATCATCCCATGCATCCAAAGAGATACCCTGAGTGAAAAATCGTGGCACCTATTTCTTTTTCGGATAAAACTGACAACCACACTTAAGACAAGTGATAAGAATCTTCCTGCTACCAATGAAACCTCCGAGTATGCCAACAGTTCCAAAAGTTAGCACTCCGCCAACTAACGCTTTGCCCCAGCCGAAACCTCTTCGCTGTGCGTTGAGCTGAGTGGAACCACAACGTGGGCATTTCACGGGCTCCTCAGCCTTGGTAGCCAGCTTCTGTGCTTTGGCACTTTGAATGTCCCGCTTGATCTCCGCTTGGAGCCTTGGGTTATTTTTTCTTTGACGTCCTTCCTGTGCCATCGATCTTAGCTCTTCACGCATACGTTTCGAGGCTTCTTTGGGGGGCAGTTTTTCTTTTGGTGTTTTAAGGGAATTCTGTTTCTCAATGTATTCGCCGCAAAACCTGCATTTAACTGCTTCGGACTTGATTTCTTCGGCGCAAAATGGACATTGCTTAGTATTAGGAGATGGAATCGCGCTGGTCATAACAGAAATAGATTAAGAAATATAACTACGCCTGCGCCGCCTCTTGTTTGCCATCAATCTTTTTGCCTTGAGCTGCTGCAATGCTTGGCCAATGAGTGATGATTTCTTGATCTCATCCTTGGCAAGCAGTCCAAGAAGCAGGAGTTCACGCAAATCCTTCCCCTTACGGTGCCAACGGAGGCGGTTACATCTCACACACGCTGGGAGGCAGTTCTCTGCCTCTTTCTTTCCGCCTTTACCGCGTTGGATCACGTGGTCGGCCTCCCAAGCACCTCCAAGATCTTCGACGTCCTTACAGCCGTATTTTTGCAGTTGCAGGGGGTCTCCACAGAAGTGGCAGTGACCCTCGGTTCTCTGGAATATCAGTGCGAGGACTTTGGCAGTGAACATGGGAGAGCTTTGGATCGTGGGCTGCCCCAAAGCGGGCACCCAACCTGGCACTCCTACTGCACGGCTCCTTGCGGAGATCGGACGGTAGGCAGGCGGATGCCCGCTACGAACGTCGTCTCTCCGCAGGGGAAGACCCCCGCTGGATCAGTGCTGTAGGAGTGCACGGCTATTGTACACTCACATTTTCACTTTGAAATGCTTCTTCCACCTTCCATCACTTTCTCATCCAAAGTAAAATAGTATTTTTGCATTTTATGCACATTTTGTCATTCCTATTAGGAATACCTGCATATCCAAAGATTTGTAATGTGAATTTTTTTGGATAAGATAACTTCCACAATATGATTTCCACTGAAAGCATTATCAAGCTCATCGAGGCGTTCAAATCAAACGAATCAGAAGACCTCGATAGATATTTACGGGAGCTAATTAAGGTTTCAGAAAGACAAGGGCATGTTCACGTGGCGAAGAAGTTGCGTGAACTTCGCTCTGTTCCCAAACATGAAATGGATCATCCAAGCGGGAGGCGTTTTTTTAGTTCAAATATCAATCACGAGAGAAACAGACTATTTGAGTTCAGGAAATCCAAAGTTACCTCAAAAGACATTATCCTTTCCGCTCAAAACTTGAACATTTTTGCGGAGATTAAACAGAATTATGAAAATAGGGAGATTCTCAAAAAACATGGCTTATCCGATGAAATCAAGATTTTACTCTACGGTCAGCCTGGTACTGGAAAGACCCTATTTGCGTACGCTCTAGCTGGCGATTTGGAGATACCAGTTCTACATATTTATATCGACACGCTGATTTCTTCTTACCTCGGGGAGACTGGGAAAAATATCAAATCTATTTTTCAGGAAGCCCTGAACCAGAATTGCGTTCTTTTTCTGGATGAATTTGATGCCATTGCTAAACAGAGAGACGATGCACAGGAATTAGGTGAACTCAAAAGAGTAGTAACCGTTCTTTTACAGAATATCGATGAGCTTTCCTCGGACAACATTCTCATTGCGGCTACAAACCACGAACACCTATTGGATAAAGCAATTTGGAGACGCTTCGATTATCAATTAAATCTTAGCTACTTGGACAAAGGCTCATTGGCGAAGCTCTACGCTCTACTACTAAGGGGCATAGAGAAGATCGATTATAATTTGCTTGCCGATCTATCGGAAGGCGTTTCGGGGGCTCTGATCAAACAAATCGTGGAAAAGTCGCTCAAGCGAAATTTTCTGGGTGAGAAAAATCCTAATGAATTGCAGAATCTGATTCTGCAAGAGCTCATCAAAAATTTCTCCGCCAGAAAAGAAATCGTAAACGATGAAAAGATGAAAACAAGCCTCTCCAGGGCAATAAGTCTACTGAGAAAGACAAATAAGAAATATACGTATGAATTTCTTGAGGAAATGACTGGCGTGCCTCACTCCACTCTGCATCACCTAACCAAGGCAAGATGAACATTGAGAACCCATTATTCATCATTCCAAGAAAGAACAGAAAGGCTGACTCCAAAACAGGAGGCGGAAACCCTCCAAAATATGTTGGAGACAGTTCGAAATTTGAAAAACATAAGCGGGACAGGGTGGAAGAGTTAGATCGCCTGATTCAAGTTGTTGAAAAGTCGAAGCCAAAATTGAGTAATCCTGAGGGAAAACTCTTTTTTGAGGTTGAGTTCCATGAGAAGGCAATTTCGAAATCAATGCAGCCAAGAAAATTACTTAATGCCAACAACATCGATGTATATGCTCAGAAAAGTGATACGAAATTCTTTGCGTCTTCGACTGAAGATAACATGCGTTCCTTTCGAGATTCGGTCAGTAAATTGAGCCTTGCTAGAGATAAGAATGACACGGCATATCTCTCTGCCATTACTGGCATCAAACCTATAGCACGGGAAGATAAGCTCTTGGATGAAAAATATTTGGAACTCGGCAAATTCAAGGGATTTCTCTATTTGCCAGATACCTTGTCCATAGATGAGTGTAAAAAAATCGCAAACGTGATCCATCAACTTAATGCGAAAGCCGAGTTCTTTGTGACGGAATCTGGGGCAAAAACGATATATGGCATCTTTCCCAGTAGTTTCATTAATGACATCTCGGAACCTGACCCGAGAATACCTATTCAGAAAATTGAAAAATCCATTACCTTTTTGTTTCCCCAATCGTTTTCATTCCACTATCCATACTCACAAATAAAGGTCGATGACCCATCATTAGATGCAAAAATCGGTATTGTGGATTCTGGGATAGAGCAGCATGATATTTACAGCCACTTAATCATAGGAACAGAAGATTTTATTGGTAATCCTATTAAAGAAAGTTCAGTCCATGGAACATTCGTCGCTACCCGCGCTATCTTTGGTAACGACATTGAGAGACAGATTCGAGTAGATAAAATGTTAAGTGCAAAGGCAAAAGTCGTAGACATTAAGATTATGAAAAAAATGAAGGAGCGGATGATCTTGAAATCATCACATGTCTCAAAAAGATTCTATCTGATCCAAAGTATGCAGATTTGAAGGTATTCAATTTATCGCTGAATGACGATAGTGGTGTTGATTCGATTCATGCCAATGAAAAAACATTCTTTACAAGAGAGCTGGATGCGTTAGCACATAAGCATAAGGTCATTTTCATTGTCTCTTCTGGCAATCATCAATCATATTTTGATGGCGGGAAAAAATATCCTGACTGTCTTTTTGCAAGAGAGTCCGTAATCACTCCTCCTGCCGATCTTATCAACGGAGTTTCAGTAGGTTCTATTGCAGACACAGAATCATCCAGATCGGTTGCCCTAAACAATGAACCATCGCCTTTTAGTCGAATCGGCTTAGCGGGAATTATAAAACCTGATTTGGCACACTTTGGAGGTAATTGGGATGAGTTTGGATCACCCGCTGGCATTGGAGTAAAGGGCTTCTCTGTGACAGAGGATCAGATCGATGAAGGAGTGGGCACAAGTTATTCCGCGCCACTTGTAAGCCAAATTACAGCGCAGATATATGCCTACGTGAATCAATCTCAACAATGGAACAACCCGCCAATTGATTTGACCAAGGCACTTCTTATTCATTCTGCGGCATATGAATTACCCTCAAGCTCAAAGATTAAGCCCGAGGAACTTTATCGTATCGTTGGATTCGGAATCCCCGATTTCATCAGAGCTATAGATTGTGCAAAATCATCGGCAACTTTCATTTACTGTGATTCAATCGGGAATATCACGAAAAGTGGCGATGATGAAGTGAAGGAAGCAAAGCACAAAATAAAGTTTGTAGTACCTCCCGAATTGGTTGGCAAAAACAAGCAAATCAGAGTGAAAGGAACGCTTGTATATACATCAATGATCAGTGCAAGTGGTGAAGTTGATTACTCGCTCGTGGATATTGAAGTGAACCTGCACAGACTCAATTCAAAAGGCACTATGGGCAGTGCTGGCCTTACAAAATGCGTACAGGATTATCGGAATAAATGGAATCCTATTAAGCACTTTGAGGGAGTATTCAATGCTTACAGTGGGGGCGAGTGGGAGATATGGCTCACGCTTACTACAAGAGGTGCGTTGGATGGCAAACCCCATTCCCAAGAATATGCGCTTGTCCTGACTATTGAAGACATAACCTCTGATAGCAGTAAGCGTGTCAATTTGCATGAGATCATCAGAAATAAGTATAAGGAATATAACACCCTAGAGCTGAGAACTAGAGCAAGAGTGAAATAGTAATAACATTGTATTTCAAAATGAAACAAAAAATTCAACGGCAATAATTGTCACTGGAATTGTCACTCAGAAAATTCGATCTTTTTGGCTAACGTGCGAGTGAGTCATTGACTCGCCATCTCTCGAAAAAGCCTCCATTACGGTTCACATCATCCACTTGTGCCATGATGCACAGTATCGATCCATTAAGGCCTCTCAATCATTGCGACCTCACAAAACGTGACTATAGAGGCGTAAGCAAGAAACGGCGCAAACTGCGCCGAGACATTGAGGAGACGATGGGTGAGGAGTGGGAGCACCTTGAGTCCAAGGTACGAGGTGAGATACAGGAGCAGATGGCAAAACGGCATTTACTTCTCCGCTCCTCTCCGAAGCTCATTCCTGTGGTTGAGATGATTCTTGCAGGAGAGACAGCCAAAAACATCAGAAGTTTCTTACGTAGGAAAGACCCTGAACGATTCAACCCTGCACTCATATCAGATAACACACTCTTGCAGCAGATCATCAGATTCAAAGAAGAGGTCATGGCTGGCATGAGCGGCGAAAACAAAGAGTTTTTTACTACCCTCGATCTGTATGCTCGATTCTCGGGTAAACACTTCGATCCGATGGTCATGTTGAAAAAAATCATCCTCGTTCAGGAGGCTCGTACTTCCGAGGCATTGGAGAAAGAATCATTAGCCTTAAATGCACTTGAGGCACTTCCTCCTGAAAAGCGAGCAAGAAAATTTGCGGCAATCAGTCGAATCGCCTCCAAGGAGATTGAATCATTGCAGAAAATGATTATGTCCTACGTTATCTATGAGCTTATGAATAAACCCGCCACGCATGAGCAGAAGGCTTTCGTACATAGCCTTCTCCGTGCATTCAGAAACCATTTACCGCGTATACCTGCTGGCGGACGAAGGAGTTAGCAAGCTTGAGATGCACCGATTTTGAGTTTGGCTAGATCAAGCCCTTTCAGGGATTGATAAAGATTCCTGAGTTCAGAAAAGACCCAGCTTTGGGAGCCATTTCTCATTGCTTCCACAAACCCAAACGCCACCAATAGTTTCCAGCGAGGTCCTGCGAAGCACGGGCCGGGGGAGCCATTTCATGTAAGCTCAGAACAACTTCAATACCAGCTTGAGCAGTCGCGAGGCCCTGAGCATGCCGAAACGAGTGGTTCAGGTCATGTACCTGAACGACAAGCGAATCGTTCCGGGCTGGCTCCGATGGAAAACCTTCGGCCCGAGCTCAGGACCGAGAGGAGCGAGGTCTTTTCCCTGCGCGCTTGACGACGACAACGATCACGACCACAAGGATGACGGCCACCACTGCGATCACTGCCGTGATCCCGACCGGAACGGACATCGAACCGTCTTTTTCCTCCTCAATGTCCACTGGACCGATCTCATCCAGAACCGCTTTCTGTTCTCTGATGTCAGTACCGATCGCATTTTTAACATCCAGCAGATCCGGGTCCTCGGGGAATGATTCCAGCAGCATGTCGGTGACCGCGTCTATTTCCTCGAATAATCCAAGCGCACCCTTTGCCTCCTTATAGCGCATGATTGTATCCGCGTCGTCGTTTCCAGCCACAGCCTTTTCCGGTTCCTGCGCGTACGCGACGGGAACGAAGGGGTTGCCGCGGAGTTCCTGCGCAACGCCGAGGGCTTCGTTCATGTTCTGCCGCACATCTCTCATGAAGTCTCCGTAGACACGGAACCAGTAGAAGATTTCCACATTATTGATGACACCTGTCCGAACGGCTTTGTACGCCTTTTCCACAGCTTCCGCGTAGGCTTTCCATACGCCGGTAATTTTTGCACCTTCAATCACTGAGTCGTTAATGGCATCGGCAAGATCTTTGATTCCGGATACTTGGTATGAAAGCTCGTGCGCTTGCAGATACTTGTTGCGCAGGTCTTCCGAGTTCCACTTCGCTTTGATCACATTCACCTCAAACCCCACAGTATCGAAGCGCCGCGCCCTGATCATTTCGGCCAACTGGTCCATTCCTTCCTGGACCATCTCATCAAACTCGTCTTCCAAGTATTCTGCAATGGAGCCTTCGATAGAACCCTCTCCCGCTTCTTTCGACGACTCAACGATCTTCTTCTTGATGAACTGCTCGCGGTTCACTTTTTGCTGCGTGTCTCCCGCCAGTTTTTCAAACAACTTGTCAAAGAGCTTCCCTGCCCATTCGTCTTTGAAGTTCGGCGCGTACTGCTTGAGAGCAGACTTGAAGGTATCGACGATGCCTGTCTGGAACTTCGCCGCGATGGATCCGAGTTTTTCTCCAATGCCGGGAGCGAGTTTCTGCAACTTATCCGCTGCTTTGCCACCCACTTTGCCAACATAGCCGTTCAGTTTTTCCGTGGCGGCATCCACCACTTCGAATAAGTCGATTGTGTCGGCGATCTGCGCTTTGACTGACCTGGCCGCTTCTTTGGCAATGTCGTAGGCAAGCCGCTGTCCTTCCGTCATATACAACAGCATGTAGCCTGTCCTCTGGAGGCCGACGATCATCTCCTGAACCTCGCCCTCCTCGAGATCCGCAATGTACACAGCGAAATTCAAAATGAAGTCTTTGACGATTTCGTTTGTGATGCCCCGTTCCCCCTGCACGATCTCCTGGTACTGCTTCTTGGCTTTTGACTGCGCTGCCTCGACATCGGGATCCAGCGCCAGCACCACCTCGACTTCGCTCACCGTGCTCCCTTCCTTCTGCTCGGCGGCATGCAGCACCGTAGTACCGTCTTTTCCGGTGCGCTCAAAATCAAACGTTTCGACGAATGCAACTTTTGCGTCATATACCGGTACTTTCGCTCCCTCAGCGTCCAGAGTGAACACGCTGACTTTTGCAGTCGGAGCGGAAAAGACGACCGCGCTCTGCGTGTTGGTAAAGCCGGTCTTGCTGACTTCAATGGGTACACCAGTTGCCAGATCGATCCGGTACGTTTTGTATCTCTGTTCCCCGGTACGCGGGCTCTCGTAGTAGATGTACAGCAGGTCATAGAGCCCGGTCTCGTGCTCCGTAGTCACGTCGGCGGTTTTGTACGTGACTGTATAGTCCCCGACTGCATTCTCCACGACATTGATCACCGTCCCCCTTGCGGGGGCATTTGAGTATTCGACGCGGAACTCGCCTGCAATTGGGTCTTCGTTCACGGGATCGACGAGCGTGATGTGCATCACAGCTGTCGCGGCACCGTTGGCGATGAGTGGCGGCTGCGCGCCCTCAAACGACACATCATAGAGAATGTCCTCAAGCTCTTTGCAGTATTTCTCCCCTTCTTTTTCCTCCAATTCCCATCCTTCATCGCAAAAGCACTCTCTTTTTGTGACGTCGAAGTGAATGTGCGGATCCTCCCCACAGATTTTCTCGCACGTGTTGTCGGAGAGCAGCTTGAAGTCTGGAGGGCAGGTACATTCCTGCTTGATCAGATCGTAGGTGACGACCGGGTCATCCGAGCAGATTTCCTGTGGTGTCATGCATTCGCTGTCTTTGTAATTCACTTCGGGAGGGTCGCACCGCATACACCCGACTTTCGCCTTATCCCAGAAGGCATTCGGATCATTTTTGCAATTCTGCCACATGGTCGTCCGCAGTTCCTCCACATACGCATTGTATGCATTGGTCACATATGCCGCCGCCGTTCCCTGATCCATGCCGACGGCTTTGCAGTACTGTTCGATGTTATGCCATGCGCATTTGCAGTACTTGTAATCCATGCGCGATCCCCCACAGAAACTCTTTTTGATATCCGGGGCGACGAAAGCATTGAACTTTGCCAATCCTGAGACGGGCATGAGCATGATAAGAAGCAGGCAGGTAACCGCAGCCGCCCCACTGGAAAAACAACGGACACGCATTGGATGGTGGAGAAGAAATTGCATGCAATTGTACAGTAGATTCAGGATGTATGTGCAATACCCTGTTGCTTATTTCAGTAATCTCCTTACAGGAGCACACGTGCGCATCGCGTTCGATGCAGGTGCACCTTGCACTCGCCTATCATATCCAATCGAAGCCACAGAAATAATTTTCGAGCAGCGTCCTCGTGGAGTTGAGAAAACGCCAGCTCCATCCACTTCCAGGTCTCCGTGATCTCAATGCGCGCCTGGAACAAACCGCGGAGCCATTGCTCACAACTTCCGTACATCCCGACACCATCATCCACATGCGGCCGGTGAGCCGCAAGAAACACATCGCCATCCGTCATCCGCCATCGTAGAATGCACGTCATGCGGCAGCGCCGAAAAAAATCCGCACTGTACTTCATTCCCCTTTTGGTGTTCCTCACGTGGACGGTTTTCATCTACCAGTTCCCGCACGCGGATATCGTGGCTGCCATCGGTACGGAGAACGGCTACGTCGCCACCCTCCTTCTCGCGTTTCTGGGTGGCATGTCCGTGTTCGTCAGTGTTCCCTACCATCTGGTCATCATGACGTTCGCAGCCGGAGGGGTGAGTCCATGGCTCCTGGGTCTGACAGCGAGCGTCGGGCAGCTCGGCGGCGACACGGTCTCATACCTGCTGGGCCGTTCCGGCAGACATATCGCCCCCAGCCGCTTCACCGCCCGTATGGATCAGCTCCGCAACTGGATCATGCGGCGCCCGTACTGGCAGACCGCCTTCGTCCTGTTCATCTACGGATCGATGTCGCCGGTTTCCAATGACTGGATGCTCGTTCCACTGGGACTGGCTCACTACTCGTACCGGCGCGTGATGATTCCACTGGAATTGGGCAATGTGGTCTTCAATACCGCCATGGCACTGCTCGGCACCTACGGTCTCGCTTCCATTCTGGGCGCATAGATCCCTGTGCCCCGCTCCCCCTCCCCATCATGAAACTCCGCAGGATCGTCACCGTCGCAGGCATCATTCTGTGCTCCGTTGCAGCCGTGCTGATCGCGGGATTCCTCTTCGAGGTTCTGCACGCCAGCGGTTTTTGGCTGTTACCGGGATTCGGTTTCCTCGGCATCGTCGTCTTCTGGGAATCCTTCCCGTGGTTCCCGCTCCTCGCGGTCATCATCCTCGCAATGACACTCGCATTCCTGCTGCACCACCTCGCCGTCTGTCGCCGCCATTCGCTGCTGTCACTCTCACT
>Ga0172377_10007818_pt1 | contig 10988 bp, 4 predicted proteins | sample Pumphouse3metaG_FD_119749 | JGI IMG/M metagenome (GOLD analysis project Ga0172377, IMG submission 119749) | Leachate microbial communities from a municipal landfill in Southern Ontario, Canada - Pumphouse #3 metaG | ecosystem: Engineered > Solid waste > Landfill > Unclassified | place: Canada... | reverse complement strand
TGTTCACCGCCCTGAGAACATGGCCGAGCGCCTGCGCCAGGCTGTTGAGCTGGTGCCGGAGAACGCCATGCGTCCGGCCGCACAGGTGGACCATCTGACCTACTACGCCAACGAGACCGGCGAACGTCACGGCGCGCTGTCGGTGGTCAATGACCAGCTGATGATTGCCATGGGTGACCAGCTGGTGATGGCGAGCGACCGCCTGAAGTACGAGCTGAAAGACCCCAAGAAAACCGCCGTCCGTGAGCAGCAGCTGCGTGCTGTTGTCGAGCTGCGCAAGCTGCACAGCGCACTGGTCGATACCGAGCGTCGCGGCGATGACGCCAAGGCTGCCCGTCGCGCGCTCAAGCAGGGCTACGAGCGGTTCGTGGCTGACCACGGCAAGCTGCGCGATTCGTTCGCACTGACCTACCTTGAGCGCATAAATGATCCGTTCTTCGCCGAGCTGGCAGCGCTGGAGAACGATGACGGCACTCCGGCAGCAGTGATGAGCCGCAGCACCACGCGCGGTCGCCGGCAGATCGACAATCCCAGCGTCCGCGACGCCTATGTGCTGGCGCGCAACCAGGCCATCAGTCCGAGCCTTGAGGACATCGCGCGCATCGCCGGCAAGCCGGCTGAGGAAGTCAGGGCGGAACTGCTGCAGAGCGGCGCCGTGTTCGAGTCGCCCGCCGGTGACATCGTGCCGTCCGACATCTACCTGTCGGGCAACGTGCGGCAGAAGCTGCGCGAAGCGCAGGCAGCGCTGGAGGAAGGCAATACGGCCATGCAGCGCAACATCGACGCGCTGCAGGAGGTGGTGCCCGAGGACATCCCGTACTTCAACATCGAGACCAAGCTGGGCGCCACCTGGGTTCCCGCCGATGTTTATGCGCAGTACATCGCGCACATGCTGGGCCGCAGTGACACCCAGGGTATCGAGGTGACATTCCGCGCTGGCCGCTGGAAAGTGCGTCTGGATAGGTCTCTGAACAGCCTGCGTGAAGCACAGGCCAACTACGGCACCCCGCACTACGGGTTCAGCCGCCTGGTCCAGGCCGCCCTGAGCAACCAGGTGCTGCGCCTGCGCTCCAAGGACATTGACGGCAACGAGTTTTACGACGCCGAGAAGTCGGAGGAAGTGAACTCGCGTGTCGCCAAGATGCGCGAGGATTTCGCTACCTGGCTTTGGAGCGACCCGGAGCGCCGGGTAGACCTTGAACGTGAGTACAACGAATCGCGCAACGCCTGGGCCACGCCGAAGTATGACGGTTCGTTCCTGACCTTCGAGGGTATGGCGCTGACCCTGGGCAAGGGCGAATTCAACCTGCGCCAGCATCAGGCCAACGCCATCTGGCGCGCCATCGTCAACCGTCGCAGTCTCAACGCGCATGAGGTCGGCACCGGCAAGACCTTCACCATGGGCGGCATTGCTGTGGAGTCGCGCCGCTATGGCATCGCCAAGAAGCCTGTGATTCTGGCGCACAACGCCAACAGCGCCACCGTGGCCAAGGAAATCCGCATGATGTACCCGGCTGCTCGGGTGCTGTATGTGGACAACCTTGACCCGAAGAACCGCGACATCCGCCTGCGGCAGATCGCCAACGACGACTGGGACGCCATCGTCATTCCGCACTCGCTGATCGACCGTCTTACGCTGCGCGAAGAAACCCTGATGCAGATGGCAGCGGACGACATCGCTGCGCTGGAAGCCGAGTTCTATGACGCGGCGGCCGAGGACGGTATCAGCACCGCCGACATCGACCTGGACGATGATGAATCTATCGGCAAGATCCGTTCGGTGACTGCGAAGGAGCTGGCCAAGGCGCGCAAACGCATCATCGAGAACATCAAGAAGCAGGCGCAGCAGTCGAGCCGTGAGGGTGCGGTCACCTTCGAGGATCTGGGCATCGACATGATCCTTGTGGACGAGGTGCATGAGTTCAAGAAGCCGCCCATCGTCACCCGCATGCAGATGAAGGGGCTCAACACCCAGGTATCTGCGCGCTCGGTTGCCCTGCAGTTCCTGGCCCGCTATGTCCGGCAGATGAACAACGGCGGCAACGTCCACACCTTTACCGGCACGCCGATCACCAACACCATCACCGAAATCTATCACCAGATGCGCTATGTGATGGAGGCGGAAATGGAGCAGGCCAACGTCGCCGACTGGGACGGCTGGTTCGGCTCTTTTGCCACCGAGGTGCAGGACGTAGAGCTGTCCGCCGCCGGCGACTACGAAATGGTCACCCGCTTGGCCGGCTTCGTGAACGTGCCTGAGCTTCGGCAGATGGTGGGGCAGTACATGGACACCGTGTTCGCCGAGGACATGCCGGAAATGCAGCCGCGCAAGGTCAACGGCAAGCAGTTGGGTGATGATCTGACCGAGGCTGAGCGCGCCGAGCTGCTGAACGGACGCACCGAGGGGGCGAAGGATCGCCCCTACAAGAAGGTCATCAACGAATCGTCTGACATGACCGCCGAGCAGCAGCGCATCTTCCGCGAGCTGCAAAGCTATGCGCAGGACTGGCGCAAAGCAACCGGCAAGCAGCGCCGGGAGTGGATGCGCGAGGGGAACCCGCGCTCACCGATCCGCACCGAGGGCATTGCCAACCAGGCGAGTTTCGACGTGCGCATGCTGGATGAGTCGCTGGCCGGAATGGAAGGCAAGACCAACGACGACCCGAACAGCAAGGCCAGTCGCGCGGTTGCCAACGTGCTTGAGATCTACAACAGCCATCCGCACGCCAACCAGGTCATCTTCGCCGAGCAGGGCTTCAACAAGTCGGTGCCGCGCTCCGCCGGTGCGCCTGGTGAGAAAACGCGCGTCAACGTCAAGGTGTTCTCCACTGTGCATGACATCGTGGAGCGCTTGGTTCAGGGCGGCATTCCGCGCGCGGAGATTGCCATCGTGGACGGCAAGACCAGCAAGGAGAAGCGCCGCGAGATCGCCGAAGCGATGAACGAGAGTCGTATCCGGGTGGTGATCGGCTCCACTTCAACCCTTGGGGTCGGCGTGAACATGCAGCGCAACCTGCGCGCCATGCACCATCTGGACGCTCCGTACATGCCTGGCGACCTTGAGCAGCGCAACGGTCGAGGCCAGCGACAGGGCAACCAGTGGAATACCGTTCTCGAGTATCGGTATATGACCGACCGGCTGGATGGTCGCCGCTGGCAGATCCTGGCTGTGAAGCAGCGCTTCATCAACGCTTTCATGAAGGCCAACAGTAGCGCTCGAATCATTGAGGGCGAGGCTGCTGCCGACGAGCAGAGCGACATTCTCGAATCATTCTCTGAGGCTGCTGGTGATCCGCGTGTGCTGCAGCGGGTGAAGCTGCAGAAGAAGGTGGAATCTCTGCAGCGAAAAGAGCGCCTGTACACCCAGGGCATCGCCGACATGCGCCGGCAGATCCGCCACAGCACGCAGGAAGTCGAGCGCCTTGACCGCACCATCAAAGAGGCGGACGTGGAGGCGGTGCAGAACCTGCTGCAGGCCCAGCGCGACAGCTTCACGGCCACCATCAACGGCACTACGTTCGACAACCGCGCCGACGCGGTGGCAGCGCTGGAAGATTACCTGACCAATGAAATGCGGGTCGGCGAGAAAGAGCGCCACATTGGCACCTACGGCGGTCACCCGCTGCTGGTGGAGTGGTTCCGTCTGCATGACGCCCCGACTACCCGAGTGCGCATGGGCGCCATGGTGTTCGAGGGCAAGGGCATCGCCGGGATGGAAGCGAACATGCGCAACCTGCCCAAGCGAATTGAACGCCTGCAGGCAGAGCGTGACGCCGCCCAGGCCGCCATCGCCAACATGCAGCAGGCCATGGGGCAGCCGTTCGGTCAGGCAGAGGATCTGGAGCGCACCGTCAAGCAGTTGGAGGATCTGGAAGCGGACCTTGCAGCCAACCCGGTGCCGCCGCCGGCCTGGCTGCGCCAGGGTGCGCCGATTGACTCCGAGGTGTTCCGCAACAAGCGCCCCTATGTGGTCACTGGCCATCGTTACAGCGAGGATGGCTGGTTTGTGCTGGCCGAGGACGCCAAGGGTGCAACCGTCATCCCTTACATGGAGGTGACCGACGCTGCCGGCATGCCGGTATACGAGGAACGCGAGTTCGAGAAGCCAGTGGTGGTGACCAAGAGCGACTCGAAGGAGTTGACCGATGGGGACCGCGTGCCGGATCAGCCTAAGTTCAGCCGCTCTAATCGCCAGATCAACAGCGAGGCTTTCAAGCGCTGGTTCGGCAACAGCAAGGTGGTCGATGCCGATGGTAAGCCGCTGGTGGTGTATCACGGGACTCGGCCTGGCAACGACTTCAGCGTGTTTGAGGTCCCCAGCAGTCGTGACGGCATCTACTTCACGCCAGACGCTGAATATGCCTCAGCCTTCACGGAGGAGTTGTTCGGCGATTCCGGTGCGGCGGGTGCAATCTACCCGTCTTACCTGTCTGTGCAAAACCCATACATCGTCCGATCCGATAGCATCGAGTCCGACGATGCTCAGTCGTTTTTGTATCGCGGCCTCGATCGGTCAGAGCTTGAGAAGCAGGGGTACGACGGAGCCATGCTGTACATTGATGGCGAGCTGGACCAGATCATCGCCTTCCGCCCCGAGCAGATCAAGTCCGCCGTCGGGAATACGGGGGCTTTCGACCCGAACGACCCCAACATCGTGCGCGAGGAAGGCGTCCCGTACGACCCCGCACCATACTCGGGCTATGAGCGAGCGCCCAGCAGTGTTCAATACCGACAGGTCCCCACCGGCGAAGTAACTGAGACACCGGAGTTCCGCCGCTGGTTCGGAGATTCCAAGATCGTGGACGAGAATGGCCGGCCCCTTGTGGTGTATCACGGAACGGGGGCGGACATATCCAGCTTTCGTCCGGCTCGCGGGTTCGGGGGGATCTATTTTACGGAAAGCCGATCATTCGCCGAGCAGCACGCAGAGCGATCCGGCTCCGCGACCGTGTACCCGGTTTATCTCAGCATTCAAAACCCGAAGGTTCTGGACGCGAGCGTATGGGAGAAGATTCGATCGAAGGTGACGGGGAAGAGGCCGAGGAGAGATACCTCGTCAATGGCTCTGACCGAGCAGGAAGTCGCTGATCTTGAGCGGCAAGGATACGACGGAATCATCAACCGGACGGCCAGCGAGATCGTCGCCTTCCGTCCTGAGCAGATCAAGTCCGCCATTGGCAACCGAGGCACATTCTCATCAACCGATCCGAGCATTGTGCGCGAGGATGCCCCGATACAGGGGGCGCTGGACTTCAGCCTGCCAGCCGAGCCGAAGGCCGCTGCCGAGCAACTGCGCGACAACTTCCTGGTGAAGTATCGCCAGGTCGAAACCGGCCGCGTGAACGTCGGCCTTGATCGCGTTCGGAATGCGTCTGACGCAGCGCATGTCCTGGCGTCTTTCCGCAAGCACGGCCAGGAGGTGGGCCTGTACCTGGTACTCGATGCGGAGGACCGGCCGCTCGCGGTCATCAATCACTCCAAGGGCACGGTAGATGGCGCGGGAATCTATCCGTTCGTCTCCGCTGGATCGATAGCATCAATCGAAGGGGCCGCGTCTGTATGGATGGCGCACAATCATCCGTCCGGCGTGCTAGATCCGTCCCGCGCCGACATGGCTATCACCGGCCGCATTGCGAACGCGCTGGAGGCGTCCGGGATCGAGATCCGCGGTCACTTCATCATGGGGAGTGCGTCAAGGAAGGCCCGCGTTATGTCGGCCGATGGGTACATGATCGAGGAGGTCGATATTACCCCGGCGCCTCGACGCAAGAGCGTCCCCGTCACTGAGCGCGTCATTCGCCGCCGTCCGCCGTTCGATAGGATGACGGTTGAAAACCCTGAGTCGGCGAGAAAGATAGTCGAAGGCATGGCTATCACTAACGGGATCGTCCTGCTGGACACTAAGCACCATGTCGTGGGGTCGCTGTCGTTCGATAGCGGCGAAATGGGCCGGCTGCGTGAAGGCGGTCGCGTTCGGCGGATTCTCAGGGCGCTCGGTGAGACGAATTCGAGCGCCGGCATCATCGTCTCCGACAAGAGAGAGGATGCCGAGAACCTGGTGCGATACCTGCGCGGCGCCCTTGGCGGGGATTACCGCATCCTCGATGCGTTCGTTCGGAATCCGAAAACCGGCAAGCTGGACAGTTCCGTGGAAACTGACGGCGCCATCATTTCTAGCGATGGTGCGTGGATGCAGCGTCGCCAGGCGGCGGCGCTGTCTCGAGGCGGCCCGTTCACCGCAGGCGAGGTCACGCCGGAGACAGTCGAGGCGCTGCGCGAGGCTGCGCGCTCGCAGCTCGAGGGCGTCCAGGGTGTCGCCTGGGAGGTGGTGCCGACCGAGGCAGGCTTGCCGGAGGCGATTCGGCGGGACATCGAGCAGCAGGGCGCATCTGGCCAGGTGGCGGCGGTGTACCGCAACGGCACGATTTACTATGTCGCCCAGCGGCTCGGTGCCAATCCGGTCGCGCTCGAGGTCGCCACGCTGCATGAGCTGGACGGCCATTTCGGTTTTGAGCGCCTGTTCGGCAGGGAGGCCCGCGCCGCGGCGAACGATCTGTATATGCGGATGGGCGGCATTCGTGGAATCGAGCGCCTGGCGAAAGAGCGCGGCATCGATTTCAAGCCGTATCTGGAGACGGCGAAGGGCATCAAGAACGAAGGCCCGCGCCGGTATTACCTCGTTCACGAGATTCTGGCGCATCTTCAGGAGGCACGCGCTGTCGAGTCTCTGCCCGAGCGGATCAAGCGCGCCATCCGGGCGTATTGGGGCATGATGCGCCAGTGGCTGCGCGAGCACGGCTTTACGGTGGTCGGTACCGAGTTCACCGATTCGGATCTTGCCTATCTGCTGCGCTCGATGAGCCGCGCGGCCAGGGGCCAGGGCAAGACGATCATCTACCGCGAGCCGACTGAGGCGTGGTTCCAGCGCAAGGCGCCGCCACCCGTCACGATGCTGTCTCTGCCGAATACCGCGAGCATCCAGCCGATGGACCTGATGCGGCCGTTTGGCGAGCAGGCAAAATCCCGCGAGGTCGCCGGCACCGATCTCCAGCCGTTCCTGGATCGGCTGACCGGCCCGGCGGACGCCAAAGAGCTTTTCACGCGAACCGTGCATGAGTTTGAGAGCCGGTTCCATGCAGCGCGGCGCGGCAAAATCTCGTGGGCGGAAACCGAGGAGCTGGCGCGCTCGCTCGGCATGACCGCCGACGAGCTGATGGAGCGGCGCAACGGCCAGGCATTCAACGCCGAGGAGTGGGAGGCGGCGCGCTCGATCATCGACCAGGCCACGAAGGAAGTGACCGAGGCCGCGATGAAGGCGCGCGGCGGTACTGACGAGGACCTGGTGATATTCCGGCAGCGCCTGGCGAAGTTCGTGCCGCTTGCCGAGCAGGTGATTGGTGCGCGGGCTGAGTGGGGCCGCCTGGGCTCGATCATGCGAAAGCAGGCCGCACAGATTCAAGCCGTCTCCGACATCCTGGACGCGATGGGCGGCCGCCCGACGATCGAGGCGCAGGCCAATGCCATCGCCGGGGTGGCCGAGTCTGGTGCAACGCCTGAAACCGTACGGCGCACCATTACCAAGGTCCACAATACCCGAAAGATTGACATGATCATTGAGGCGTGGATCAACGGCCTGCTGTCCGGTCCACAGACGCACGCGGTCAATATCACGTCGAACCAGCTCATCGCGCTCCTGAACATCCCGGAGCACGCCATCGCAGCCGTCGTTGGCAAGCTGCACGGCGGCACCGACAAGGTATATATGCGCGAGATCCTGCCGCGCGCCTGGGGCATGCTGACCGGCATGCGCGAGGGCGCGCTACTCGGCGCACAGGTCTTTTCGTCGACGGCCAAGCGGCTTCATCTTGCGCGGACCCAGGCCATGCGCGAGGGGCTTACCGGCGTTGCCCAGAAAGTCCGCACCAGGGAGATCGTCCAGAAGGTCCGCAAGCTGTCGGGGGACAGGCCGGAAAACCTGTCTGACGAGGACCGGATTGTCTGGGATATCTACGAGCAGGCCCAGGTGACGGAGGAGGGTACCGACTTCTTCGAGAAGATCGACGTGGGTTATGGCAAGGCCATCCCCGGCAAGGTCGGTACCGTCATCAGGACGCCGGGCAACGCCCTCCAGTCGCAAGACGAGTTCTACAAGGCCATCGCCTGGCGGATGGATCTGAATTCAAGGGCAATGCGCCAGGCTATCAGCGAGGGGCTGCACGGCAATGCACTGCGCGAGCGCGCCGAGGAGATTGCCCGCAAGGTAGATATGCTCCGCGGACTTGATCGCCCCAAGGTGGTCCTGGACCCGCAGGAGGTGATGCTGTGGGATCTGCGCGACGAGCTGATGCAGTTTGCGCGCTATCAGACGTTCACGAACCCGCTGGGACCGCTTGGCCGGACGGTGCAGTCCGTCGCCTCGCGCTGGCCATTCCCCTTCCGGTTCATCATGCCGTTCATTCGAACGCCGGTGAATATTGTGAAGTTCGCCGGCCATCGGTCGCCGCTGGCGATGCTGATGCCGAGCTTTCATGCGGAGTTCAAGAAGGGCGGTGCGGCGCGTGACGTCGCCATTGCCCGGATGCTGTTCGGGACAGGGATATCCGCGATGGTGATTTATCTCGCGCTCCAGGGGTTCGTCACTGGCGGCGGCCCGACCGATCCCAACAAGCGCCGGGTATGGCTACAGAAGTACAGGCCCTACTCCATCAAGATCGGCGATGAGTGGTATAGCTATGGCCGCCTCGAGCCGCTGGGCATGATCATGGGCGTATCGGCGGACCTGGCGAGCGTGATCCACGTCATGGACGAGGCGGACGCCGAGGAGGTGGCCGGGCTCCTGTATGCGTCGGTGGTCAAGAACCTGTCGTCCAAGACGTTCCTGCAAGGTATCTCGAACGCGGTGGCGGCCTACTATGATCCCGAGCGGTATGGGGACGCCTGGCTGCTTCAGTTCGCCGGGACCGCGATACCTACCGGCATCGCGCAGGTTGCCCGCGTGCAAGATCCGACACTGCGCCGTGCTGAGACGATCATCGACAAGTGGAAGTCCAGACTACCTGGGCTGTCGAAAGACCTGATGCCGCGGCGAGACATCTTCGGCGAGCCGATCGTCCTGGGCGGCGGCTGGGGGCCTGACATCGTTTCGCCGGTATATGTCGGGCTCGATCCGCACGATCCGGTTGTGGACGAAATGGTCCGGCTGGGAATCGCCATCAGCCCACCCCAGAAGAAGCTGGGCGGCATCGAGCTCACGCCGGAGCAGTACGACGTCTACAGCGAGATTGCCGGGCGCACGGCGAAGAAGATGCTGGACCAGTTCGTCACCCAGCCGTCTTACAACCAGCTCCCGGACGCCATGCGCGAGCAGATGATCGAGAATGTATACCGGGTGGCGCGCGAGCAATCTCGCTGGATGCTTTACGCCCGCTACCCCGAGATAATCCGCAGCCAGGCGAACAAGAAGATCGAGAGCGTGCAGCAGAAGGTGGCGGACTGAATGAGCGGCGACCGGCTGGGGTGGTTCCTGGCGGGGGTGCTCCTCGCCAACCAGGTATGGACCTGGCTGGCGGGGCACGGCGACCATGCCGACCTGGCCGCGCTCGAGCGCCGCATTGGTTCGCTGGAGGAGGATATCCGGGTGCGTCCTCTGGTGGCGGACGCCATGCGGAGGCTGGAGGCCGGGGACTATCCCCGGCCCTGAGTCGTGGCGGCTTTCAAAGCGGGTATGCAGTAATGGTGCTCATACTGTCTCCTTACCTGAAAAGCAGCGGTTCGCCAGCCTCTGCAGCCTTGCACAGCCCGGCAATGAACTTAACGGTTGCCGCCTTCCAGTATTCTTCGTGGATCATCGGCACCAAGCGGGATAGTTCCTCCGCGATCGGACCGCATTGATCTGGCGGGATATCGCCGTCGCAGTCGCTGTGATTCAACAGCGCCAGCAGCGGGCTCGGCTTCAGGCATTCCCACTTGATCGGAAGACGCTCATCAATATCCGCCATGTACGGCTTGCTTCCCTGACCATAGGCCGGTTCCCGCGTGTGGAATCCGTGATACAGCGTGGGGACGCTGTGCTTGCAGTCCAGCGGACAGTAAAACCCCTCCATCAAATCCAGCGGCGGAAGGCCGGCGACCTTGGCGATCATCCTTCGCCAGTACATAAACGAGCTATAGGCTCCGTCCCAAGCGCCGTGCGAGCAGTTCAATCCCATTGTGTTCTCCTTCATCCTGGCCAAATATCCGAACGATGCGCGCCTTGGTCGGCAGCAGCCCGAAGCCGTTCTGCGAGGGCGGACAGGCGCTCGTATTCGGCCTGGTCCTCGATGTCGTCCCGCTTGCCGTTGTACGCGCATCCCTCGGCCAGACCGTCGGCTACGCTCTGTGCGCATTCCGCCGCCTCGATCAGCAGCGATACGGGCACGGTCGCGGTGTCGCTCATTTCTCCCCCTCCTCGCCCTCGTTGGGATCGCCGCCGTAATACCCGTCCTGATCATCACAGGTGCACGTCGACAGATCGCCGATCTCGTGATCGATGAGTCCGCCACAGGCATCACAGAGCGTCAGCATTTCGTACCCACCCATGGACATGCAACCGGAGCCGCGACACAGGTCATCAGGACAGGCCGATCCATCCCGTGGGCAGATCATTGTCATTCTGATCCCTCCATCCTCGGAGCCGCCGCCATATCCTCGTCCACCATCCGGTCCCGTCGCTCCAGTTCGGCGATTAAGAGCGCCGTGGCACGCACGAGGTTGCGGCGATGGTCCTTCGGCTTCCACCATTCGGCCGCCCACGGCCATACGTCGGGCGGGTGATTTGGGCTATCCCCATACAGGACGTAGCAGACCGCTGCGATGGCTAGGGATTCATCCGCATGCTCGTCGTCGTGTTCCGGGGTCCAGCCCTCGACGCTCACCTGCCGGGTGCGCTCGGCGATCACATCGCGCGCCGCATCGGACATTGCAGCCATCGCGTCCCGCTCGCGGAGCAG
>Ga0172377_10007816_pt1 | contig 10988 bp, 7 predicted proteins | sample Pumphouse3metaG_FD_119749 | JGI IMG/M metagenome (GOLD analysis project Ga0172377, IMG submission 119749) | Leachate microbial communities from a municipal landfill in Southern Ontario, Canada - Pumphouse #3 metaG | ecosystem: Engineered > Solid waste > Landfill > Unclassified | place: Canada... | reverse complement strand
GTGCTGTTCTGAATACTGCTGCCTTGTCCTTGATCCGTATCATTTCCTGACTTGCTTGCCGAAGTTTCCTCCGGGATACCGGTTCCTTCTGTTATAGAAATCGTAAGGGATGAGGAAATCCCGCTCCCCGTTTCGGTCTCATCAACGCACGAAACAACTAACGCCGTAAACAACATCGAAACCGATAATATAAGTAATTTGATCAATGTCCTTTTCATAGCTCAATTATAATTGTTATATCTGTGTAAAAACAATGGTTGATCAGTGGCAAAAATGTGGCAGGTGTTTATTATGCCGCCGGCGTATTATAATATCACTATATGAGGGGTGAAGATATTATGGCGAAGAAAATATATATTGCGGATGATGAGAAGAACATACGGGATCTGATATCGGCGTTCCTTATAAATGAAGGGTACTCTGTTGAAGCTTTTTCAGACGGTGACAGTTTGTTTGCCCGCTTCGCAGAAAAACCCGCCGATCTTGTCATACTTGATGTGATGATGAGTGGTACCGACGGTTTCATGATCTCATCAGAGATACGTAAAATCAGCAATGTTCCCATAATAATCGTATCCGCAAGAGACAGCGAGATAGACAGGATCACCGGTATATCTCTTGGTTCAGATGATTATCTGACTAAACCCTTTTCACCTATGGAGCTTGTGGCGAGGGTGAAAGCGATATTCCGGAGAATAGAACTTGACTCGGGGGTATCATCGCCCAGAGGCAGATATGTGACCTTTTCAGACTTATCAGCTGATATCCTGTCCAGAGAAGTTTATGTAGGCGACGTAAAACTTGACTTAAGCCCGACGGAATTCGCACTCGTACTCTATCTGGCAGAGAGAAGTGACAGAGCTGTCTCCCGTGAGGAACTCCTGAGAAACGTATGGAAATTCGACTTTGATGTCGATACAAGGGCAACAGACGATGTTATCAAACGACTCAGGAAAAAGCTGAATGCCGCTGATTCAGGGACAAAGATAGAATCTGTATGGGGTTTTGGGTTCAGATTGGCAGAAAAGAAAGAATGAAAAGCAAATCAAGAAAGATCAGAAAAGGTAAACTCAGGCAAAGGCTCCTCCTGCCGTTTGCAGCGGTTCTGGTCATAGTTCCGCTCATTGACCTTCTGGCATTCAATTACTTTATAAATAAATATATATCCGATTCTGTCAGTGAACAGCTCATACACACCGCAGTAAGTTCTAAAGTGCTGATAAAGAAAGAATTGTCGGAGATAGTTTTTGAAACTGATGCGGAGAAAATAGGATCTGTTCTGAGTGATGTCAACAGGATACTCAGATCAACTAAAACGAACATGAACGTTGAGTTGATGCTTTATGCCGAAACCGGAGAGCTTCTATACCCATCGTCATACTCAGACACGTTTCTTAATGACGAGATTACTGCTAAGATCCGGGACATACTAAGAGACCTCGATGATGTTGAGCCTGTGGTGATAAAAGCAGGGAAAAGTAGTGTGGCTGCTGCAGGATATCGCTTAAGTGAACTGCCGATATCAAGCATTCCTTATGTTGTTTTTACATCGTCACTTAATATAGCAGATGAATTGATCGGCACTGTAAACAGGGTACTTGTCATAGTGCTTCTTGCCGGACTTGCTTCGGGAATGATCCTGGCAGCTTTGCTGTCAGAGAAGATTGTCAGGTCTGTGCGTGAGATCAGAGAAGGAGCCAGAGGATTAAGCTTGTTTAGAAAATATATACCTTCGGAGAGGATCGAGACCGATGAATTGAACGAACTTGCCGGAAGTATCGCTGATGCTTCAGATAAGATCATCAGGTATGACTCGGCGCAGAAATCTTTTCTGCAAAATGCTTCTCATGAGATCAGAACTCCTCTGATGTCTATAAGAGGATATGCTGAGGGAATTGAAAGAAATATGTTCCCGGATCCCGCGAAGGCTGCAGGTGTTGTCAATGATGAAAGCATCAGACTTTCTAAGCTTCTGGATGAACTTCTCATGATATCCCGTATAGACAATGGTAATTATGACGCTTCTTTTGAATGTGTCTCGTTGAAAGGTGTAATGATGGAGTTAGGGCAGAGCATAAAAGGACTTTCTATCAGAAATGATAAGGAGTTTGAGATCAGACTTCCTGATGATGATCATATCATCAGATATAATGAGACGTTGTTTTCTCAGATGGTAATGAATCCTGTTGCAAATGCATTCAGATATGCGGAGAATAAAGTTGAGATGTATGTAAAAGAAAGTGACGGAGTTGTATGCATCTGTATTAAAGATGACGGACCCGGTATATCCGAGGAAGACCTTCCGCATGTGTTTGAGAGGTTCTATAAGGGCAGGGACGGACAAACCGGTCTGGGGCTTGCGATAGCAGAAACGGCGACAGAAGCTCTCGGCGGTGAAATTACTGCTGCGAACAGTGAGAAGGGTGCGGTTTTTACTATAAAAATACCTTTATGTCCCGATGTGAGTGCGCAGGGCAGATTTGCGAAAGAATAATTTCCGTGATATTATGACGAAGTAATTTTAAGGGCGAGGTTATTTGTGCATAAACTTTCGTTAAGAAAACCGGGATGGTACATGGCTTTGATCATCGCATCTATGCTGCTGATGCTAAATGTCTTTGCGGCGTCTGTTAGTGAGCCTGCTGAGGAGTCAGATGAACCGGTGCAGGAACCATCGTTCGGTAATGAAGTTTATTTCAGGAAAGGTGATATATCCGCGGGGCTGTATCATACTCTTTTAAGTACAGAGGCCGGAGAAGTCTATGCATGGGGCGATAATTCCTATGGCCAGCTGGGCATAGGCGGAAGATCGAATAAAGAGATACCTATGCAGGTAGAAGGGCTGAGTGATATCATAGCAGTCAGTGCCGGAGATTATCATTCTGTTGCTTTGAGCTCGAACGGAGATGTCTATTCCTGGGGCAGAAATACCTACGGACAACTCGGAAACGGATCATCTTCGGCATCGAATGTTCCGGTCAGGGTAGAAAACGTACCTCCCGCAGTAATGGTCTCGGCCGGGGGTTCACATACCATGATACTGGGTATCGATGGAAACATGTATGCATGTGGGATGAACACATATGGACAAGTTGGAAATGTTGAATCTGAAGCAGTGCACAGTGAAACTGAGATCGTTCTCGGGACCAGAGTCAAATCACCCGTTAAAATCGCAGGTCCGGGAATTAAAGAGATATCTGCAGGAGGAAATCACTCCTTGTACCTTGATGGGTCCGGATATGTCTTTTCCTGGGGCAATAATGAGTTTGGTCAGCTTGGAGACGGAACAGTTATATCACGGGCAGACCCGCTCAAAGTCGAAGGGATCAGCTCAGTAATAGCTATTTCTGCCGGTTATCAGTTTAATATGGTTGTTACTGAACATAAAATTTCTGCGGTCTCGGATCTTAGTTCTGATGATGTTTTCTACAGAAATATTTATTCCTGGGGCAGTAATTCTTCCGGTCAGCTGGGGCTTGGTAAAGAGTATGCGGCGATCGGGTCAGTCGGGATACCGTCAAGAGTAGACATAAATAATGATCAGGTTGAAACAAACGATGATGTCTGTAAAATTTCAGCCGGATACAGTTCTTCGATCATTACAGTACCCGCCGGAACAGATGAACATCCGAGAGAACATATATATGTCTGGGGAAACAATAGTGACGGACAACTGGGGATAGGAAACATGCCCTCGCAGAATATTCCAGTCAGACTAATAGGTGCTTCAAATGGCTGGACAGGAGACACTTTCCTTCCGTTTCAGTCTGTTTCGGCAGGGGGATATCACATAGCGGTTTTGAGTGTTAAAGGATTTGCAGGTGTTGCGGGAAGAGCTGATAAAGCTCAGCTGGGTAATGTTTCGGCAATAAGTTCTGACCGCTTCATCGGGGTATCTGTAAAGGATTCGATCGCTCCGAGATGGAAAGATGAAGCTAAATTAAAAGCGCGTTTATATGGAGACAGTGCGGAGTTAAGCTGGGAACATGCTGCGGATAATGTTGCTACTGCAGGATATATACTCAACTATCTAGACAGTAAAGGTGAAACTATAACGGTCAAGCTTGAGAAAGTAAGCAGATATATAATTAAGGGATTTGACTCCGCTGTCGACCAGGTAATATCTTTGAAGGCGTTCGATCTGCAAGAGAATGTAGGTCAGTATCCGCTTGAGTATGTTGTCGGTGATCCTCAGACTCTTGAAGATGAAACACGTCCGTTGCCTGATCTGCATGAATGGTCACCGGCTCTGTATGATAAAATAATTCCTTTGGAGGTGCCTTGGGATGTTGATCATATATATGCATCGGGCACAGTGGATCCTCCTAAAGATAATTCCGTTATGGTTGCAGCCATAATAACTGCTTCAGTCGTTTTCTTCTTTGTAATCATAGGATTGAGCGGGTTCAGAAGAACTCATAAAGGGCATAGCATTATAAGAGGAATTTTCAGACCTGATAAACATAGTGAAGATAATGTATAATATATAGCTAGCTATCAAATTATTTGAGGTTGTTAACATGAATATGAAAATTAAAAGAATCATAACATTAATAGCGGCAGTTGCTATGATATCAGCTTTTTCGGGTATCCGAAATTTTTCAGCTGATGCTGCTGCAGCCAGACCGGATCAATACAACAAGATCGCAGTCGGGACATCACATGCCCTTATTATCGACAATGAAGGCAACGTCTGGTCAATGGGAGGCAACGATCACAGACAGCTTGGTGACGGAACAACGGAAACTCGCTGGGTGCCGAACATGATCTATCATAATTCTCAATCCGGTAAAGCTATTTCTGTTGCTGCCGGAGGGAAGCAGTCCATGCTTCTTACTGAGGATGGAACTGTGCTTTTGTGGGGTTACGGCGAATCTGAGATGCGTCCTCAATTGGATAATAAAGCTGTTGCTATTTCTGCCGGTCAGGAATTTTGTATGGCGATACTTCAGAATGGTACAGCCAGGGTCTGGAGTGATAAGATCCCCGTAAGAACCGTTAAAGATGAGTCTGATGCAATACTCAGTGTCAGTGAAATATCTGTTGGCAGCAATGAGATGATTCTTCTGCGGGAGTCCGGAAGCGGTACGGTTTATCAGTTAGATACAGATAATTACTCAACAGCTGTTCCTGTGCGAAAAGTTTCAGCTATTACACCTACACCATCTTCTTCTCCTACGATCGAACCCACCCCTACAGAACCTGTTGAACCAACACCAACAGAATCAGTTGAACCTACGCTTACATCAGCACCTGTGGATGGATTTTCACTTAAGGGCAATAAAGCTTTTGAGACCGATGAAGGTGAGGTGCTGAGCGGAGCTGTGTCCATTTCTGCGGGATATAATTTCGGAATGGCTCTCATGCCTTCCGGTGAAGTATTTACCTGGGGAGATTCAAGAAACGGAGTTTTAGGACGCGGTTCACTTCCATCAAGTGCAAGCTCATATTATCCTTTGGCTGAGAAAATCGAAGGATTTCCTCAAGGCACTAAGATAAAGAGTATTTCCGCAGGAAATGAACATGCTATTGTTATTTCGGAGGCTGAAGTCTTCTATGGATGGGGCAATTCATATCAATACAGACTTGATTCAAGGAAATCCGGAATAATACCCAATCCGGTCTCTCTGGATCTTGACTTGCCGGATGTATCTTTAATAGAATGTGGAAATGAATTCAATCTTGCGGTCAATACTGACGGAAGTGTTTATATATGGGGAAATAACAACAAGGCTCCTGCTCAGCCTGTCGTTCTTGTTCAGAATCTGATGAGAGTCACTGATCCTCTGCTTCTCACAGAAGATATCGGAGATGAGCAAATTACAGTGAAATGGGATCCGACTCAATACTATACAGGCTTGATCGCAGGTTTTGTAGTTACGTACACTATGCCTGACGGAACTGAGAACAGAACTCTGTTGCTGCCGGTCACAATGTCTCAGATAATTTTAAAAGGACTGCAGCCTGAAACTAACTACAGAATAGTACTTCAAATTCACGGGAAATCAGGTTTTATGAGTCAGACTGAAGCTGTATCAATAATGACGCTTAAGGATGATGGCATTACTCCGACCCCTGAACCTACAACAACACCGACCCTTGAACCTACTGCAGAAACATCATCTGAAATTATTTCTGAATCCTCAGCAACATCTGAGCCTTCCGGAACAGATGAAAGAGATCCTTCCAAACTTCTTGAGATATTGCTTATCGGTTTGATAGCAATAGTTATAATCGGAGCAATAATTGCAATGATATATGTGTGGCGCAGAATAGACAGAAATGACGGATCGGGCGGCGGTGTGAAGCCTGTCAGAATAGACAGAGATGATGTTTATGATGATTTGAGAGATTATGGTTCGCCGGAGGATCAGGACTATATCATGCTGGAAGAACCTGACCCCGATGTTCCGCCTGTTAGCAGCAGTGTTGTAAGCTGGCAGGATGTCGGTGATGAAGACACGGCTGTTCATGATGTTATAACGCAGGAAGATGAATCGGCTGAAGCAGAAGACGATGATGATTTCATTATCAGGCGTCCGGGTGAGCCTAAGAAGTAAAAGATCACTGAAGGTGTAATATAAAGACAGCATTGAAATACGATAGTATATATTTCAGGTCGCTCCTTGCGATCGCGATACCGGTCGTCCTCCAGAATCTTGTTGGAGCGCTTCTCAACATGGTCGATAATGTAATGGTCGGCGGATTGGGTGAGACGGCAATGGCAGCGGTAGGTATCGCTAATCAGATATTCTTTATTTTTACAATAGTGCTGTTTGGTCTGACCTCCGGACTTTCTGTGTATATTGCGCAGTTCTGGGGCAGCAAAATGACTTCAGAAATAAGAAAAACGATAGCTCTTGGTACAGTGCTGTGTCTTGCTTTCAGTTTGACCTTTGCTGCTGTCGCTATGTCTGTTCCACATGTTCTGATAGGAATATTTACTAATGATGCACAAGTCATCGAACTGGGATCTAAGTATCTGTTTATTGTAGCACTTGGGTATCCGCTTACCGCTGTATCAATGGTTTATTCTGTTGGCATGAGGTCTACTGAAAATGCGGTTTTTCCCCTCTTTTCTTCAGTGATTTCTCTTCTTGGGAATACTTTGCTGAATTACTTGTTGATTTACGGGAAGGCCGGATTTCCTGAACTTGGAGTAAGAGGTGCCGCAATAGCTACTGTTGCCGCAAGATCACTTGAGTTTGCCATGATAATAGCTATTGTATATATCAAGAAACTTGCGGTTGCTTTCCGACATGAAGATTTTCGCAATATTGGCAAGACTTTTGTCAGATCTATTTTCAAACTCGCACTGCCTGTGACATTGAACGAAAGCCTGTGGGTCCTTGGAGTTTCAGTCTTTTCTGCGGTATACGGCAGAATGGGGACATCCGAACTGGCAGCGTATAATATCGTTTCTACTCTGGAAAGATTGTCTTTTGTAGCTATACTCGGACTCGGAAACGCATGCGCTGTGTTAGTCGGTAAGCAGATAGGTGAGAAGAACAGGGAAAAGGCATTTGATTACTCGTTAAGATCTATAATAATTGCGCCTGTCATGGGACTTTTCATCACCGGGATCCTGCTTCTTATACGATACCCGGTAGTGTCGTTGTATGATATCAGTGAGACTGTCCGGAACTATGCGCTGTCCCTGATCGTCATGACCGCATTGGCAGCACCATTCAAAGCTTTGAATTACACGAATTTTATAGGCGTTCTTCGTGCGGGCGGTGACACGGGATTCGTTCTTGTGATCGATGTGGGACCACTTTTACTTGTAGCGGTTCCGCTTGCGGTCTTCACCGGTCTGTATATGGGATTCCCTCTTCCTTATGTCTATGCAGTTGTGCTAAGTGAGGAACTTATAAAGACTATCAGCGGATTGTTCAGGTTTTTCAGCAGAAAGTGGATGAACGATGTTACCGTATCCGTAGGTGACGCCGATGTAGTTGAAGCAGTTGCTGATTTAAGATGAATTATAGGGTATAATCAAGTAACAGTCGAGGATGAGACTGTTTATTTTAATGAGAAAGGGAAGTGTAAATGGACGGGAAACTTATGACCATAGTGGTGCCGGCATATAATGTTGAAAATTATATCCGCAGATGCTTAGGCTCTCTTGTTACTGCTGGATCTGACGCAGAAGTCATTGTAGTAAATGACGGGTCTACGGATAATACCGAAATGATTGCTAATGAGTATGCGGTCCTGTATCCTGACATCGTTAAGGTAGTAACGAAGGAAAACGGCGGACATGGTTCTACTATCAATACCGGGCTCAGATTGGCCACCGGCAGATATTTCTACACTGTTGACGCTGATGACTGGCTGGAAGTTGGTGCACTTGAAAAGTTGATGCGTACAATGAGAGAGGTCGTCAGTGCAGGAACAGAGGTCGATCTTTTCATAGTAAATTACATATATGACCAGTTCGAGGAAAATAAGAGACATACGATCCAATACAGAAATGTTTTCCCGAAAATGCAGGTCTTTGAGTGGAAAGATACTAAAATATTCAATCCTGTCCAGTTCATTATGCTGCATGCGACTATCCATAAAACAGATATTCTGCGAAGTACAGGCATAGAACTGCCTGAACATACTTTTTATGTCGATAATATACTTGTTTATAACGCATTGCCATATTTTAGAAAGATGTATTATATCGATATCGATCTTTACAAATACTATATCGGGCGTGCCGACCAGTCCGTCAATTATGACAATATGATCAAGAGGATAGATCAGTATATAAGAGTTATTAAGATAATGATCGAGGCACATCATTTAGATGATATTGAAGATGATAAACTCAGAAGATATATGTACAGCTATCTGGCCGCTATTTATACAATAGTGAATACTTTTCTGACATTGTCTAAGAAAAGGGAGAATCTCGATAAGAAGGAGGAACTTCGTGTTTTCCTTAAGAATTTTGATAAGAGAATGTACAGACGTTTGAAACTTAATCCTCTTTCAGCCGGGAGTTCGGTGATGGACGGCAAGGCCGGCAGGTTTATACTTCGCAGCAGTTACCGTATCGGACGTAAGATATTTAAATATAACTGAAGTTGTTCAATTGTACCGTAAAATGAACCGGGGCCGGCTTCTCCAATGGAAACCGGCCCCTGCAAGGACTTCAAGATCGATCTGAGTTGCCTGTCAGATCCACAAAATTTATCACTGTATCTGCCGTTCCTGATCGCCGTGGTTCATTTTCTGTTATTGAATCTATCGCCAAATCCTTTCCTTGATCTTGTTTATAAATCAACTGTATATTTGAAATACTAAATACTAAATACTAAAACTCATTGATCTGAAATTACTTAAATCAACTACCGGAAATTCCGGTTCATAGACATTACTTAGATCATCGTTCTCTTAGTGAGCTGATGATCGATCAAATCGGCTCTATTGCGGAACGACATCAATTATCCGTGGATCCATATTTTCCGCTGATACACTTGATACGCGTCTGATCAATATACAACTTCATGATCCCGCACCCTACCCGGAAAAATCGGAGGTGTTCTGCCGGAACTCTCGATCTTGCTTATCAGATATCATACTCGGATTTTCAAGGTTCTTAGTTCGTCCTCTGACGGATACCGGAATGTAAACTATTTTCAATATTCAGGCTCAATCAATCCGTAATCTCCGTCCTTGCGCTTATATACCAGGTTTACTTTCTCGTTATCCATATTAAGGAACAATAAAAACGAGTGACCCAACATTTCCATCTGCAATGTTGCTTCTTCAGGGTCCATCGGTATAAGTTCAAAACTCTTTCTTTTAATTATCTTGGAAGAGTCTTCCTCTACTGCTATTATCTGGTCCTTAAGGTACTCCTTCATGTTGGCATGATCCCGAATGCGTTTCTCAAGCCTCGTCTTATGCTTTCTGATCTGACCTTCCATAACTTCGATAGCCAGATCAAGAGCTGTGTTCGCATCCTCAGCAACAGTTTCACCACGATAATACCTGTTATGTATCCTCATAGTTATCTCGACACGAACTGTATCCTTGTCGAGAGTGAATTTGGCTGTTGCAGTGGCATCGTCTCCAAAATACCTGTCAAACTTTCCAAGTTTCTCTTCAATACGTTTCTGAAGAGACGGGACGATCTTCATGCCCTTACTACTGCTTGTTACTCTCATAACATCACCCTTCCTATTTGAATTTTTCAAGTTTCTGCAGATGGTATATCGTTATGGCCTCTGCTTGATTTAATTATACATGATTAAAAACATTGAAACGTAACATATATGACTGCAATGAGTCGTATAAAATGGTATAATAAAAATGTTGTGCCGGATGATTTATTTGCTTTCTCAGGAGGTCTTTTCAATGGTTGATTATTCTGTAGTTGTTCCTCTTTATAATGAAGAGGAGGTTATTTCAGAAACCTATCGCAGGCTAAGAAAAGTTATGGAGACACTTGATGGATCCTACGAAGTCGTTATGATAAACGATGGAAGCAGAGATAAAACAGCTGCGATGGCTAAAGAGATATGTGCGTCTGATAGTAATTTCAAGCTTCTCAACTTTTCCAGAAATTTCGGTCATCAGACAGCTATCACAGCGGGTATGGATCATGCAAGCGGGAAGGCTATAATAGTGATAGATGCTGATCTTCAGGATCCGCCTGAAATTATACCTGAAATGATAGAGAAATGGAAGCAGGGATTTGAAGTTGTATATGGTAAGCGTGTCTCGCGGAAGGGTGAAACATGGTTTAAGAAACTTACAGCAAAGCTCTTTTACCGGACTCTTAACAAGCTTACCGATGTGAAAATACCTACGGATGTCGGAGATTTCAGGCTTATCGACAGAAAAGTTAAGGACGCTCTGCTTAAGGTTCCGGAACACAACAGATATGTGAGAGGTCTTATCAGCTGGCTGGGATTCAGACAGACTGAGGTAGAGTTTATTCGGGAAGCCAGATTTGCAGGAGAAACAAAGTATCCTTTGCGCAAGATGAT
>Ga0172377_10007814_pt1 | contig 10992 bp, 11 predicted proteins | sample Pumphouse3metaG_FD_119749 | JGI IMG/M metagenome (GOLD analysis project Ga0172377, IMG submission 119749) | Leachate microbial communities from a municipal landfill in Southern Ontario, Canada - Pumphouse #3 metaG | ecosystem: Engineered > Solid waste > Landfill > Unclassified | place: Canada... | reverse complement strand
TTGGCGAGCTCTGCTTGTGTCAATTTTTGACCCAAACGTAGATTTCTTAACTTCTCACCGATATTCATTATTTATCATCCACACACGCGATGCCTGGAAGTATTTTGCCTTCTAAATATTCTAGTGATGCTCCACCACCGGTTGAAATGTGCGAGAATCCATCTTTTAAACCAAATTGAATAACTGCTGCTGCTGAATCTCCACCACCAATAATGGTTGTAGAAGTTTCTTTAATATCAGCAATTGCTTGAGCAATACTTCTAGTGCCTTCAGCAAATCTTGGGAATTCAAACACTCCTAGTGGTCCGTTCCATACAACCGTACGTGCTGATTGGATGTAAGATTCAAAAAGTTGAATGGTTCTTGGTCCAATATCCATGCCAAGTTCATCTGTTGGGATTTCTTCAATGCTTCTTACATTCTTTTCAGTTTCAGCATCAAAAGCTTTACCCGTGATAACATCATCGCCTAGTATTATTTTATCTTTACCGATTTCTAATAATTCTTTTGCTAGTTCAACTTTATCAGCTTCAAGTAAGCTCTTACCAATCTCTAACCCCATAGCTTTATAGAATGTAAAGATCATACCGCCACCAATTAGCACATAATCAGCAACGTTTAACAAGTTTTTTATCACTTCGATTTTATCAGATACTTTTGCCCCACCTAAAATTGCGATAAATGGACGTTCTGGTGATTCCAAAGTTCCACCGATAAACTTAATTTCTTTTTCTAATAAGAAGCCTGCAACTGTATGTTTGATGTTAGATGCTATTCCAACATTAGATGCTGCATCACGATGAGCAGTTCCAAATGCATCATTGACAAATACATCGCCTAGTGATGCCCAATAGCGTCCAAGTTCAGGATCATTCTTACTTTCTTTTTTACCATCTAAATCTTCAAAACGTGTGTTTTCAAACATGAGAACTTCACCATTTTGTAGATTATTAATTGCTTCTTCTAAAGCTTTTCCTCTTGTTTCAGGAATAAATACAACGGGTTTTTTTAAATGTTCTTCAAGTCTTTTAGCAACCACAGAAAGGCTGTTTTTTGCTTTATCACTTTCATCCTTAACTCTACCAAGATGTGAGAATATGATAGCTCTACCACCTTTTTCTAATACATACTCAATCGTTGGCAGTGCTTCAACTATCCGGTTTTCATCTGTGATGACACCTTCTTTTAAGGGCACATTAAAGTCTACACGAATTAAGACTTTCTTTCCTTTTAATTCAAGATCACGAATCGTTTGTTTTGGCATGATTAAATCCTCCTTTAAGATGGAATTTTAATATTGCTTAAAGCCGTAATCATTATATCATCAATAGATATCATTTTCTATAAGATTAAGAATGAAAGTGTTTTACTTTTTCGTTTTTTATCATATTCGCTAATTTTAATGCATTTTTGAATCCTGTGATACTTTTAGAAACTTCGAGTGTGTTTCCACTCATAAAGGTTATACTAAATCCACTTTTTTTCACCTTCAACGCCTTTATCTCTACACTGTTAACCCAGATGTTCTCATAATCTCTCACACGCAAAAGTGGGATTAATGATATTTCATCAGAAAGTACTAAGGGAATCAACTGTTTTTTTTGATATTTAACTTGTATCGCTTTTACATATCCTTCATATGTCACAAGGTGATCTAGACACAGCTTTTTTATCACAGAAAATGCTGATTCTGATACTATATCAATTTTATCACTTTGATAAATATGGGTATTATGATGTTCATGTTTAATATATTCGATCATGATTTTCTCCAAAAAAAAAGCCCGAAGGCTTTTAGTCTTTAAGTTTCAAAACTAGTTCCGATTCTGGATCGAAGAAATGTGATTTATGCATATCAAAGGCTAATCTCATCTTATCACCAATCTTAATACCAGCTCTTGCATCAATTGATGCACAACAATGTGAACCATTGATGTCCATATAACAGTTAGTCACATAACCTACTAGTTCAGCAACATCAACCGTAATATCTAATACTGCACCTGGATAAGTCTCTTTAACCACTTGATCATCGTGAATATCTTCTGGTCTAATACCTAAAACGATCTCTTTGTCAACAAATCCATGTTGCTTGATAATTTCAAATTTGTCATCTGGTAATAAGATTTGATAATCGCCAGTAACAAACGTTTTATTTTTGTCAACTTTACCACGGATAAAGTTCATTGGAGGAGTTCCAATAAAACCAGCGACGAACATATTTGCTGGGAAATCATAAATTTCTTTTGGTGCACCAACTTGCATAATATAACCATCTTTCATAACGACAATTCTAGAAGCCATTGTCATCGCTTCAATTTGGTCATGGGTAACATAGATCGTTGTAGTTTCAATCTTATTATGAAGTTTAATGAGCTCGCCTCTCATTTGAACACGTAATTTCGCATCAAGGTTTGATAATGGTTCATCCATTAAGAAAACTTTTGCATTACGTACAATCGCACGCCCTAAAGCTACTCTTTGACGTTGCCCACCAGACAATGCTTTTGGTTTACGCTTTAAGTAAGGAGTCAATCCTAAAATTTCAGCAGCAGCATTAACTTTTTCTTCAATAATGTCTTTTGGCATCTTTCTTAATTTTAATCCAAACGCCATGTTATCATAAACGGTCATATGAGGATATAAGGCATATGATTGGAATACCATCGCGATATTACGATCTTTAGGTGCTTTATCATTGACCATTTCTTCATCAATAAATAGTTCACCTGATGAAATTTCTTCTAATCCAGCAATCATTCTTAATGTCGTTGATTTACCACAACCTGATGGGCCAACGAAAACAATAAATTCTTTATCTCTAATTTCTAAATTAAAGTCAAAAACGGCTTGAACACCATTAGGGTAAATCTTGTTAATGTTACTTAGTTTTAAAGTAGCCATGTATTTTCTCCTTTTACTTGATAGTCTTATTATAACAAGTGTTTTCATATAAAAAAATGTGCAGTGTGCACATATTTTATGGAATAAGTTGGTAAATTAAGACCGCATCTTGGAATTTTCTAACATCAAAACCAGTTTCTTGCATAAATTTATCAAGTCTTTGAATTAAAGTGTTTCGATGAATATAAAGTTCTTTCGCGGCTTTCGACATATTTTGATCATTTTCAAAATAACTCTTGAGAGTATCTAGCATCATATTATCTTTCGAATATTTTCTCATAAAATTATCTCTTAAAAGTTGTTTTGGAAGATGAATAATTGCTTTTAAGATTTTTTGATTGTTGATGTATGGTCCATTTTTCTTAGGCACTAGTTCGATATTTTCTTTGATAAATTCAAAGTGTAGCATTAAGTTATCGATATGTTCAAATTGGTAAGATTGGTAGAGTGTTAAGTCGTAAAGTGTATCTGACAGCATGTTTAAAATAACTTCTTCAAAGTTTAGTTCATATTCGCCCTCATAGATGTATAAAATCGAATGCGCATCATGATTGATATGAGTGACATGCACTAGCGAAGTAAACAAAGCATCAAGTTCAGATTGAATGTCAGTCATATCATCGACACTTTTTATGAATAAAAATCGTTTCACGATATCACTCCTGTCCTGACATTTCAAAGTAGTTAATCACAGTTAATATGGCATCTGTTGTGATAAAAATACTTTGATTATCATCTAGCTCAATTTGAATACCCACTAAATTGAGCTGATTGTTAATAATCGCTCCACCATGACTAAGCGTATCTGAAGGGATTGAAGTATACATTCTTTTTAAGTCTGCACGATATGCTGTAATGAGTCCCATTGAAGTCGCATTTTGAATGCTAAAATGATTCCCTAGCAATAAAACAGGTTCGCCAACTTTTGGCAAATGTGATGAAATATCGATTGTTTTTAAATGATAATACTTAGACGTGATTGAAATAATAGTTAAAGGTTCAGTTTGATCACTATAAAGATGTTTAGCCATATGGGTGTTATTCATGTAGTCAATAACTCTAAATTCAATTTTTTGACCTGGTAAAATTTTTGTTTGATTTTGGTCAATCAATATAAAATATTCATCTAGTTTTTGATTATAAATGACACCAGAAGAAATTCTGGTTTCAAGTAAAATATTCAAGTTAGAAAAGATTCGAGCTTCAACTTTTACAACTGATGGCATAATTTCAATCATGGTTTGATTAATCAGCTCAAAAAATTCTTTTTCTTCTGAGATATCATAGTCAAGATATGCATCATATTGATATGAAAGTGTTTTAAAATCTTCACTCTTTTCCTCACCAATATACATGCCACAGCCACTTAAAAAGAATAAAAAGATAGCGATAATTAAGATAGATTTTTTCATGAGGATTCTCCCTCATATGAAAAATCATTTTCAATTAAAAATTCAATAACACTTTCAACAGGTATTGAAAATGAAAATGTGGAAAATTCTTGTGATTCACTAAAGTTACCTGCGTATAAGATCCCAATGAGTTGAAATTCTTCATTTACAACAACACTTCCACTGCTACCTGGTTTAACAGGAGTATTAGAGACGATGACTTCAAAATCAACATGAATAAGCTCAGAAATAGGATCATTAATATTTACATTCTGATAAGATAAGACATTTCCAAGTGTAATGGCGTTTGCTTGTTCAACAGGATATCCAAGTATGGCTGTTCTATCGCCTATTTTAGGATTTTCTGGTGAAAAATGCATATTTTCAAGAACAAGTGTTCCTTTTGAAATTTTTAATATTGAGAGATCATAAGAAGCATCACTTACAACAAGTGTTGCTAAATATTTATTCCCTTGATAATCATATACTGCATAAGTGGTCCGTTCTGCATTTTCAGAATAGGTGACATGATGATTGGTCAAGATGTAAAAATGAGAATCATCTTGTGTAAAAATAACACCTGATCCAGTAGAACTTGAAAATGGTAAATAATTCGTTTTTTCTATTTTAACAACACTTAAAATCGTTCTCGTTGAGAGCGTGTTATAATAATCAATTTTAGATTGGTAGTTTTCTTCGTAATATTCAAGATGTGAATTGAATTCTTGTTCTAAGTCTTGATACGTTTTAATTCCTTCACAACTTGTAAGTGTAAATATTGAAATAAATAGTAAACAGAATGTCAAAAATTTTCTCATGGCATCACCTTATTGCTATTTTACGCTATTTTACTTAAATAAAAAAGATATGGGCTACCATATCTTTATTTTTTAGCTTAAATTAACCAATTGAGCCTTCCATTTCAAGTTTAATTAACTGATTGAGTTCAATCGCATATTCCATTGGAAGTTCTTTTGCGAATGGCTCAATGAATCCCATGACAATCATTTCAGTTGCTTCTTCTTCAGTTAATCCGCGACTCATCAAATAGAAAAGTTGTTCTTCACTGATTTTAGAAACGGTGGCTTCATGTTCTAAGAAAACGTCACTGTTTCTCACAATATTTGTTGGAATTGTGTCACTAAATGAATAATCATCTAAAATGATGGTGTCACATTCAACGTGCGCTTTTGCACCTTTTGCATTTTTACCAAAATCAACTTTACCACGATAATTTACCGAACCACCACCACGGCTAATTGATTTAGAAATGATAGTCGATGTTGTGTTAGGTGCGACGTGAATCATTTTTGCCCCAGCATCTTGAATTTGATTCTTTCCAGCGAAGGCAATCGAAATTGTCGTACCTTTAGCGCGTTCACCAAGAAGTACACACGAAGGATATTTCATATTGACGCTACTACCGATGTTACCATCAATCCATTCCATATGACCATTCTCATAGACAAATGCGCGTTTAGTTACAAGATTAATCACATTCGTTGACCAGTTTTGAATCGTTGTGTAACGACAAGTCGCATCTTTTTCAACAATGATTTCCACAATAGCAGCATGTAATGAGTCTCTAGAATATACAGGAGCTGTACATCCTTCAACATAGTTTACAGACGCGCCTTCATCAACAATAATTAAGGTTCTTTCAAATTGACCCATTTGATCAGAATTGATTCTAAAATATGATTGTAATGGTTTTTCAACTTTCACACCTTTCGGAACGTAAATAAATGAACCACCACTCCAAACAGCACTATTAAGCGCTGCATATTTATTATCACTATAAGGAATAATTTTACCAAAGTATTTTTTAACTAACTCAGGATGGTCACGAAGAGCTGTATCAGTATCAACATAAATGACACCGAGATCTTCGAGTTCTTTCATAGTGTTATGATATACAACTTCACTCTCAAATTGAGTAGAAACACCAGCTAGATAATTGCGTTCTGCTTCAGGAATACCAAGTTTTTCAAACGTATCTTTAATTTCGACAGGAACTTCATCCCAACTAGTTTCTGCTCGATCGCTTGCTCTTAAAAAGTAAGTAAAATCTTCAAAATTAATAAATGATAAATCAGGTCCCCATGTAGGATTTTTTAATTCTAAGAATTTTTTATAACTCTTTAAACGGAAATCAAGCATCCATTCAGGTTCATTCTTCATTCTTGATATTGTTCTTAATTTATCTTCATTAAGCCCTTTTCCGGTATCAAATACAGGTTTTGATTCTGTGTGGAAGCCAAACTGATATTCACCGACAATGGCATCTATTTTCTTCTTGTTATCATCCATGTTGTTCTTCCTCCTTTATTTTATTGATTCCTTGTTCCACTGCTTTCCACGCTAAAGTTGCACATTTTATGCGAGCGGGGAATTGTGAAACACCTTGATAAACAACGGCATCTCCTTTTAATATTTCTGGGTTAAACGGATATCCTTTGATAAGTTCATAAAACTCATTGATAATTTTTGTAGCGTGGTCAATATCTTGACCTTTTAAGGTTTCTGTCATGACACTTGCACTTGAACAACAAATTGAGCATCCAGTTCCTTGATGTCTAATATCATCTATTTTGTGGTCTTTGACATGCATTTGAATCGTCATTTCATCTCCACAACTTGGATTATTTAAATGGATCATCAAATAACTCGAATCAGGAACTAAGCCTTTATTTTTAGGGCGTTTATAGTGATCCATGATAACTTGACGATATAGTTGTTCAATGTTCATGATTATCTCCTTAAAATTGTCTAAAAAAATCTCTTGCGGCAATGACACTTTGAATGAAAACATCACAATCATGAATGTCATTATAGATATGTATTGAAGCTCTAAGTGTCGATTGCACTCCTAAAAACTGACTCACCAGTTGTGCACAATGATGACCCGCTCTTACACTAACTTTAGAGCTGTCAAGCATCGTTGCAATATCATGAGGATGAATTCCATCAATGTTAAATGCAATGACAGGATTATCCGCAGTTTTGTTATATATTGTGACACCTTCTACTGCTTTTAGTTTCGATAATAAATATTGATGGATTTCATGGGTATGATTGTGTATTTGATCAAAACCAACTGATTCAATATAATCAATCGCTGCCGATAGTCCAATCGCTCCACTAATCACTGGAGTTCCTGCCTCAAAACGAAGCGGAGCATCCTTAAATGTAACTGAGTCTTTTGTGACTTGATCAGCCATTTCTCCACCATATTCCATAGGTTCAAGAGAATTCAGTAATTTTTCTTTTCCAAACAGTACACCAACGCCTGATGGACCAAACATTTTATGCCCTGAAAATGCTAAGAAATCAACACCTAATTTATCAACATCTAGTTTCATATGTGGAGCTGATTGTGCAGCATCTAATATGACGATAGCATCTTTTTCATGAGCGAGTTTTGTGATTTCTTCAATGGGTGTCAAGTATCCCATGACATTAGACACATGTGTTATCGCTACAATCTTAGTTCTATCTGATAATACTTTCTTAAATCCATCAACCGTAATTCTACCTTCTTTGGAAAGAGGTATATAAATCAATTTAGCACCTATTTTTTTAGTCGCAATCATCCAAGGCAGCAATGAAGAATGGTGCTCTAATTCACTCGTAATCACTTCATCTCCTGGTTTTAAAATCTTTGTGTAGGCATGAGCTACTAAATTTAATGCTGAAGTTGTTCCTTTAGTAAAGATAATCTCTTCTTCTTTTGCATGAATAAATCTTGCAACATTCTTTCGAGCATTTTCATAAAGAGCAGTTGCTTCATACGCTAGATCATATGCACCTCTGTGGACATTGACACCAAGTGCTTGATAATAATGATCAACCTTTTCAATCACATGCTTCACTTTTAATGAGGAAGCTGCAGTGTCAAAAAAGATAAGATTAGGTTGTGTTTGATAAATTGGAAAATCCAATCGGATTTTTTTAACATCCATCATATTCTTGAGTTTACGAGATTTACGAATCTTTCTTTAAGAGGTTCATCATCAATTTCATCAATGACTGGTTTTAAAAATCCATTGATAATTAATTTTTCAGCCTCAGTCTGGTTTAACCCACGACTTCTTAAATAATAAAGTACGTCTTCTTCAATCTTACCAATCGTTGCGCCATGACCAGCTTTTACATCATATTCATCAATGAGTAATATCGGGTTAACTTCAACAATTGCTTGATCGGATGTGATAATACCTTTTAAGGTTTGGAAAGCATTCGCATTCTTCATACCTTTCTCAATTTTTTCAACACCATTTAAGATGATTTTCCCTTTTTTATTTGCAATACCAATGTTTGTCATATTTCCAATAGTATTTGGTGCTTTATGGATGATGAGCACATCAATATTTTGCTTATTTTCATCTGAAGAAACAGCAACAGCACGCATTTTAACTTCTGAACCTTCGCCAATTAAATCAACATGCATTTTTGCATCTAGAACATCACTGACAAACCCACCAAGTAAATCAAGTTTCGCATCACGTTCTGCAGTAAAATAATGTTCAACTAAACCTTTTTTACTTTTCAATTCAGAAACTAGCAGATATTTTACATGACTATTCTTTTTAGCAAGTAAATCAAAATGATAAGCACTTGCATCCAGTGTATCGTTATGAACTTCTAAAATGATTTTAATACTGGTATTCTCTGACACAACAATCTTTAGTGATTCATTGTGATCATCTAAAATTGTAATTTTAATCGGATCTTGAAATGTTATATTTTTTGGAATGGTCAACGTATGATTGTCATAAACGAAGTCTTTTGGAAGTTTCGTTTGAATGGCTTGCTTTTCAATAACAATCTCTCTCATTATTCTTCGCCTTCAGCAAATTCAATTCCAAGTTCATCTTTGATCCATTCATAACCATTCTTGTCAATCTTTGCAATTAATTCTTGTCCACCACTTAAAACGATTTTTCCATCAATCATAATATGCACATTTGTTGGCTTAATATGATCTAAGATCCGTTGATAGTGAGTGATTAAAATACAACCGAAATTCTCATCAACAAGATTACTAACATTTTCACCAACAATCTTTAAAGCATCGACGTCTAATCCTGAGTCAATTTCATCTAAAATCGCAAACTTTGGACGAATGACTTTTAATTGGAGTATTTCATTACGTTTGCGCTCTCCACCACTAAAACCTTCGTTTAAGTAACGATGTGCTAGATCTGGACGCATCTTTAGTTCTTCAACCACTTTTTCATATTTTAATGCAAATTCAAATAAGCCAACTTCTTTGCCAGAAGTCGCACGAAGTGCTTGGCGCATAAAATCACTATTTGTCACACCTGGAACTTCAGCTGGGTATTGCATTGCTAAAAATAAACCAGCTCTTGCCCGTTCATCAACTTCTAAATCGAGTAAATTAACACCATCAAGTAATGCTTCACCTTCGGTTACTAGATATTTTGGATGGCCCATAAGTGCACTAGCTAGTGTTGATTTACCAGTGCCATTTGGTCCCATAATTGCGTGTACTTCACCAGAATTGACCACAAGATCAACCCCTTTTAATATTTCTTTCCCTTCGATACCAACATGTAAGTTATGAATCTCTAATTTTGCCATAGTAGGTCCTCCTTAATTTCCAAAACTATTATATAACATTATGTTTTATAAAGCCATTTATATGCTAATTCTAGTCGTTTCACTTATGGAAACGTTTTTATGTAAATTTTAAGCAAATAAAGTGAATTATTATTCATGTTGATGTATAATAAAATTGTATCAAGCCCCTTTTCATGGTCTGATATAAAAAAATTAGCATTGTATTTTTCTCCCAAAAATACAGCAGACGATTTAAATTGATATTCGTAGACTGCCATCCAACGAATCATCAACCATAAATCAACTCGCTGAGCTTCAAATGGAAGCTCTTTTTTTTATATCACTGGTAAATGAGACTCTACATCGATATATCTGCTGTTTTTTACCTTCTAATATCTTTGAATTTGTGCTATAATTAACCCAATAACAACAACTAAAAATTTGAGGAGTAAATGATGAAAAAACTATTATCTTTCTTTTTATTTATCTTACTAATTGCTGGATTATTCGGATGTCAAGACAAACCCGAAGATCCCATTGATCCCATTGAACCAACATTGACAGAATACTCAATCGTCTTTCAGTCGGTTGGAGGTACTCTTGTTGACCCAATCAAGGTTATAGAAAATGAGACAGCGACAAAACCAGAGAATCCAACTCGTTCACAAGCAGTCTTTAGATATTGGTATGCAGAAGATCAAGACATTCCTTTTGACTTCTCAAAACCAATAACTCAAGATGTAACACTTCGTGCATTATGGTCTGAACCTGATGTAGAAATTGGTCAATCAAAAACGGTTAATTTTGATAACTTAACGACAGAATTTGACGTAGAAGATGGCACACTTGATTTATTCTTTCCAGTTAATGGAAATATCCCTTATGTCAAGGTTTCTGATTATTTTGAATTACTAAAAGGTTTTATTGATCCAGAAGTTGAATTCACAATTACTCAGACTGAAGATAAACTAACCATCTATTATGAATATTATGATGAAGATGAAGACGAAATTTACGAGCTTGAATGTGTGTTCGATGTTGAGAAAAATCTAATTACAACAAACGATCCCGGCTTCTATTGGGCATACATCTACTCAACTGAAACCAATTATGG
>Ga0172377_10007812_pt1 | contig 10994 bp, 12 predicted proteins | sample Pumphouse3metaG_FD_119749 | JGI IMG/M metagenome (GOLD analysis project Ga0172377, IMG submission 119749) | Leachate microbial communities from a municipal landfill in Southern Ontario, Canada - Pumphouse #3 metaG | ecosystem: Engineered > Solid waste > Landfill > Unclassified | place: Canada... | reverse complement strand
TCTCGGGGTTGTTCGGTCTGGGTAACGGCGAAGTGCCCTCAGTCGCCGGTCTGACAGTATTCTCGGCGGTGTTGGCCAACCTGGTCAGCAACGTGCCGTCCGTAATGCTGATCGGCGAACTGCTGCCAGCGGATAACATGGTGCTGTGGATTACCCTGGCGGTTACTTCGACCTTCGCCGGCAATGCTACGCTCATCGGTGCCGCTGCCAATCTCATCGTCCAGGACGAAGGCGACAAGCATGGCGTCCATCTAAGTGCGTGGCGCTACCTGCGGATCGGTCTGCCCGTGGCCGTCGTCACGCTGGCCATCGCCGCGGCCTATCTAACATTGCTGTCGTTGCTCTGAGCGGGGACCGCTGGCTTTTATATCTGCGGCGGTCTGAAGGATTATGGCCGGAGAGAAACTGTTCACGAGCAATTTTCTGCTGTGTTCAGTATGTTATTTCTTCCTGACGATTTTCTTCTTCATGTTCTACACCGGTATGTCCACTTACGCTGTCGACACTTTCGGAGCGGCAGAGTGGGCGGCCGGGCTGTCGGCAAGCATCTTCATCATCGGTGATCTGGTGGCGCGGATCTTTATCGGCCGGCGTCTGGAGCTGCTCGGTAAGAAACGGGTGGCAGTTGCGGCGCTGGCGCTGTCTACGCTAATGTCTCTGGTCTATTTTGTTATGGACAGCCTGAGCGGGCTGATTGTGCTGCGGCTGCTGCACGGTATTGTCTACGGTTCTGCCTGCACCGCCGTCACCACATTGCTGTCGCAGGGTCTCCCGCTGTCCCGGCGGGGCGAGGGGATGGGCTATTTCATGCTGAGCATGACCGTCGGTTCGGCGGTCGGTCCGCTGCTGTGCATGGTCCTGCTGACCGACCAGAACTACCCGCTGATCTTCCTGATCGGCACGCTCTGTGCCTTCGCCGGGGCACTCACCGTGGTATTCCTGCGGGACCAGCCGTTGGCACTCAGCGCCGGACAGAAGGCGGAACTGAAGCAGTTCCGGCTCGGAAACCTCTATGAGAAGACGGCGCTGCCGATCTTCGTCATTTCGTTCTCGTTCTTTCTGGCCTACTCCGGCGTGCTGACCTATATCTCCCCTTATGGCCAGGAGATTGGCCTGGCCGGCGCTGCGACCTGGTTCTTCGTGGCGGTTTCCGCTGCAACCCTGATCGCCCGGCTGTGCTTGGGGCGGCTGTACGACCGTTACGGCGAAAACAAGGTGCTGATTCCGACCTTCGTGATCGCGATCGCCGGTTTCGTGCTGCTGGCCTACGCCGACAGTGCGGTCGAACTGCTGACTGCCGGTTTTTGCATCGGTCTGCACGTGGCCACACTGGTGGCCATCGGGCAGGTCATCGCCATTCGGAAGACTCCGCTTGCCCGGTATGGTATCGCTATCTCCACTTTCAACTGCGGCGACGACCTCGGTTATGGGGTGGGTCCCATTCTGCTGGGTCTGCTGATCGCATCTGTCGGCTACCGCGGCATGTACGAAATGCTGATCCTCATTGCGGTGATATCTCTGGTGCTGTACATCATGTTGCATATGCTGCCCAACCGGCGGGGCCAGGCGGTCTGAGATGGCCGCAGTTCTGCCGCCTGCATATTTCAGGTGCTCCGCAAAAGAGCTGGCCCCGAAACTGCTGGGTTTAATGCTCTGCCGTCGGGCTGACAGTAGTACGGTGATCAAATGGCGGATTACCGAAACGGAGATCTATTACGGTGAAGAGGACACAGCCTGCCATGCCAGCCACGGCCGGACCAAGCGTTCGGAAGTGCTTTATCATGCCGGCGGAGAGGCCTACGTCTATCGCTGTCACATGTACTGGTTGCTGACGTTGGTCACCGGGCCGGCGGAGCATCCAGAGGGTGTTCTCATCAGAGGAGTAGAGGGTGCGACCGGACCCGGTCTGACCGGTAACGCGATGAATATAACCCTGGAGCTGCACGGAAAGCCGCTGACGCCGGCAACTGGTCTCTGGCTGGAGGACGACGGTACTGTGTTTTCTTATACGGTCGGAACCCGGGTCGGCATCAGCCGGGCGGCGCCCGATGATCGGGAGAAAAAATGGCGGTTCACGGTGTCCGATTAAGGATGAATCCGTTATGTTTGTTCTGGAACCGGGCGCTCATTTCATAGATTTAATCGAATGCTCAGATATTCACTGTATCGGTTCTTAAGAAACAGGATGCGGATGAAAGATGGTTTTCGGTTCTGTTTTCATCGGTAAAAATGTTTGCTGTAAAAATGAGGGAACTTTGTTTAGAATCCGTTCATTCTCTATGTGAATTCGGTCTTTGTTCTGAATAAACCGGCATCTGCATTCGTTAATCAGTCCACGGTGTCTCAAAGTAACGATGCGGGGAATGACGGGCATCGTTGCGTTTTCCCGCGAAAGGCGGTACGTGTACACAGAGTCAATTCCAAATTTGCCCTTCATCGGCCAGATCAGCAACGCAGCCATGATTTTTCAGCCGGCGGTGATGATGGAGTCGGCCGTGCCTTGTGTCAGCCGATAATATCTACCAATGAAAAAAATCAGGTTGATCATGCCGATGATCTGACAGACAGTTGACAGGGCATTACATTTCACATTTTACCGAACTCGCAAGATTATCCAGAAAAAGAGCCGTTACGCAGTCATATTAAAAAGTGCAGATCACTGACTCTTTTTGTTTGTTCTTGGAGGAACATGGTAAGACCAACATTAATTAATTCAATTAAGTTATTGTCATTATTAATTGTAAGTTATCGCAGGTTCGGGTTTGATAAGCCGCAACCGGAACATATTCAGGATACAGAGAACTTCGAATGCCCGATCAGAAGAAATGCTTGCATCAAAACAACAATTGCAGATACCCACGTCTAATGCAAAATAGTTATAGCTGTAACGAATTAAACTTAATTAATATGAACCATGTACTGTTTCATGAAATGCGGAAGGATTATCAGAGGTAAAATCAGTCCGATCCGAGGCCGTTTCGAAGTGTCGGGCATTCTTGAAATCTCATGTAAATTCAATCGTTATTACACCACATTGATTTAATTAGCTGTTGTAACGTTTATTACTTGATTAATTATCATCTATTCAATTATTGATGTGTTGCAGTGCATAAAATCATAATCGTGGTTATTTTGCCCTTGGTCCGAACCGGACATTATGCCGTTCTGTGTCCTGATCGGGAAATGAAATCGAAATCGCGTTTTTTACCCTTTACTCCCGATTTCACAGGGCAAAAACAGGATTCCAATTAGAGGTTCGGGAGTCCGTCGTTGACAGAATAAATGCAGTTTTTCAGCGTAATATGCATTTTTTTGCCCGATATTTTGAAAAAGTTTAGGATTTACGGCAAAATTAATAGTTTGGACACATATTTGTAAAAACTGTAGATGTTGAGTATTAGTTAAGTTAGTTGCTTAATTTTAATAATTAATAACAACGTGATTTTGCAGTGTACTTTAATTTGTAAATAATAATTATTGTTAAGTTATTTACTTAATTATTATTGATTTTATGCATTATATTGAGATTCGGGGCAAAAATGTTTGAAAATGACAGAATGTCAGTCATTTTGATATTTATCTAATCACTTGAAAATAATAAATCAAATAAAGCATCTTATTTAATAATTATGCATATGTGAGCGAAACATCCCAATCGGCAGTCTGACCCGATGTATGGCAACTGCCAACCGCAGCTCAATTGATGACGAACCGGTCTCCTTCGTTGCCCTCGCTCTTGGCTTCAGTATCGAACCTGATGTGCCGGTACTTCAGTACCTCCTGTACCGTTTTGCCATGGACACCGAGCCCGACGTTCAGGTACTGCCTGATATTCTGAGAATGGTCCTCGGTGTTGGGCGGCAGCTGGAAGCCAAGCGAGATGTGTTCGGTCTGCACCTGCATGGCGTAGATCATGCCGCGGGTGTCGAAGATGGGGCCGCCGGACTGTCCAGGCAGACCGGGGGTTGAGGTCTCTACATAGAGGAGGTCAAAGTTTCCGTCCTTGCTTTTGCCTTTGGTCATGTTCCGGGTGTGCATGCCCTCGTTCGGGAAGAAGGGCAGCGGCAGAGAGCCGGGCAGGATATGAAAGGCATTCCTTTTCTCGTCGAATTCCGATTTCACGTTGGCGAACGGGAAGCCCAACCGGCAGAGACTGGTACCGGGCCGGAGGGTGGTTGGATCGCGGAAGACGGGATACTGTGTGATCATCTTGGGCTGGAAACCCTCAAGACGGCCGACGGCGATGTCGATCTGGCGGTTGACATAGACGTCTACCAGGCGGACGCCGTCCCAGCCAAACCAGAACGAATGGTTCGTCAGCCATTTCGGGTCTTTCTTCAGGCCCTGAGGCAGTTCGAGAGCGGTGCCGGCGTGTTTGGCCGGCGACGGGAGCTCGGCGTTGCGGGCGTCGACCTCTTTGATTTTGTTGCTGTCGCTTTGGTATTTGACGAAGGAGTCGAACACGTGGCCGGCGGTCACGATCCACCCGTCATCATTCACTACGAAGAAGGTGGCAGCATTGGAACTGACTGTTCCGTCCACCTGGCGGGTGGAGATGATTAGCGGACGGGTGAACTGCATCGCATTCGCGACCGCATTGGCAAACATGCATGCCGCATTGGCCTTCCCGTTCATTACGGTTGTGTTTTATAATCTAATAAAAAAAGTGAAAAAGGGGCCGAGGCCCCCTGAATGTTTTACTGGTTCTGTGTCGCGTTCTCGTTCTTAAGCGCGTCGAGAATCTCGGGATTGCCAAGGACGGCCAGGCCGATTGCGGCGGCGATGTTGTCGTCCGCCATCATCAGATTGACGGCCATCTCGCTGGTCAGCGCGGTGCGGCCGACCTTCGTAGCATAGATCCGGGCGAACTGCTGGGCGTAAACACCCTTCAGGGTCATGGCCTGTTCTTCGTCAGCGTGGTCTTCTGGTGTCAGCGAGGGCAGATAGAAGTTGTTATACAGGTCGATCGACTTGGCCGGCAGGGAAGCAATCTCGCCGAGATTGGCGGTGTAGTCGCAGGAACCGTCTTTGAGGTCGTCGACGATTGTCTTGTAACCCGCGATGTCGCAGTTCAGGAACTCGATCATGTCGACCATCTTGCCGGCCTCTTCGCCGGTGGCGTTTTCGGCCTTGGAGTTGTAATCGTCGATCTCCATGATCTTGCGGCCAATGACCGAGCGCATCAGTTTAACCGTCGCAACGGCATCAATTTCCCCATCCATCTTAATCATCCTCGTACGAGCAAAAGCCCGAACTGTAGTTGACGATAGTATTTGCACGTTAAAGACGTTTGCACCCGCGTGTGTTTTAATACTGCTTGTCACGGGCGACCCGCCGGGCCGGCTTGCCGCAGAACGGGCATTTGGTGATGGCGGTTTCGATGCCGTCCTCATCCATGGTCAGCAGTTCCGGTCCCTCGAAGGTCTCGGCCACGTATATGTCACCGGCCAGCATAGCATCCAGCATTTTCTTGCAGCAGGCCGCCTCGACGTCCACGTCGGAGACCTCGAGATTCAGCACTGGCCGGGACCTAAGGCGTTTGGCCCGATTCGTGTCGATGATTCCCTCGATACGGTCTGCGTCTTCTTCGGCGCCTTCGTATTCGGTGCCGGCAGCATAGGCCATCAGTTTGAGGGCCTCGTACAGGTCTTTTTCCACACCGAGCCCCTTCTCGTACATGAGAGCCAGACGGTAGAGGGCGGCTGGATCGACGGCATCAGCGGCCTCCTTCATCAGAACGTAGGCCTTTTTGGCGTCCAGAGGTACGCCGTCACCGTTCAGATAAAGCGTGGCCAGGTCCCGTTTGGCCGGTATGTAGCCCTGATCGGAGGCGATTTGCAGGTATTTGGCGCCTTCGCGGCTGTCCTTGGGCCGGCCTTCGCCGGTACAGTAGGCGATGCCGAGATCGTATACGGCGGAGGGGTCTTCTTCATCCGACATAATTACGAGATGGGTGCACGACAATATAACAGGTTGGCCGTCCAACCGAAAAACTGTCTTTATGGCTGCGGATGCTGGTCCTGTAAATGTTTCAGCAGGTCGGCGGCGGTCTGATGGCCAGCGTCGGCAGCCAGTTTCAACCATTTTTCCGCTTCTTCCAGGTTTTTTGCAATCCCATATCCGTCGGCATAGAAACAGCCGACCGTGTACATAGAGTCCGGCAGTCCCTGACCGGCGGCCTTCAGGAACCACTCGAAGGCCTGCTGCGGGTCCTTTTTGAAGTTGTCGGAACCGTTGAAATACAATATTCCCAGCCGGTCCATAGACTCGCCATCCCCCTGTTCCGCGGCCTTTTCATACCATTCCCGGGCCTTCTGGAGATTTTGGGTACAGCCGACACCGGTCTCGTAGCAGACACCGGTCTGATACTGGGCATTGACGTTGCCGGCGGAGGCGGCATTCTTAAACAGCCGGAAGGCCTTGACCTCGTCTTTGGGTACGCCGTCACCCTCCAGATAGAGGTAGGCAAGCGAGTTCCGGGCTTCTGCGTTGCCCTGTTTGGCCGCCAGCTGGAATTGGGCGGCGGCGGCCACATTGTCCTGAGGAACACCGGTTCCGTCCATCAGTGCGATTCCGTAGTAGAGCTGGCCGTCAGAGACGCCTGCCGCGGCGGCTTCTTTGGCATACTGGACAGCCTTTTCCTCAGACAGACCGTAATAATCGCCTTCGAAGAACATCTTCACCAGCAGGGCCTTGGCGTCCGGATTGCCCTTAGCCGCAGCTTGTTCCAGGCAATCATAGCCTTTGCCGGAATCCTGTTTGACGTACCATCCGAACAGGTAGGCCATCCCGAGTGCGTAGAGCCCGGCGGGGTTGCCCTGCTTCGCGAGTCCCTCAATTTCGTGGATGTCAGCTTCGATCTCGCCGTCATCAGTCTCAAGTACGAAGCCCTTGCCGTCGTCAGGTGTCGGTCCTGCTGTCATGTGTGGCGCATTATGAGGCTTCTCAGTATTTAAGGTGTCGAAAAAATATCCGACATTCGCCGATTTTGGTAAATAATCCGCTTTTAGTAGGTTTTACGAATCTAAATACTGGATATGCATGCATATTATTCATGGCATGCAAAGCCAAGAAGACGAAGGGAGCCGCAAAGGCAACCGACGCCAAGGATGCAAAGAAGCAGTGATTCTCCTCGGAGGATCATTCCTTCGAGGTCCGAACCTGCATTCGGACCCCTAAACTTCTCAATTTTTCTCGATTTTATAGCTTTTCAAATATTTCAGTACCGAGCCAGACTCTTCAGAATGTTCTCGGCGGTCCGCCATTCCGGAAATAGATGTTCCTGCCGGCGGAACTCGGCATCGTGATGGCGGTGCACGAACGGCCGGTAACCTTGGCGCAGATGCAGGCATTCGTGGTAGACGACGTAGTCCAATGCATATTCGGGCACGTTCTCGTTGTCGAAGGCGCTGGAGATTGCCACCACCCGCATCATGGTCGAACAGTAACCGAGCCGGCGGAAGGTGGGCGCGGCCGTCCAGGACAGAAAGGCGTTGTCGAGGTCGTGAGGGCCGATGAGTCCGAGGTCCATGATCCGCTGGGCGGCATCGCAGAGATTCCGTGTCACTCCCTGGTCGGTGCAGGTCAGATTCCGGCTGCGCCGCAGGTAGACCGGGCGTTTTGCCAGAATGTAGGTGTCCGAAGTTACATACGCCAGATAGGCCGGGCCGAAGCGGCTCTGCTTGGAGCATATATAGCCTACTGTGCCGGTCACGAAGTCGCTCAGGGCTGCATCGGGCGCGTCCTGAAGATAGTCGGAAACGAGCAGATCGAGTTGCCGGCCCTGCTGGGTCCAGCGGAAACCGAATTCTTTGGAGAAGACAAAAAAGCCGTCGACCCGCTGCAGTCCGTGTTCGCGGCCGGCCGCAGTCGCCATTGCGGTCAGACGGGAATCGACGGTCGGCACGGTGATGCCCCGTGATGATGTCCTTCTGGGCCTGTTTCCGCGGATTGCTGTGTTCGGTCCAGACATTGTGGCGATCGTAATAGTCCCGCCGGGTCCAGTATTCCAGGGTGGCGACGGTTGACGGGGTCGGGGTGAAAATCTGCACCTGTTCGGGATTGGTCTTCAGTTCGGTGTGGACGAACCGGTCGAGCTCTTGCATGTCCCGATCGCCGCAGCCCGGAGCGGCGGCCATAAAGTAATAGGTCAGAAACTGCTCTTTGTTCATTTTGCGGTTGGTCTCGTCGAACTGATCCTTGAAGTCCAACAGCACGTTGGAGTCGGGTTTGCCCATGAGTTCCAGCACCTCGGCGGACACGTGCTCGGGCGCGATCTTCAGCTGGCCGGAGATGTGGTGGGCAGCCAGGCATTCGGTGTAGCGGCGGCCCGCTTTCTTATCGAAGACTACCATGTCGTAGCGTATGCCCGAAGTAACGAACACCCGTTTCACGCCGGGTACCGCCCGCAGCCGCTCGAGCAGGGCGATCTGCCGGCTGTGGTCCAGCGGCAACGAGGGACAGGGCCGCGGCCAAAGGCATTTCCGGTCTTTGCAGGCGCCCTGTTTCAGCTTTTTCGGACATTCGATACCGTACATGTTCGCCGTCGGGCCGCCGACGTCGTAGATGATGCCGTTGAAACCCGGCCGAGCAGCGATGCGCTCGGTCTCGCGGACCAGGGAGTCCTCGCTACGGGAGACGACCGTCCGGCCCTGATGGACGGCGATGGCACAGAAGGAGCATTCACCGTAGCAGCCGCGGTGGCTGGTGAGAGAGTTCTTAACGGTGTCCAGGGCCTTAACGATGCCGTCCTTGGCATAGTAAGGATGGACGGTGTTCTCGTAATCCAGTTCGTAAACGCGGTCCAGTTCCGTCTGGGTCAACAGCCGGGCCGGCGGGTTCTGAACCAGCAGGCGGTCGCCATGAGCCTGGTAAAGGCCTTTGGCTGTCAGGGGATCGCAGTTCTCGTAGAAGAGACGGAAGGCGCGGCCGAACTTGCGGGTATCGTTGGCACAGTTTTCGAAGGACGGCATCTCAAGATAGCCTGCCGGGGCCTTATGATCGGCATAGCAGAGTCCGCAGATACTGTGCCAGTCCCGCCCGTCCCGCAGACAGGAGGCCAGCTCCAGATTGGCCAGTTCCGCCATGCCGTAGGTGATAGCGTCTGCCTTGGCATCGAACAGCACGCTCCGGCGGACCTTGTCAGACCAGTAGTCGTAATGCGCTACCCGCCGGAGACTCGCCTCGATGCCGCCGAGAACAATCAGTTTTCCTTTGCTGTAGCGGCGAATAAGGTTCGCGTAGGCGATGCAGGCCCGGTCCGGCCGCCGATCGTTAAAACCGCCGGGAGTAAAGTCGTCGTCTTTCCGGAACTTACCGGTGGCGGTATAATTGGCCACCATCGAGTCTACGCAGCCGGCACTGACCGACCAGAACAGTTCCGGTTGACCCAGCCGGGTGATGTCGGCGTTGCTCTGCAGGTCCGGCTGACAGATGATGCCGACGCGGAAACCGTTGGCGATCAGCCAATGTCCGATGACCGCACTGCCGTTATAGGAATTGTCGAGGTAGGTGTCCCCAGAAACAAGAATGACGTCCAAGCTCTTCCAGCCTCTTTCTTTCACCTCCGCGGCGGTCGTCGGTATGAACATGATGCCCCCGTAACCTTATCTGACTTAAAATCATCCGTTACTGCGATTAACATAATCCATGGTTAATCGGGATTCGACAGGATTTTATGATGCATGTAGACGCAGATGCCACATTGAAACTATGGCTTGCGAATACAAGGCCAAAAGACGAAGGATGCCGACAATGCGTCCTGTGCTAAGGATACGAAGAAAAACATCAAAAAGAAGAAAAACGAACTTCGGTTTGCTCCGTCCGGGCCTCTGAACGTTTTTTTTCATGTTTTCAAATAGTCCGGACCATGACATAGTCGTCGGCATCGTATTCACCGACTTTAGTGACGACATGTTCCTGGACTTGGAAACCGTTGTGCCTGTAGACCTTGATTGCCCTGGCATTATGCACGTTTACGTGTAGGTAGGCCCTGCGCAGATCCTGTTTCTTGCCCCAGTCCAGTACCTGACCGATCATAGCGGTACCGAGACCCCTGCCGCGGTAGGCCGGCAGGAGGTACAGTTTGCTGACGAACAGCGAGACGCCTTCCGGCCGGGCAGCGCAGTAGCCGGCGTGCTGGCCGTCAATCTGGAAGTAGAAATAGGACAGCCCCTCGTTCATCTGCTGGCGGATGGCCGCCGGGCAGCATTGGCCCGAACACTTCCATCCAGATCGGATGAGCGAAGGCCGACAGCTCCTCGGCCTGGGCGCTCACGATGGGCTCCAACTGCATCATGGACCGCTTCACTCTGGTTTCAGGCCAATGTCCTGGACCAGTTTGGGGATGCCGGCTTCGAAGTTGACACCGAACCGCACGTCGGTCCGGGCCTCCCAGGTCCGCATTATGCTGCGGCAGGTAAAGTCTACGGCGATTTCCGTTGCCCGGGTCAGCGGCACATCGTTCATGAGACAGCCCACGATGACCGAGCCGAAGATGTCGCCGGTGCCGTGGTAATAGCCGGGGATAATCCGGTGGAAGGCGTAGTTGATCTCGCCGGTGTCGCGGTCGTAGGAGGCGGCGCCCAGGTCCTCTTCGTTCAGGTAGACACCGGTCAGCACGACCTGTTTGGGGCCGAGCGCGGAGAGCCGCTTGAGCACACCTTCGATATAGTCCTTGGTGTACGGCCCCTTCTTGTACGGTTCGCCGAGCAGTAGCGTTGCTTCGGTCAGGTTCGGCATGATCAAGTCGGCCTTGGCGCAGAGCTTCTTCATGCCTTGCGGGAAAGTATCCGGGAAGACCTTGTACAGTTCGCCGTTGTCGGCCATGACCGGATCGACAAAAATACGTGCATGTTTGCCGATGCGGTCGAAGATACCGGAAACGATATCGATCTGCTCGAATGAGCCGAGGAAACCGGTGTAGATGCCGTTGAAACGGATTTTCAGAGTCTCAGTGTTTCACAATCGGGTCGAGGTCGGCTGTCAGGTCCCGG
>Ga0172377_10007811_pt1 | contig 10994 bp, 9 predicted proteins | sample Pumphouse3metaG_FD_119749 | JGI IMG/M metagenome (GOLD analysis project Ga0172377, IMG submission 119749) | Leachate microbial communities from a municipal landfill in Southern Ontario, Canada - Pumphouse #3 metaG | ecosystem: Engineered > Solid waste > Landfill > Unclassified | place: Canada... | reverse complement strand
ATTGGACTTGCTTCCAAAAAACTTGCCGGTCAATCAGAGGGCAGATTAATTTCTGCTAAAGTAAAAGAATTACTAGCATAGTTACTTTTTTAATCCAATAGAACGATCCAAACTACCTACTAATTTGGATCGTTTTTTTTATATAAAGAGTTGCTTTAATACATCCATGGTTTTCATGGTAGAGAGTTCAGGAAGGTGAATCTTGTAAAAATCGATAACCAGCTCCAAAGCATGGTTGCGCTGCTCTCTTGTCATCTTAAAGAGATACATGGTACGATAATTTAAACGCATCAGCTGCAATAAAAACTGGGCTTCCTGTTGCGATATAAACGAGGTGTGTAAAGGTTTATGCAGAGAAAAGTTTGCCGCTAAGAGGTCGAAATAGGCATTCGGTACATAGTCCTCTAAATGTGGATAAATGCCCAAGAAACGTGTTAAACGTAACAAAAAGACTAAGTGAAAGTTAGAGAACTCAGCAGAGGAATTGTCTAGCCATACCAACGAATGGTAGAGGAAAGAATATAAAGGTCTATTTTCCTCCTGCTCTTTGAGCGATTTCTGTAAAAAATCGGCAATAAAAAAGGCAATAGACAGTTTACGCGCATCGTAAGGTATGTCTACAAACATGGTGGTTACACGCACCTCGGTGATTCTATAGAGCGACCCTTTTGTTCGATCTTGTATAATAAAGCTCAATAAGGATAGGGGTTGAAATAAAGAACTCTTTACCTTTGCTCGTTTAGAGGAGGATTTGGGTACTAAAAAACTGGCACGTCCCAATTTATTGGTATACATATCGGCTATTAAATAGCGATCGTTATACTTAATGGTGCGCAATACAATACCTTCTAGCTGTTGATCCATAGACTTCATTCTTCACAACAAAGCTACGAAAAATAAACGAAAACAGAATAATTGCCCCTACTATCCACACGCAACAAGCAATAAATTAAAAATAAACCCATAAACCGGTCTCCTATAAAACGAGTATGAAAATGAAGATGCTGCCATAAGGGCGCAAAAAGCAAAATAGAGGAAAAAATAGCACCGTAAATAACTACCTGATACTGTACGTGTTACAGAAGTATCAAAAAAAAAGAGAAAACAAAAGCAACTTTTTTTACTCAAACATTTGCTAGAATGAAAATAGTGCCTATCTTTGCATCCGCAATCAAGATACAAAGCCTTGATAGCAAACCTGAAAAGGTTATATAGCTTTGGCCCGTTCGTCTATCGGTTAGGACGTAAGATTTTCATTCTTGAAAGAGGGGTTCGACTCCCCTACGGGCTACAATAAACAGATTACAGTAAGAATTTAAAAAAAGATTAGTCGAGATGGCAAATCATAAATCATCACTTAAGAGAATTAGACAAGAGCAAAAAAGAAAGCTTCATAATAGATATTATGCAAAAACAATGCGTAATGCTATTAGAAAAATTCGCTTGATGTCTGACAAAAACGAAGCAGCTACTTTGTTTCCTAAGATAGCTAAAATGCTTGACAAGTTAGCAAAAGTAAACATCATCCATAAGAATAAGGCTTCAAACCTTAAATCTAAGTTGGCTATGCACGTCAATAAACTTGGATAAGAACAGGTTTTAAGATTTTCATTATAACAGGTAGGCTAGATTATATAATCTAGCCTTTCTTGGTATGTACAAAAAACAGCACCTATTCATCCTACAAAGAACAAAACATCTTAACCAATACGTAAATTATCTAAACAGGTAGAAAAACTGCTGGAAAAATAGAACAAAACCCACTATTTTTTTGTATTTTTGTTTTGTGTAGAGCTCGTAAAGAATTTCTATATAACTAGCTAACAATTAAGTCAATAGAGAAAAAATAGAATGACCGAAGAACAAATTTTAAATAATAATGAGGGAGACTATTCAGCGAATAGTATCCAGGTATTAGAGGGACTAGAAGCAGTAAGAAAACGTCCTGCAATGTACATTGGTGATATTAGCGAAAAAGGACTACACCACCTTGTATACGAAGTTGTAGATAACTCCATCGACGAGGCCTTGGCAGGATATTGTTCTCATATCGAAGTTACTATCAATGAAGATAATTCGATAACTGTTCAAGATAATGGACGTGGTATTCCTGTTGATTGGCACGAAAAAGAAAAACGATCTGCTTTAGAGGTTGTAATGACTGTTCTTCATGCAGGTGGTAAGTTTGACAAAGGATCGTATAAAGTATCCGGTGGATTGCATGGTGTTGGTGTATCGTGTGTGAATGCACTATCTAGCCATTTAGAGATCCAAGTATTTAGAGATGGTATTATTTACCAACAAGAATACGCAAAGGGTAAACCCCTTTATAGTGTTAAAGAACTAGGTAAAACAGATATCACAGGAACAAAAGTTACTTTTTGGCCCGATGACACAGTCTTTACCGTACACGAATATAAATATAATATCTTACAGACTCGTTTACGCGAGTTGGCCTACCTAAACGCAGGTATCACAATTACCCTAACGGACAAACGTAAAAAAGATGAAGAGGGAAACTTCTTAAAAGAGGTGTTCTTTTCTAATGAAGGATTGAAAGAGTTTGTTCGCTTCCTCGATTCATCTCGAGAAAGCTTAGTAGACGATGTGATCTACCTAAACACAGAAAAACAGGGATTCCCTATAGAGGTGGCTATTATGTATAATACCACCTACAATGAGAATATCCACTCCTATGTGAATAATATCAACACCATAGAGGGTGGTACCCATTTGGCTGGATTTAGACGTGCTTTAACACGTACATTGAAAAAATATGCAGATGACAGCAAAGCACTAGAGAAAGCAAAAGTAGAGATTACTGGTGAAGACTTTAGAGAGGGTTTAACGGCCGTTATCTCTATTAAGGTATCCGAACCACAATTTGAAGGACAAACCAAAACGAAGCTAGGTAATAGCGAAGTGATGGGAGCTGTAGACCAAGCGGTTGGAGAGGCACTAAATAATTATTTAGAGGAGCATCCAAAAGAGGCTAAGGTAATTGTAGATAAAGTTGTTTTAGCAGCAACCGCTCGTGTGGCTGCAAGAAAAGCAAGAGAATCGGTACAACGCAAGAGCCCTATGGGAGGTGGCGGACTACCTGGTAAACTTGCTGACTGTTCTAACAAAGACCCATTAAAATGCGAATTGTTCCTTGTCGAGGGTGACTCGGCTGGTGGATCGGCTAAACAGGGCCGAAGCAGAGAGTTCCAAGCTATTTTACCTTTACGTGGTAAGATTCTGAATGTGGAAAAAGCCATGTGGCACAAAGCCTTTGAGAGTGATGAGGTAAACAATATTATCCAAGCACTAGGCGTACGTTTTGGCATTGGCGAAGATAGCAAAGAGGCGAATATCGAAAAACTTAGATATCACAAGATTGTAATCATGACCGATGCCGATGTCGATGGATCGCATATCGACACCCTTATCATGACACTCTTCTATCGCTATATGCCTCAAATTATTCAAGCTGGTCACCTCTACATAGCCAATCCTCCTTTATACCTTTGCTCAAAAGGTAAAATTAAAGAATATTGCTATACCGAAGAGGACAGAATAACATTCTTACAAAAGTATGCTGAGGGAAAAGAGAGTGCAGTACATACACAACGCTATAAAGGTTTGGGTGAGATGAACCCAGGACAGTTGTGGACAACTACCATGGACCCTGAACAACGTTTATTGAAACAGATAACCATAGAAAGTGCGGCAGAGGCTGATTATATATTCTCCATGCTTATGGGAGATGAAGTAGCGCCTAGACGTGCCTTTATTGAAAAGAACGCATCTTATGCTAATATTGATGCATAAGCAATAGTCTTCTTACCGATAAAACAAAAAGAGAGTGCATCATTGTGATGCACTCTCTTTTTGTATACGCTCTTCAACTCTTGAGTCTTACAACTACAACGAGATGCTTTTTAGTTTAGTCCTCTACCTATTTTAGGACTACTCTTGTTATACTAATGCATGCTGTTCTGGCGCTGTAAGAGCTTTAAAAGAGGAACTTAAAACAATCCTATCTATTTATGCAATAAGAGGAATAATGGCTATAAAAAAACGGAGGTAGTATTTGGGTAAAAATAAAGGTATCTTTTACCCCAAATTACTGCTTTATTTGTTTGTAAAAACAGCTATATTTGGCAAGAAATACAGCACCTGTTGAATAAAAAAGCAGCTGTATTTTGAAAAGGCAAAAAAAGCAACACGCACTACAGAAGTCCCTGTGCAGCTAATTCAGATGCAGCAAGTACTAATTCATTGTACCAAGCTTCGCCAAACTGGCGAATTAAAGGCTCCTTTAGAAATTTGTAAACCGGTAGGTTATTCTTTTTTCCTAGTAGCACAGCTGCTTTACACACATCCCAGCGATGGTAATTAAGGGCCTTATAGGTATGAAAATTAGCCACTCGAATAGGATATAAATGACACGAGATAGGTTTATAGAAGGTAGTCAGCCCTGCTCTATAGGCTTTTTCAATGGCACAGTAGCAACAACCCGTCTCATCGTAACAGGTAAAGACACAGTCTTTGTTGTTTACAATAGAGGTTACTAAATCGCCATCTTCATCCCTATAAACAACACCTTGTTTACGAATCACCTCGCGTGCGGCAGGAGAGAGATTTTCTTCTATCAAAGGTAATACAGCTTCTAGCTCTGCTACCTCCGATTCCTCAACGGGAGCACCTGCATCCCCTTCAATACAACATTCACCTTTGCAACTCTTTAAGTCGCATAAAAAACACTCACGAAGTATATCTAGGCTTACTACAACGTCATCAATCTGAATCATTTCTTATTGGATAAAAAAGGGCGTAATAATCGACTGATTATAACGCCCTATATATAAAATAGCTTATTTATTTCTGTAATACCTTACCAGTCATCTCCGCTGGTGCTTCAAGCCCCATAATACGAAGAAGAGAAGGTGCAACATCTGCCAAGATACCATCTTCTATAGTAGCTTGTTTATTGTCGGTAACATATACACAAGGAACAGGATTTAAAGAGTGTGCTGTGTTAGCAGAACCATCTGCATTCAGAGCATTGTCAGCATTACCATGATCGGCAATGATGATGACCTCGTATCCATTAGCTTTAGCAGCTTCTACGGTTTCCTTTAGACAATCGTCTACGGCAACAACCGCTTTTTGTATAGCATCATAGATACCGGTATGACCAACCATATCGCCATTGGCATAGTTCACCACAATAAAGTCGAATTTTTCAGATTCAATGGCATTCACCAAACGATCTTTTACCTGATAAGCACTCATCTCTGGTTGCAAATCGTAGGTAGCTACTTTTGGAGAAGGAACAAGGATACGTTCTTCTGCTTCGTATGGAGCTTCTCTACCACCGTTAAAGAAGAAGGTAACATGAGCATATTTCTCTGTCTCTGCAATATGTAGTTGTGTTTTATTTTGAACAGCTAGATACTCTCCCAACGTGTTCATCACATTTTTCTTGTCAAATAAAACATGTACCCCTTTGAAAGAAGAATCATAAGGCGTCATACAGAAATAGTGCAGATTAGGAATAGTCTTCATTCCTTGTTCTGGCATGTCTTGTTGCGTAAGCACTACGGTAAGTTCTTTAGCACGGTCGTTTCTGTAGTTAAAGAAGATAACAACATCGCCCTCTTGAATACGTCCATCTACCTGGCTGTTTATAATTGGCTTAATAAACTCATCGGTTACACCAGCATCGTAAGAGGTTTGGATAGTACCTAATAGATCGTCGGTAGCCTCGCCTTTAGCGTCTACTAACAAATCGTAGGCATCTTTTACACGGTCCCAACGCTTATCACGATCCATCGCATAGTAACGTCCAATAACGGAAGCAACTTCTGTTTTGGATCCACTGCAATGGTTCAATAATTGCTCTAAAAAGCCTTTACCACTTTTTGGGTCGGTATCTCTACCATCCATAAAACAGTGAACAAAGCTATTTTCAATAGCATATTGAGCAGCAATATCACACAGTTTGAACAAATGAATCAAAGAGCTATGCACACCTCCATCGGATACTAATCCCATAAAGTGTACCTTTTTACCCGATTTCTTGGCATAGGTAAAAGCATCTATCAATTCTTTATTCTCTAGGATAGAATTATCGGCACATGCTTTGTTTATCTTTACTAAGTCTTGATAAACAACACGCCCTGCACCAATATTTAAGTGACCTACCTCGGAGTTACCCATCTGTCCATCTGGCAAACCAACACTCTCACCACTAGCTTTAAGTTTAGAATTTGGATAGTTTGCTAACAGAGAATCCCAATAGGGAGTAGGTGTGTTATAGATTACATCTGCCTTATCTTTATTTCCAATTCCCCATCCATCGAGAATCATTAAAAGAGCTTTTTTACTCATATCAATTTATTTTAATTTACCACTATATTTGCCTGCAAATGTACAAAATAATGCAGGAATAATGAACTTTAGCCTTTTTTTTTAAATGAATTTAGGTTTACAACAAGCACTGGAGGGTAACGCCATTATGCACTTGTTGTAAACCTAAATTGTAAAGGATAGATACGGGTCTAAGAAAAGGAATCTACCAGTTTAAGGTGTAAGGTAGATTGATTAAGACGCGACTGGTACGCTGTGTTGCTGGATCCATTACTTCTAACGATCCTTTTACATAGGGCAATACATTTTTAGCACCAACGGTACGCAACCATTCTCCTTTTACCGCAAATTTTAAGGAGATAACACCACCAGCGGTATATGGAGCATTTACATCTTCCATAACAATAGGAGCCACTAGTTCTGGCAAGCGTACTTGTATCCCCTTCAAGATAAAGGAGGAGGCATTTACGTTGTTTACCGATAACTTGATGGTTATGTCTGTTAATGTGGTATCTGCTATTGAATCGGCAAAGATATAGACATTTCCTTCTGGTAAAAGATAAAGTGCTCTTTCTTGCTCACTCGTTACATAAAAAGTATGCGAAATCTTTTTGCCGGCTACTCTAAAGTCTAACGTTATGTGGTTGTCCTCCATTGGTAAACAATCTTCTGTGGAGAAAGAAACATGTAAGTCGGCTTTATCTTGCTTTAAAACAATCTTTGTAGCACAGTTAGAGGTGAAACGTGGTAGTTGTTCGGCCTGAATAGGATAACCATTTAAAGACAAAAAACAAACATATTCGGTGGGAGAAACAAAGGCTCCAGACACCGAGATCATACTATATAATTTCTGATAGGCTTTCTCTAACGATAATACTTTACTCTTTCTAACCGAATCAAAGAAGAACTCTTTAAGCGATGATAAACGACGTAAACCATCTGCTATGTCAGATACTTTCGCCATATGATATTGTTGTGCATCAATAGCTTCTAATTCGGCTTCTTTTTCTTTGTCAAGCGAGGTATACTCATCTATCAGTTTAGATTGATCTAATGAAGAATAGGGATAGCGCAAGAAATAGTTATAATATATCTCTTTTGTCTTCTTAATCTTCACCTTTTGCCAATAAACACCTGTGGCATTAGCAAAAGAGATACCTTTTAAAAAGGGTAAACGAGCGGAATGGGTCTTGGTAAAAGAAAAATAGATATCCTCTACTTCCGATTTTCCTTTTTCTGTTGTTTCGGATACTTTACTAAACTCGTCGCTAATCACATTTTGAGCCACCGATTGCGCAATCATCTCTTTTACACGGTCCATGGCTGCATCTTGCGCCTTTTGTAGGGTAGATTGCTTTACATTAACCATCAAGAAGCCCTTTTCTTGTAGCTTACACCACTTAGGCATTTTACGAGAACTCTTATCGATTATTTTTGTTTGTGCAAAGAGATTTACCGAAAGGAAACAACAAACAAAAAGGGCTATTATACTTATTTTTTTATACATAACGAATCTTATTTATTCCAACTAATAGGAAGATTACGAATACTAATAACACAATTGGATATCGTCATACTTACAAAGGAAAAAGAGGGTATCTCGCTGATGACATTCTCCACAACAAAGACCTTCTTCACAGGAACATTATAGGGAAACATTTGGATATAATCTCCTTCTGTTTTTAACGATGTAAGTGTTTTACCACTTGCATCAATAGCTGCATTAAACTTGGAAGATAAACGATCGGGCTTAACCTCTGAGGCATTGGTAACCCGTAGTTCAATGGATACGGATTGTGTAGTGGGATTGCCAACACACGAAACAACCTCGCAGCGAATACGATTATTAGAAAGGGTTAAATCGCCTTTCTGAAGAACAGGCACGGGAGCAGCACTAGCTTGTGGAGCAGCACTGGCTTGTGGAGCGATTTCTGCTTCTGGTAGCTCCTCGGAGAGGGCTTCTGGCTCATCAACAGGCGATTCTTTAGGCAATAGAGGGATAATTTTTTCTATTAATAAAGAGGCTTGTTCATAGCACGATACATTGGCAGGAACAGCAGATAAATAATTTAAAGCATCCTCATATTTACCCAATTGAAATAGGGTTTGGCCCTGTGCAATGATAGAAGCACAGTTTTTGGTGAAATAATCGGCTACATTCATTCGTGTGGTGCGGATGAAACGCGTAAAACGAATATCGGTAACACGAATGGATTGTATTAAATGAGATAGAATCTCATCGGATGTTCCTGTGTTCTGCGCATTCAATGGAATAACTAAACTGCCATACAAACTTTTGTCTACTTTATTTTTAGCTAACAAAGTAAATTCTCCTTTTACATAAGAAACGGTTTGCAACAGACCATCTGTCTGCATCTCTTTTTCAATAACTAACTGAGGCTCCATAACAAAGACATTCTGATCAAAAGATGCTCCCGCGTTGTTACGACCTAGGATTTGCTCTACACGCAATTTTAACTGCGATTGAAGTGCGGGGGATAGGTTTTCTGATACAGGGTCAGCAACCGAAAAATTAACGGTGCCTTGTGCCCATAGAGTAGCAGAACATGCCATTAGGAAAAGAGCTATTACTAATTTTTTCATGGTTATTCAATTATAAAGTTAATCACTTGTCCAGCATTTCGAATGGTTCTAACACCATGGCCTAATGGCTGTACTAATGTATGCAAATAGCGTTGTATCTTTGCGCGCATCTTTCCAATAGAAAATGGATTACCACTTACTGGATCGTATACGGGCACACGCATACTAATCTCGATGTATTTATCACTACTAACAATGTCATAGGTTCCTTTATAGGAATTGCTTCCCATCCAGCTATGTAGAGCGGTTTCAAAATCATCGCCTTCTGTACCAATTGGTGTATAGGCATCAATCTCACAATTAGGACCTAATTCTATCAAGACTTTAAGCTCTCTTCCATTCTCTACCATATCAGCAAAACTCGACTGTAGTTGATAGAAGAAATTATCGGAGATTTTATCTAAGGCACGATCGGCTAATTTTACAGAATCGGTAGTAGCAAACTTATCACTACCATAACTAGCATTGGCTAATGAGGCACCGGTGGCCGTTTCATTGGCTGCTAAGAGAATCATCACTTCGGATAATCCACCTTCAAATTTATTCACCTCGGCGGTTACACTAACACTAATATCGACCTTGGAATTACGAACGATAGATTTCAAAACATCGCTCTGTGCAGATACTGCTTCAGAGATTACTTCGTTCGTTTTTACTGCTTTAAGCATGGTTACAAAATCGCGGGTAGGAAATCCTCTTTGCGAGAATGCTTCTTTTACTTTAGAAAGAGATAGGCTCATCATTGGATTAGATTCAATAAGCTCTCTTATATCTTGTCCCTCTTTAGCATAGGGAACAACCATCACTTTGGGCTGAGAAGCTTGACTCCCAACACCTCTAGTACTTACACTATCTATCTGTTGTGCCATCATAAAAGGAGTAATGGTCAACAACCAGACTAAAAACACTATTTTCTTCATATTTTTTTTCTTTATTGGTTTATACGGACTAAAATCCCATTTTGAAAAGTCTTTTCTGACGTAGTTTCTGACGTAGGGAATTGGTATTTATCGTTATGTCACAAGGCATCTTTTTCACTTTATGTCCCTTTTCTTTACGCAAAGAACCTACTTTTTCAATATGCAAAATACAATCTTTATAAGCTTTACTTACAAAAAAATCGTTCATAGCAGCTGCATTGTTTTTCATAACTCTGCTCTCTACTAACATAGCAGGATGATCTGTTGAGAATCCACTAAAAAGAACGGCTTTTATAGCCCGGAGTTCTGCATCTTCTTGTGCAATAGCTATGTTTTTACCATACCCAAGACTTCTGACTACGATAGTACTCTTGTCTTGCATCTCTTGAATCAAGTTGACCGATCCACCATGTGCCACTGGCTCTACTTTTGGAGAACAACTTGTGATTGCCAATAGACAAATCGCTATACCTAAAATTTTTCTCATAATGCTTTATTTTAAAACTAATTTACATTGAACAAAACTATTCATACTCACCTTTTCAAAGGACTGAATAATCTGATTTTTTCCTTCTTTCATTTTACAACGTGAAGTGCCATCGGGCAATAGCTCCACTACTTTGGCTATTCCAACCAATTTCTCTGTACGCTGAAAATCACCATTACCATCTCTAATAAGGGTAACATAATTTACTTCAAAGATATCTTTTTTATGTACATTTTGCTCTGCTCCACAGGAAATAATCATATATTTCCCCTCATATTTTTTCATCGCTCCATATACCGCAAAATTATTGGTAAAATAATCTACCATTTTTTGGGTTAAAGACTGTAGGGCTTCGTCGATGGCAGCTTCTACAGTGTTGCGAACAATTATTTTTTTAAAATTACTAATAAAGGTGCGAGACTCGGCTACTTCTAACTGCGATGAATTGGTATTAACGATTCGAGGGGTTAACGCCATAACACAGGTATATCCGGATGCTCCACTGGTTTTTTTCGTAATTTGGCAACGGGTAACGGTACAACTTAATGAGAAATCATTACTCACATTGTTAAGGTACTCTATCCGACGCTCTGGCGATAAATCGATAAATGCCTCATTAGACATAT
>Ga0172377_10007810_pt1 | contig 10994 bp, 9 predicted proteins | sample Pumphouse3metaG_FD_119749 | JGI IMG/M metagenome (GOLD analysis project Ga0172377, IMG submission 119749) | Leachate microbial communities from a municipal landfill in Southern Ontario, Canada - Pumphouse #3 metaG | ecosystem: Engineered > Solid waste > Landfill > Unclassified | place: Canada... | reverse complement strand
GAGTGGCTGACCAGTGTTGAGGGGAGTGTAACAACTCCCCTTTTGTTTTACTTCCCTATATTATCCTTCACCTTTATGGACATTACCCCTGCAACAAACCATTTGTAACATCCTACTATGATAATTGTTTTCAGGGATAAAAGCCTTTGAATTCGAATGATTACGAACTATCCAGAAATTCCGGATAGTTCGTAATGAAGTAGAAAGTAAAGATGCTATCGTTTTCCTGACATCAGGAAAACGATAGCAATACCTAAACGTGCTGAAAAAGCAATAGATGACATTCTACGGACTCGATAAGCTTGTTACTTAGTGGCTCAGAATGGGTATTCTTTAACACGTTCAAATTCTCATGTTAACAAAAGGCGTTTTTTTTAACATGAGAAAAGCATCATGTTAAGTAAATCGCATTTCATTAACATGAACCTATTTATTAAACTGACTGTAGGATGCGAATGGCTGACTAGTGTTGAGAGGAGTGTAACACCTCCCCTTTTGTTTTACCTCCCTAGATTATCCTTCACCTTTATGGACATCATCCTTGCAACAAACCAATTGTAACACCCTTCAATGAAAATTAAATTCCTGTATAAAACCTTTAGATTCAAAAGATTTTGTTGAGCATTGGTATACATTCAATTGTAATATACAGTGAGATAAAGAAGTAAACCAGGTCTATATTAGATTGAATCATCTTTGTGTAATCAATTATAATGAATAACCTCCAATAGTTAAAAAAGGACGTGCGCGGTAGTGCTACCATTTTCCTGATGTCAGGAAAATGGTGTTATTATAATTCAAGCATTGTACGATTATAAGGGTCTTGTAATTAATGCTATATCGTTTACTGTTCTAGTTTCAATTCAAGCATTGTACGATTATAAGAATTATCTACCCAATTTTCTCGCCTTTCATTGTTCAGTTTCAATTCAAGCATTGTACGATTATAAGTATAACAACGCTGTTTTTGCGGCATTCAAAACACACGTTTCAATTCAAGCATTGTACGATTATAAGACCTTCAATTCTTAATGAACGCCTCCAACTTTACCGTTTCAATTCAAGCATTGTACGATTATAAGGTTTGGGATCATCTCATTCAAAGCGTCAGCAAACTTGTTTCAATTCAAGCATTGTACGATTATAAGATTTTAAGGTTGAAAAAGGCAACAAGGCAACCGACGTTTCAATTCAAGCATTGTACGATTATAAGCTATTCGGCAGCTAAAAATATTATTGACGAATTTGGGTTTCAATTCAAGCATTGTACGATTATAAGACAGGCCGAGGATATGGCGCTTGAGCTGTTGACGGAGTTTCAATTCAAGCATTGTACGATTATAAGTGGGATAACAGTGCACCAATTGTTATCCTTGACAAGTTTCAATTCAAGCATTGTACGATTATAAGAAGAATAATTACCCATTCCTGGAGCAGAAATTACTAAGTTTCAATTCAAGCATTGTACGATTATAAGACGAAGTTTTGCAAAGGCATTGCCCAAGGCAAAGAAGTTTCAATTCAAGCATTGTACGATTATAAGTCTCCGTACTCACGCATCAAAATTCCATCTATAAAGTCGTTTCAATTCAAGCATTGTACGATTATAAGACCGCAGAGGAAGGTAAGTTTGCTTTGTTGTCTACAGTTTCAATTCAAGCATTGTACGATTATAAGTAAGACCAAATGTTTGAATGTAACCGTATGTAGAGTTTCAATTCAAGCATTGTACGATTATAAGTCCTTAGCTGTTAGCATATACTATACAAATACATGTTTCAATTCAAGCATTGTACGATTATAAGCTATCAGGTTCCTGGGGGATCTTCTCGAAAAGCATCTTGTTTCAATTCAAGCATTGTACGATTATAAGACGAGGCGAACTCGAGTAGTTATACAGTCCTGCAAAGTTTCAATTCAAGCATTGTACGATTATAAGTTTATTGAGTACCGCATGTCTGTTAATTTGTAGTTCGTTTCAATTCAAGCATTGTACGATTATAAGGAGGTGGGAGAAACAGGCGGAATGAGTCACCAGAGTTTCAATTCAAGCATTGTACGATTATAAGAAGAATTGTTTCTTTATCTGCATCACTTATATACAGTTTCAATTCAAGCATTGTACGATTATAAGTTGATGAAAAGCTGGTAACGGTTATGACAGCGTTTGGTAGTTTCAATTCAAGCATTGTACGATTATAAGACTACTAACCGTAAGAGCGAGACGGGAATGGGCGCTGTTTCAATTCAAGCATTGTACGATTATAAGATCTCGTTTTGACAGCGTGCGCAACAAAGTGCAAGTAGTTTCAATTCAAGCATTGTACGATTATAAGGTATAACGCACTTGCGTTACTTATGCTGCATGATTGTTTCAATTCAAGCATTGTACGATTATAAGGAAACGGTTCTTAAAGCGATATCTCCAGCTCGTATAGGGTTTCAATTCAAGCATTGTACGATTATAAGTAAGAGGAGTTGCGCTGTCAGGGTTGTCTCTAGTTTGTTTCAATTCAAGCATTGTACGATTATAAGAAAAAGTTAAGATCGATTTTGAAAATGTATTAACAAGTTTCAATTCAAGCATTGTACGATTATAAGTTATAGAATATGGTAGACGTACTTGAAGCAATTTGTTTCAATTCAAGCATTGTACGATTATAAGGCCGTTTGGCAAGGGTTGTTGAGCGGATCAACGTAGTTTCAATTCAAGCATTGTACGATTATAAGATGACAAGGAGTTACTTGTTTTGCAGCTCATGGTGTTTCAATTCAAGCATTGTACGATTATAAGTCTAAAGAAAAACAGGAACACGCAAGCCGTGTTCGAAGTTTCAATTCAAGCATTGTACGATTATAAGTTCAATGGCATTACGATATAGAAAAGTTTGTAAAGTTTCAATTCAAGCATTGTACGATTATAAGAGAGGTATCTGATACTTGCCCGGCTCCGTTCTACGGTTTCAATTCAAGCATTGTACGATTATAAGTCTCCCATCTGGTAGCAACCTACAAGGGCATTCGCCTGTTTCAATTCAAGCATTGTACGATTATAAGACCAACTCGGCCACTGTTCTGGTTTCTGTTTTGATGGTTTCAATTCAAGCATTGTACGATTATAAGCTTATCAGAATCTTTCATAATTAACTGTATATTACGTTTCAATTCAAGCATTGTACGATTATAAGAGGAAGCTCTCTATTCTTGTTCTCCGCCTCTTTAAGTTTCAATTCAAGCATTGTACGATTATAAGACGCAAGCCTGAATATAATCGGCCGTAATTGTGTTTCAATTCAAGCATTGTACGATTATAAGAGGTATTTGATCTCCTTACCAACGATCACTACGCAAGTTTCAATTCAAGCATTGTACGATTATAAGAACTATAAAATTGTTAAACGAAATGAAAAATCAACATGTTTCAATTCAAGCATTGTACGATTATAAGAAGATTGGAGTTAATAACAACCTCGAAGTTGCCTCCGTTTCAATTCAAGCATTGTACGATTATAAGTTTACCGAAACACACCGTCTGGATCCGCTCAAAATTTGGTTTCAATTCAAGCATTGTACGATTATAAGAATTACAAGGCAATTGGCAGTGTAAGTGCAAAAGGTTTCAATTCAAGCATTGTACGATTATAAGTTAAGGCCAAATGTTTGAATGTAACCGTATGTAGAGTTTCAATTCAAGCATTGTACGATTATAAGCTTTTATTATTATTTAGTTAGTATCCATTTTTCTGTGTTTCAATTCAAGCATTGTACGATTATAAGGCTCCGTGGATTGATCTTTCCTTCCCTAAAACAAAGTAGTTTCAATTCAAGCATTGTACGATTATAAGAAAAAACTAGAAAATAGAACGGAGATTGAAACATAGTTTCAATTCAAGCATTGTACGATTATAAGGCATAGGGGTTAACGAATCACAGTTGCTTAACCACAGTTTCAATTCAAGCATTGTACGATTATAAGTTGAAAAGTACGTCATAGTTTCTAACCGATTCAAGGTTTCAATTCAAGCATTGTACGATTATAAGCGCACTTGCACCGGACAAAGAGAAGTTGAAAGAAGTTTCAATTCAAGCATTGTACGATTATAAGTTGGTTACGCATATCCTGTTCATCTACATTGAATCCGGTTTCAATTCAAGCATTGTACGATTATAAGATCCATATCTTTAGCATATCCGTTAAATCCACAAGTTTCAATTCAAGCATTGTACGATTATAAGTTACTAAAATAGCATTGTTTCATTGGGTATTCTGGCGTGTTTCAATTCAAGCATTGTACGATTATAAGAACATCCCGTCACCGAGTAAAACACCCATTAAATAGTTTCAATTCAAGCATTGTACGATTATAAGACCCAATGAATTTGTTACGGTAGGGTCGTAATACGAGTTTCAATTCAAGCATTGTACGATTATAAGGTTAAATGAAAATAGCCATCGTGAATTTTACTTCCGAGTTTCAATTCAAGCATTGTACGATTATAAGGGCATTCTCTTGTAGAACTTACAACGTCTAAACTGGAGTTTCAATTCAAGCATTGTACGATTATAAGAACCACGCTCAAAAGGTGGGTGTTTGTCTGGTTAATAGTTTCAATTCAAGCATTGTACGATTATAAGAGAAGGTGAAATTTAAGCATTTGGGGCACAACGGTAGTTTCAATTCAAGCATTGTACGATTATAAGTTTGACTGAAATTCAAGATTTGCTTTATTCATAAGTTTCAATTCAAGCATTGTACGATTATAAGGATTCCAATTTTTTGATGTTGATCCGAAAACGGTGTTTCAATTCAAGCATTGTACGATTATAAGCAGTATGCGGATCCGGAACAGCTTTCGAAGTATCGCGTTTCAATTCAAGCATTGTACGATTATAAGCCGGAAATATCATCTACAGGGTATATGGTGTATTCTCGTTTCAATTCAAGCATTGTACGATTATAAGCAAGTATCATATATCAGCCGCATTTTATCAATTCAGTTTCAATTCAAGCATTGTACGATTATAAGTTGCCGAAAGAACTTACAGAATATATTGACAAATGTTTCAATTCAAGCATTGTACGATTATAAGTATCATATCAACAACGCCCCTGTTCCTGTTTATGTGTTTCAATTCAAGCATTGTACGATTATAAGGACAAGCAAGCGGTGCGTTTACGACACTTGATAACCTGTTTCAATTCAAGCATTGTACGATTATAAGGTAGACGAGATTGACCAATTCATGGAAAGTACATTTGTTTCAATTCAAGCATTGTACGATTATAAGGCTACTAAGTTAAGTTCTGCACGTACGTTTGCATTGACGTTTCAATTCAAGCATTGTACGATTATAAGACCTGCTGGTGCATCAATAGACATACCATGTTGGACGTTTCAATTCAAGCATTGTACGATTATAAGGTAGTAATTGGTTTAGAAGTAACGGAGCAACAGGGGTTTCAATTCAAGCATTGTACGATTATAAGGTCTGATTGCGTTAACCAATTCAGCTTTATTAAAGGGTTTCAATTCAAGCATTGTACGATTATAAGGAAGCCGAAAAAGCACAGAAACGATATAATGATAGATGTTTCAATTCAAGCATTGTACGATTATAAGACTTTCCGATTCCGACCACCATACTTTGTAGTCTAGTTTCAATTCAAGCATTGTACGATTATAAGAATTCCGTATCGGGTACGCTCCGGACAACAATGTTATGTTTCAATACAAGCATTGTACGATTATAAGTTTCATAGAATTGCCTCCAGTGCTATTTCTTTAGCGGTTTCAATTCAAGCATTGTACGATTATAAGAAAGTGCGAAGAAGAGCTAAGGGCAGCGCTACCGAAGTTTCAATTCAAGCATTGTACGATTATAAGAAAGTGCGATACAATCGCTCGTTAAATGTTATTACCGTTTCAATTCAAGCATTGTACGATTATAAGAAAGCAACTCCAAACCCGGTGTGTGCCCGTCTTCCGTTTCAATTCAAGCATTGTACGATTATAAGGAAGTTAGAGAAATATACGTCCAGGTTCTTTAAGAAGTTTCAATTCAAGCATTGTACGATTATAAGTGGATTGCCGATCCTTATCATCTGCAGCTTCATCCCGTTTCAATTCAAGCATTGTACGATTATAAGATTGGGCCACCGGGGCAAGGGAAGACTTTAACCCAAGTTTCAATTCAAGCATTGTACGATTATAAGTACTTTATTGCAAAGAGTGTTCGCAAGCTAAAGCCGTTTCAATTCAAGCATTGTACGATTATAAGGGCTTGAATGCTATGAGCACAGAAGAACAGACTTCAGTTTCAATTCAAGCATTGTACGATTATAAGGGATACGTCAAACACTACATTTAGTTCGATACCAGTTTCAATTCAAGCATTGTACGATTATAAGTTTTTTGTCGTTTATTATCACCTTACGTCCACCAAGGTTTCAATTCAAGCATTGTACGATTATAAGAACGGTGTAGCCCCGGATATGAGTGATGTAAATGCGTTTCAATTCAAGCATTGTACGATTATAAGTAGTTTTTTACTACCACCCCCATCGTTTTTTTCTAGTTTCAATTCAAGCATTGTACGATTATAAGGGTTGCTCCTGCCTTCCAGAAGGAAGTTCGTTCTTAGTTTCAATTCAAGCATTGTACGATTATAAGCCTTGAACGATCTCTAATATGCACACTAGAGATGGTTTCAATTCAAGCATTGTACGATTATAAGAGAGCATGACATCAGAGCAGAACCGCCGCGTAATCCGGTTTCAATTCAAGCATTGTACGATTATAAGAATTGCATTAGATACCAGAGGAAGGGAATGTACATGGTTTCAATTCAAGCATTGTACGATTATAAGCGGGGCTGCAAGTGCTTCCGTTGTCTTGTCAACACGGTTTCAATTCAAGCATTGTACGATTATAAGGATTGAAGTAAAACTAAATACAACTACTTTAGTAAGTTTCAATTCAAGCATTGTACGATTATAAGAATGATTGAAGTAAAACTAAATACAACTACTTTAGTAAGTTTCAATTCAAGCATTGTACGATTATAAGAGCAATGCTTGATTGTCGGATCGCTGCGTAAAATCCGTTTCAATTCAAGCATTGTACGATTATAAGATTGAAGTAAAACTAAATACAACTACTTTAGTAAGTTTCAATTCAAGCATTGTACGATTATAAGTAAATCTAAAATACCAAAAACGATCTGTAAACTCCGTTTCAATTCAAGCATTGTACGATTATAAGTTCGGAGGCACTTCGTGAGCAACGTCTTCAAAGCGTTGTTTCAATTCAAGCATTGTACGATTATAAGCGTTGCAGCAGCAAAACAACAGTCTAACGATACATGTTTCAATTCAAGCATTGTACGATTATAAGCAGCTAATGTTGTTAGCGGATTGAACTCCATGAGTAGTTTCAATTCAAGCATTGTACGATTATAAGCAGACCCCATTAACTCGGCTGCTTCTGTTGTAGTGTGTTTCAATTCAAGCATTGTACGATTATAAGTTGTGTACAGGCAGGCCGTTAAGAAGAACCTTATTCGTTTCAATTCAAGCATTGTACGATTATAAGCATGATATAATCGCCAACTGCTGTAGGCGTATATGGTTTCAATTCAAGCATTGTACGATTATAAGTCCATTTCTCCATACAATCACAGTCTTTAAAACATGTTTCAATTCAAGCATTGTACGATTATAAGCAAAGTTGCGTGGGATGATGTACAGCCGTTGATTGGTTTCAATTCAAGCATTGTACGATTATAAGGCTGACAATGCAGTAGTGAAGCTGACTGATAAGGTGTTTCAATTCAAGCATTGTACGATTATAAGTACATCTTTAAGTTCCTGAAACAGGTTGATTTCTTGTTTCAATTCAAGCATTGTACGATTATAAGAGTGTAACCCTAATAGGGTTCCGGTACAGTTCCGGTGTTTCAATTCAAGCATTGTACGATTATAAGCGTCTTTAAATACGACGTTATATCCCTTAGGTATGTTTCAATTCAAGCATTGTACGATTATAAGGCATGGACTATATCAATTTCCACCGGATGTTTATTTGGTTTCAATTCAAGCATTGTACGATTATAAGAAAATAAAATACATCCAGGCCTACAGGCTAGTACGCGTTTCAATTCAAGCATTGTACGATTATAAGAGGCTGTATAAAGATTCACGTTAAGTTCAAAATACCAGTTTCAATTCAAGCATTGTACGATTATAAGGGAGGTACGGAAAGTCTAAGCAAACTATTTATAAAAGTTTCAATTCAAGCATTGTACGATTATAAGAGGAAGACACTATAATGTTGAAACCTCGGTTCCCGGTTTCAATTCAAGCATTGTACGATTATAAGAATAAAGAGGCTAATGTGCAAACCATACCCCACACCCGTTTCAATTCAAGCATTGTACGATTATAAGGTATGCAGCACTCCAACCAGTAGAGTAAACTTCCTGGTTTCAATTCAAGCATTGTACGATTATAAGAAACACGAAAACATGTCGTTCTCCGAGGCCTTATACGTTTCAATTCAAGCATTGTACGATTATAAGAGTGCCAACTATGACGTTAAAGAATCTTATCTTGAGTTTCAATTCAAGCATTGTACGATTATAAGCCGTTTATCTGACAAAAAAATATTGTTGATAATCAGCTATTTGATGAGGCGAATATAGTAATATTTTTATTAAAAAGTTGTCGATGTCTGATTATATGTTTTTATCAGGGCATCGACAACTATTGTATTTAATTGATTTTCAGCATGTCAAAGAACTTTCTTTATTTGATATTGCAAATTATATTGCGTAAAAAGGAGGATCGACATTTTGAATAGCTATACCATATGGTATAAATATCTCAAGAATAGGCTTAAATGCGGGTAGTTTGGAACGATTCTACAAAAATGTATCTACCGAAGAACGTTCATTTCCAACGATCTCTTTTTCAAGCCATTTCTCATTCCTGCTAGCAAATATAATTAAACTATCTGTATCAAGATTCATAATCTCTTTTGCTTTAAATTTGAGTTCTTTTAATTTTACGTCGGTAATCTCACCTTCAAATACAGAGTTTTGAATCCAGCTTAGGTATTTCCGAACCAACCTTAACATCTTCCCAACCCGCTTTTCGCCAACATCGTAGACTAATATTACATACATCACCAGTACATTTTAAAAGGTTTGTATTCTTCCATATTTAGCAGATGCTTGGCAAGTTTATAACATTCCAATCGAATAAGATGCTTATAACTGACGTTACGTTTTAAAGAGCGGTGTTGGATAGTTTCATTATATCGTTCCTCCATACTTTTTACAAAAATCTTTTTCCCGGAATCATTCAATACGCACTTGTTCAAATGATGATCAAAGTGCTTCTCTTGAATTTCTTTTTTATTCAGCACCTTAAAAATAACCCGGTCTACGATAATTGGTTTAAAAATTTCCGCCATGTCCAGGGCCAAGGAATAACGCCGCTCTCCCGGTGTATGCAAATAGCTAATTGTAGGGTTGAGTTGAGTTTGATGGATAGCACGTAAACACTGTGAATAACACATCATATTTCCAAATGAAACCAATGCGTTTACTTCGTTTTGGGGAGGTTGCTTTGTGCGATTTCCCATTTCAAAATCATTAAGAATGAGATTAAATGCATCGTAATAGGTCTGCCGAATATTACCTTCAATTCCCATTAATTCATCCACAGCCATAGATTGGGGGATACCTTCCATATATCTCTTGACCGGTTCAATTAACGGATCCATATCTTTACCCCTGCGGTTGTAATACTGCAGATTCTTTACCATATTATAAGCAGCTCCCTCAATAAACTTTCGTGCAATGAGAATACGCTTCTTTTTATCTTGATAATGGCTCGTTTGAGCAAGCAACATTCTTCCGGATAACAGAAAATCTTTAGGCATAAACGAGCCCGTATAATTTTCATAGTAATCAAAAAAATGAACAGCGATATCGTTCTGTCCAAGGAAATTATACAAGGCGCTGTTCGCATTTAACGAACCAAATACATATAAATCACTCACAGTTTCTACTGGGATATAGCGGGGCTGTCCTTCACGTTCCCCTATACCATTTTCCCTTTCTTCAAGTGGAATAAATTTTAACGTATTGTCTTTGCGTTGCAAAATGCCTGGATTAAATAGATAATAGGTCTTTTTCATGGTTCGTTCTCCCCTACATAACAGAATTCATAATAGCTACATTGTTTGCAAATCTTACTATTTATTATTGAAGGGCATCGATCGTCAGACACAATCTTTTCAATGTCTTCTACAAATTCCTCAATATGATTAACATCCTGCTCTGTAAGCTCTACTTTTTCTGTTTGTCGAAGCATTGGGTATTCCAACAATCCGGTAACACAGGTAACTCCATTCCTTTGCAGAATATAAATGTAGTACTTCACCTGCCATTGATGAGCAATCTCAATCTTGTCCGATTTTTTAATTTCATGGATTACCCTATTCCGAGCATCATAAAAATCAATCTTAACACCATCAATCTCCAACTCTTCATAACGTTCGGGACGTTGAGGATAAGAGGTTTCATGAAGCAATTTCCCTTCATAAACCAAATCCGAAGAATGCTCCATATTAATACCATTTGCAAACAACCAGAGCTTGCGTTTACAAATAAAATAGTAATTGATATGTGTGGCTATTATTTGCATATTCGACTGGATAGTTGTTATAAAAGATCTGGCAGGATTTTATCCTGCCAGATCTTTTATAGTTTATTCTTGATTTTCGTAATCAAAGGCCATCATTAGATTAATCAGCTTCTGTTCTGCGTGTTGCAAAGCATCGGCAGATTCATTTTCTGTCACTATATAGTTAGAACATGGTAATGTAACAAATAGCTCTGCTCCAGCTGTTTCGTCTACTATTGGCTTTGCTTTTGGTTTTTCTCCATAATCGATTAGTTTTGCTCTAATAGCTGCCGCCAATACATT
>Ga0172377_10007806_pt1 | contig 10995 bp, 13 predicted proteins | sample Pumphouse3metaG_FD_119749 | JGI IMG/M metagenome (GOLD analysis project Ga0172377, IMG submission 119749) | Leachate microbial communities from a municipal landfill in Southern Ontario, Canada - Pumphouse #3 metaG | ecosystem: Engineered > Solid waste > Landfill > Unclassified | place: Canada... | reverse complement strand
GCCAGTGAGTGAGGGCGTGGGTGTATCCGCGGCCGTAGCCGCCATCGGCTTTTTCGATGTTGCGGACGCCGAACTCACGGCAGACCTCGTCAAAGATAAGACGTTCCAACCAGTCCGCACTGTCGATGACAACGGTTTGAAAATCATGCGGCTCGTCGCGCAGCGCAACCAGTTCCGCCATGACTTCCGACAGCGAATGCGCCAGCGGAAATTTCCTGCAGTCGATCTCGCCGAGGCCGTCCTCGGTCTGAACGAAGATGGCATTCGGCGCGGACGCTCCGAACGTGGATTTGCCCACACCCTCGCTTCCGTAAATCATGATTCTCGGCGGCTTGTTTTCCCGCCCCGTCTGAATGTTTTCAAGCATTCCCATGGTGAAAAAATCCTTTCTTTTAAAGTGTGTCGATGATTCTGGCATCTTCGTATCCGGTCGGCCATACGCCGCTGACGCAGCAGTTCCGGTAGCGTTCAAGCGCGGCCTTGTTGACCAGTTCGGCAAGATCAAGAACCTCGTCGGTCAGCTTCCACACACCGGTCGAGAACGGCTCATTCTTTTCCGCGGCGACGATATGGACGGGAACATTTCGCCCGGTCGCCTTGCGGATGACGGCCCGGTAGAACGCCATCTGAAAGAGGTATCCGAAGCGGCGGCAGTCCGACTCGAACCACTTGAGCGAGTCGCAGGTCTTGAGATCGACCAGCCCGTATTTTCCGCTGAACCAGTCCATGCGGATCTGGCACGGGACGCCGCTATATTCCGCCCGGACCACTCCTTCGGCGACGCCATCGGAAAGCAGTTCCGAAGCGACCGGATGAAGCCACACTGCGGACTGCAATTTCATGATAAAGTTATAGTCCCTGCCGGAGACAATCTCCCGTTTCTGCGTCGTCCGCCATTCCGCGTAGGCTTTCGTCGTTCTGCCGAACGGCTCGCCTGTTTTCGGATTCACGGGACCGTCCGCCACGAGATACCGGCTGTCGAATTCGGCCTTGCCTTCAAGGATCAGGCAGTGCGCGGCGCGTCCGAGGGCGAACGCCGGAGATTCGGATTCCTCAATCTGCCCGAGGATCTCCTTCCGGTAGAGCGCGGGACTTTCCCGGAAATCCGCCAGCATGTGGCTGGACATATAGCGTCCGGCTTTCGATTCGGCGTGATACTGCTCCGCCGGTTCATGGATGATGAAATCAATCATTGCTTTGCTCCGGTGGGATGTTGAAGTATCTGCGAAATGCCGCGATGAAATACGGCGGCTGAAATCCGTTGTCGTAGAAGCGCCGGAAATCCTCTTTGCGCAGTTCAAACAGCGCCGCCATACGGCAGACGTTGTATTTCAGTTCATTTCTGGCTGTTGCCGTCACATCCGCAATCGTGATGACACCTTCGCCGAATTCCCCGGCGATGCGCTGGCGGAGAATCTCCAGCGCGATTTTCTGTTTCCTTTTCATTCAGTCTTTGCCTTTCGTGATGGTTGGTTCACATCGGGTATATCAAATCCATTTTTGCGTTTGGTCCGCTTTTTTTTGATTTTTTCAAAAATCTTTTTCGGCAAGAATCCGACGCAAAGGAAGCAGGTAACTGCGCGCAAAGGTGGCATGAGGGATTCCCATTGTCCGTTCGATGACTCGTATGGAATCCCCGTCCAGCATTTTTTTGGCAATGCTTCTGAGCGGTTCGGGACACGATGCAATCACACTCTCGAAATCTGTCTTCCGCATTTCAAGAATCACGTTGTTCTTTGAAAATCGAGCATACGCATTCCGTGATTCCAGAGAAAGCGAATTGTTTTCAACATCCGCATTCTCAAGATCATCCATGCATTCGGCGAAGTATAAGGACAGATGCGTTTCTCTGAAATATTCCTTTCGCGCATTACAGATGGCCGAATGAAGCGCTGTTCTGAAAAAAGTGTTGAAAGCAGACTTTTCAGGATTGAATTTCGGCAACTGACTGTTGAGATGGATGAGGATTTCCTGCCGCAGGTCATCCTTGTATCCGGCAAGGATCGGATATTGCCGGACGTTCTGGTCGAGAACGCTTTCGATGGACTCCCGGACATACGGCATCGCGTAGACTTCATCGAAGGTCGGGATGCGATTGCTGTTTTCGGCGGCTTCCGCATTGCGAACGGACTGATTGCTGTTCTGAGTCATTTCGACTGCTCCTTGAGTTTTGCCTCGGCGGAGCGGTCGGGAAGCCGTCAAAAAAATGGAGGTGGTCGGGTTGCGCCATTATTCTGGCGGCATTCCCGACCACCTCCGTTCTTCGGCTGGTTGGTCAGCTAAATACCTGTTTCTTTCTATATTAAGGATATATGGGGTATCAGCCCGGTCAGATGGATGCGACGGTCTCCTCAATTTCCGCAGATACGGGAAGCCCGGCGCGGATAGTGATTGAGTTGATGCGGCCATTCCCCACCTTGCGGAGGTGCCGCAGAAAACGGACATGCCTGTCGGTCAAGATGAAATCCCCATCCGGCCGCGAGGCTGTATGCGGTGATTCCTCGCGTTCAAAGTTTGCGGTGCTGATTTTCCTGCTGGCCGCAGTAATCTTTGCATGACCGTCTTCAATGGCAAGGTTTTCCAGACGGCCATATAACACGACCCCCATCAGCGAAATCAGTTTTCGATCCGTTTCCATCAACGCACAGAAATGCATTCTCATGTCCTTCCTTTTAAGGATTTTGGACTCAAAACATTTGAGTTTTCTGTGTATATTATACAGCGCGTTTTTTGCAAAACGGGATTTCAGGACAAGCATAAGGACAGGCAAAATTTTGAAATCAGGACACAAAAAAACCGCACGGATGGGTTTTCGTGCGGCGAAGTGAAAAACAGGTATTTTTGAAATATTTTTAGTCGGGACAGGAATCAGGACTTGACAGGAATTTCAATACGACAGCCATTTTCTTTTTCAAACCTTATGTTGATGCCCAAGGCTTTCCTCAAATCATAAAGGCGTTTGAGCATTAACCCATTATCGCCATTCCCCTTCCCAAAATATCTTTCCTTTGATTTCCAACCCGTCGCTATCATAAGAACCTTGTGCGGAATCCATGCATTCGGTGCAGTGATATAATATTGATATAAGGCCATAAGGATAATATGTTGAATGGAGTTGGACTTGTATTGCAATTTTTTTGCCTCTCCATTGACCTTCCAGATTTCGATTCCCTTTTCTTCTATTCGCTCAAGATATGGTGGAGGCGGAAGCGGCTGATATTGCTGAGCTATATAAGCCGGATTGTCAATTACCAAGCGCGGCAGGGCATCGGATGGCAATGTCCCAAGCATAAGAGCCTCTTGGTTTTTCGTTATTAATTCGCAACAAACTTTCTTTATTTCCTCTGCATGCCGTTTATAAAGGTCGAACAAATTTTGTGCTGCAGCGGCCGTGTTGGGCGCAAGATATTTTGCGGCACGGGTGATTTGCGGATAGTTGGCAACGAAACTTTGAAAATCCATTTGTGCAATTTTGAGTGCTCGGTCGACATAGCCGACGAGAGTGGCTTGATCCTCCTCTTTTTTTATAGCTGAATATATTCCCCCATTAAAGAAGTCCGTACAATAATGGTCAACAGGATCGTATTGTGACCATCCTCTCGTTTCAAAAGCAAATCGACGGTCAATGCATTGTGAACAGGCTCCGCATTGTGGCTTTGCAAGTGAACGATGACCAAAATTTGCGTGGGCACAACTTATTGAATTCGGAATAAACGATTCGCATTCTCTTTTTACAATAATATCGATAACTTCCGCTTTCGTTTTGAAAATGAATGGGTTTTCGACGGTAAATTGACGCCCCGCGATAAGTGTTGCGAGTTCCTGATACCCACGCAATACACGTGGATGAGTTGTTCGCGTTGATTGGCTTCCGATCACTTGGTCGAGCAGCGGAAGATTGATGCTGACTGGTCCATTTTCATAAAATTTCACATTGTCGGTTCCCAAAATGAATGCCGCCGTGGCAGCCAGCGAAAAATACAGGAAGGAGCGTGTTCGCTGAGTATAGTCGCGAGTAAGCGTTTTGTCCTTATTTATTTCTAGATTTATAAACAGTGGGCGGTAAGGACATTTCTCTTCAAGTTGTTTGTCCAAGCGGTTAAACACGCTGTTGAATTTATTGGCCGGGCGGTGGCGGACAAGAACAAGGCGGCGTTTATTGTCTATGGCTTCAAAAATTGCGCCACCGAGAGAATCCAAGCCGCCAGAAAATAACATGACTTGGTCTGGCTTTTCGTTTTCATCCCATTTCCCAACGAAGTCGAAGTAGTTATTCCGACTTCTTTCTTGCTCCAATTTTTTGAAATCAAAGGAAATGCATTCGCCAGACAGAAAAGACAGAACTTCTACCAGCTTTTGACTGACTTCCGGCGTTTGCCAAAAAACGACATCACGTACTCCTATATTGAAATGCAGGCCTCGATACCAGTGAGTGTCATGGGTATCTGTAATCCCTTGACTTCTTGGAATGGCTTGGTCACCGCAGTATACAAATGTTGCGATATCAAGAAAATCCATGAAACGATCTGGAATCGTGGAAAAGACGCCCTCCAGCGCCTCAATTTTACTGTACACATTTTGACCAGGCCCCCACGTTTTCAGATGAAACTCAGTCTCGCTTGCCCGGGGCAAATTGCAAAATATTTCTGTTTGATCACTGTTTGTCTTCATAGAAACTCATCGCTTTAAAAATCTTTTCCATCCCGTATGTGGCAAAACCCGGCAGAGCGGTATCCACATCATGAAGTTTATGTTCGTGAAGCCCCAACCAGTCAACGCAAAAAGACTTGACGACCTTGGCGTTCTCCATACAATAATCATGAAGTTCCCTGTCAAAATTTCTTTTTTCATTGACGGTTCTCATCCGTTCAGATACGCCTACAATCGTTGTCACTTGGCGTGAAACATATTTTTGGAGTGCGCGATACATTACTTCCCCGAAGAATACTTGCCCCAGTGCAGCATAGTTTTCGGCTTTTTTTAGTTTCGCAAGAGAAGCGAGATAATCCTCAGATTTCGGGGACCATAACAATCCATTCTGATCCTTATCTACGGCAGACTGAATTGCGGTTGCAATTGCATTTATCGAAATTTCAGTTAGATCTGTATATGGTTTTCCCGCACACGCACGTTCTATATGTTCCATTGCCTCGGCTTTGATATCTTCAATACTGGAGCGGTCCGGTAAATTCAGTCCTATTTTTCGTAGATATCCAAGGAAGTCTTTGCTTTGAGCTGCAAGACCAAAATGGGCAAGAAGTTTCACCGCTTCCTGATACCCGGTATTATTTTTCAGCTGCTCGTAATTTAAATCATCGTGTGCAGCCTGTAAAACCTGCCCTGCAACAGCAGAACTGTTCGCATTATGATTACACAATGCAGTGAGTTCCCTGAATGGTCTTCCTTTTATCGAACTCCGTATTCGAGAATGTCCCATCGCACCCAACCCCCATGGACATGAATTGGTGTGCCGAAAAAAGATAAGGACAACTGTTTCTCGCATGTAGCATATTGCATGAGAGGAAGAAGAATCCCTGTGTCTTTTTTCAACACCACTAAGATAAAATAAGATAAATTCGGGTATCTTTCACTGTAACATACATTAGAAATGGGACAAAGCAAGCAATAAATGGCCATAATCGGTTAAAGCAGGCATAAAAAATTTGATTTTTGAGACTTTCATCCATATTTATACTATTGTGAAAACGAATGGGGATTGAACTTGACCATAAAAGGCATATCGGTCACGACATTTCCTTACGGGGAAAATTGAGTTTTAATCCGCTTCCTATAACGCCCTCGGTTCCTGGGGCAGTTCCGCTCCCCGACGACTCGTTTCACAAGTTTTCATCAAAACCTGAAGCGTCATAAATTGCACACATTCAATCCGGGTTGATTCGCAATTGCATGAACATTTTCAGCCAGGCATTTCTCCCCACTTGAAAAAAATCAGTCGTTCGCAAGCAAGGCCCAGGCACATTGTCCAAGCAATAGAGCTGACAGAATATTGATGAGACGGAAATGTCGAATGTAAAATCCCCGAAATTGACCTCCGAAAAAAATCCAGGTCAGAGTAGCGCATGTTCCGACTGATGCAATCAGCATCTCAAACAATATCAGCGATGCCAGAGACTGGAAATGGGGAACGATATAGCAAGTCAAGGCCGTAATTCCGAAAAGATAAATTTTGACATTGACAAACTGCAAAATAAACCCACGCAACCATGACGCGGTTTTATCCGAGCCCTCTTCCGGTGGCTTGCTCCTGACAATTTCCGCCATCAAGTAAAATATGTATGTGGCGCCGGCGTATTTCATGACCGCAAGGACTGGATTAAGAAAACGCTCAAGGCCGTAAACGGACAGGGCGCACAACGCCTGAACAATAAAGTACCCGGCAAAGATTCCAAAGAACAATGGTTTCCCCCGCTTCCATCCATAATTCGTCATGGTATTCAGCGCAAGGATGTTTCCCGGTCCCGGCGTGAATGCATTGACCAGAACATATGATGAAAACGCGAAAGCAATTGGCCCTGACAGGTTCATTTCAGCCTCGCAAAAGCCTGTTGCAAATCCAGAAGAATATCGTCCACGTTCTCCAGCCCTATTGAAAGACGAATCATTCCGGGGGAAATCCCGCAAGCGGCCAACTGCGCGTTCGACAATTGACGATGTGATTCACTTGCCGGATGCAGAACGCAAGTTCGAATATCCGCGACATGAACTTCATTGGAAACCAGACGCAGAGCATCGATAAATTTTTCCGCCTGCCGTCTCCCTCCTTTGATGACAAAAGAGACGACACCGCTTCCTCCTGAAAGATACTTTCGGGCAAGTTCGTAATATCGGTTATTTTCAAGCCATGGGTAGATTACATTTCCCACATGGGGTGACTGTTCCAGATATTCTGCAACCGCCAGAGCGTTCAGACAATATTGCCGCATCCTTACTGGCAACGTTTCCAATCCCAGATTCAAAAGAAATGCGGAATGCGCCGCCGGGTATACTCCAAAATCGCGCATCAGCTGCAACCGGGCCTTGACAATGTATGCTTGGGATCCATAAGTTCCGGTATATGAAATTCCATGATAGGATTCATCCGGTTCCGTCATTTCCGGGAAATTGCCGTTACTCCAGTCAAACTTACCGCCATCAACTATCACGCCTCCGATTTGAACGGCATGACCGTCCATATATTTACTGGTAGAGTGAACTACGATATCGGCTCCGAAACGAATCGGTTTGCAGAGTATTGGTGTTGCAAAAGTATTGTCGATAATCAATGGAACGTTGCGACGGTGCGCGATCTTTGCAATCTTTTCGATATCCAGTACTGTCAGCGCCGGATTGGCTAGTGTCTCGCCGAAAACGGCTCGCGTGTTCGGTCGGAAGGTACTTTCAAATTCCGCCTCGGTCGCATTTGCGTCGACAAAAACGCATTCAATGCCGAGCCGTTTCAAGGTGTATGAAAACAAATTGATCGTCCCGCCGTAAATTTGCGATGAACAAATAATGCCATCACCAGATTTGCAGATGTTCAGAATGCTCAACAGAACCGCCGCCTGACCGGATGACGTGCAGAGAGCTCCGATTCCATCTTCCAGTTCTGCGATTTTCTTCTCCACTGCCATGACGGTCGGATTGGCAAAACGCGAATAAATCAACCCTTTCGTCGGATCGTCAAAAACCGCCGCCACTTCGCGGGCTGAATCGTATACATAGGTGGTGCTTTGGACTATCGGCAGAACGCGCGGCTGACCATTTCGCGGATGATATCCGGCATGCAGGCAAATCGTTTCATCTTTCATCGTAAATCTCCTGTATTGTTTGTGCTGGAACTAATATACAGGGATATGACTATTATAGCAAATACAAATATACTATATATATCTATAGCTATTAGCTATTGATATTTGCCGCAATCTTCCTGAGTGCCTCCATGTAAATCGTGCCCAGCGGAGAGGGAATGGTATCCCGGTGACGGATGATTCCGACTGTGATACGCTCATTCGCGTCCAGCGGCAACGAGATGATCTCTTGATCGTGCAGATATTTCGGGTAAACTCCGCTGGAGATGGTATACCCGTTCAACCCGATCAAGAAATTGACGACGGCAGCCCGGTCGCTAACCTTGATGCTTTGTCTTACATTCCGGACACTGAGAATTTCCTCAGAAAAATAAAACGAGTTGTTTTCGCCTTGTTCAAAGGAAATGCAGGGAAACGCTTCCAGATCATTAAGCGAAATATGCTTCTTGTCTGCCAGCGGGTGATTCCGGGAGAGAAAGATGTGGGGTGACGCGGAAAACAGTTCGAAGAACATCAGAGAACTGTCATGAAGCATTTTGCGAATTACAGACTCGTTGTAGTTGCAGAGGTAAATCAGGCCGAGTTCGCTTTTGAGATTTTTTACGTCCTGTATGACTTCAAACGTTCGGGTTTCCCGTAGCGTGAACTCATAGTCGTCGCTGCCGAAATTTCTGACCAGATCGACAAACGCATTGGCGGCAAATGGATAATGCTGGGCGGAAACGCTAAAACGCTGTTTTTGTTTATTATGTTTGAGATAACGGTCTTCCAACAAATTCGACTGCGTTATGATCTGCCGGACATACCCCAGAAACTCCGAACCTTCGTTTGTGACCTGAACACCAAGGTTGCTGCGTAAGAAAATTACGAACCCTATTTCTTCTTCCAAATCCTTGACCGCGTTGGAAAGACTCGGCTGCGACACGAACAAGGCTTTAGCCGCAACGCTGAAAGACCCTTTTTCGGCAACCGCAAGAACATATTTCATTTGTTGCAATGTCATAATGGCTTACCTTATAGTTTTTTCCTATGGGGTTAACCATACTCTTTCGTCGGCCCTATTGCAAGCCACAAGAATTCAAAATTGGATGAAAACATCAAAAGCGAGGTTGAAGATATTATCATCGCGGTCGAGAACGATAAGATTATGGGATTCATCCACATCGCAGAGGAAAAGACACTTTCGTATGCCTGTTTCATTCCTCACAAATATGCGGTGATCGTGGACTTATATGTTCAAGAAGCTCATCGGCAAAGGGGAGTCGGTACGCGACTGCTGGAGGCGGCAAAACAGTGGGCGCAGGCAAGAGGACTGGACTATCTTGAGTTAAACGTCCTCGCGGAAAATGAAAATGGAATACAGTTCTATCGCCATCAGAAGTTCAACATGGTGTCACAAATCATGCGGCTGCCGCTCAACGGCAGTCCCCATAAGGCGTCGTGCGCGGTTCGGGAATGAGACTTTTTATGATCGCACAAATCAAATGACAGTGGCCTATAGTCGGTTAAAACAGATGAAGCAAACTTGAATATTTCAGTTTTCGGGATATATTCATCACCACTTGAATCAAAGTTCCAAATACTTGCAAAAAGGCACCCCGGTAAAACATGGAAAAGAAATGGCTATCTGTCGATGAGGCGGCGATGTATCTCGGGGTCAAACGGGATTCCATATATCGCTGGATCGAAAAACGCGGCCTTCCGGCATATCGCATCGGTCGCCTGTGGAAGTTCACCGCTGAAGATTTGGATACGTGGGTAAAAGCGGGAAAAGCCGCCAATGACAAACCAGGGAATAAACCGGACTCGGAATAGTGACGGACAGATGATTTTCACAGCGCATATTTCAGTATTAATGGAGCAATGTGATGCAGACAATCAACATCGAAGATTATGTGAATGAGCTGATAAAACGATTGCGGCTCAAATTTGCGGACCGCCTGATCTATGTGGGCTTGCAGGGAAGTTTCCGCCGCGGCGAGGCCAATGAGAACAGCGACATCGATATCATGGTGACGCTCGACCGCCTGTCCGTGGCGGATCTGGACAGTTACCGGGATGTCATTGCCGGAATGCCCTGCTTCGACCGTTCCTGCGGTTTTATTTCCGGGCGGGAAGAGTTGAAGCACTGGCAGCCGTATGAAATCTGCCAGTTGCTTCATGAAACCAAGGATTATTACGGCGAACTGCGCCCGTTGCTCCCCGCGTTCGGAAACGACGACATCAAAAGCTACATCGGCATTTCCATCGGCAACCTGTACCACATGCTTTGCCACGGCCGGATTCATGCGGGACCGGAACAGCGCGCGGAGGCCCTTCGGGGCCTCTACAAAGCCGTTTCCTACATCCTGCAGAATTCCTACTATCTGCGCTCCGGCGAATGGATCATGACCAAGGCCGAACTGCTGCCCCTGCTGCATGGACTCGACCGCGAGGTGCTGCAAATGGCGATGACCATGAAGTCAGGCGCGGAATACGATGCGGAAAAAGCATACGCCATCCTGTTCGACTGGTGCCGGCAGTTTTTTCACGACAAAGCGACGGAGTAATGATGGACAACGCCAAGTATCGTTATAATCACATCGGCATCCCGACCGCGGCTCCGCATCCGGACGAACGCTACCTGCCCGAATTCAAGATGTACGTCTACGGTTACGAAACCAACGATTTCAACATCGAATGGATGCGGTTCGATGCCGATTGCCCCCTGCCGGAGCTGGTGAAGAACGTCCCGCACGTTGCGTTTGAAGTTGACGACCTGGATGCCGCCCTGATCGGCCGGGAGGTCATTATTGCGCCGAATTGTCCTTGCCACGAAGTAAGGGTGGCGTTTATCCGGGAAAATGACGCCCCTGTCGAACTGATGCAGTTTATTTCATCCTCTGACCGAAGCAAACAGTAAGAAGATTGTTCCGTTTTTCCCGATATCAGGGTGTAAGTCGGAATACCGGACGCCTCAATACCGAAAAACAGTATGACCGCGCCGGAAGATGATGGACGCGTTTTCAGATGGCGAGCTGAATAGTTGAAAACTTCACTGTCCGAAACAGCTGACTCAGAGCAGAAACCAACGCGCCGAATGATCGATGATGTCTCTTTGATTATCCGGCGCAGAATCGACCCTTTACTCCGCCTCAGGTTTTGGGGGACGGAGAATTTTCATATACGCGCTCATTCGCAAAACTCG
>Ga0172377_10007804_pt1 | contig 10998 bp, 8 predicted proteins | sample Pumphouse3metaG_FD_119749 | JGI IMG/M metagenome (GOLD analysis project Ga0172377, IMG submission 119749) | Leachate microbial communities from a municipal landfill in Southern Ontario, Canada - Pumphouse #3 metaG | ecosystem: Engineered > Solid waste > Landfill > Unclassified | place: Canada... | reverse complement strand
TTTGAAACAGCCAATTATACATAATATATATTATGCGACGTTGTGTATTGTCCTTTTTCGTCCTGAAGGGGGCTTCTTTCTCTCTGATCCGATCCAGTTTTAAAAACCGCCAAATCTCTCTTTTAACAAACCTCTGGATAATCCTCATGTTAATATTTAAGCAATCAATTACCATCAATCAAGACTCAAGATGTCAATGGCAATTAAAAAAGACCCCGTATCAGACTTCCTTGCACCGACATATGATTATTGTGATGCAACAAACGTAATGTCAATACAATACGTCTTTTTTAACCAAAGCAATCATGCTGAAAAAGGAGAAATTGGTTATGCCTCAAAAAGTTGTCTCTGTCCCTAATCAATGCAATTTTACGGGTAATTAATCATTAAAACGTCACAATATGGGACAATGACAAGAATCTTCGGTGCAAGGAAGTCTGCGTATACAATAAATTTGTTTTCATATATAAAAAAACAACTAAACTTTACAGTCCTATTTTGAAATTAGAGAAAGAATTGTTAAAAAGCTTCTTTTTGGTTGTCCTTTGTTAGAAAAAGGTTATATTTTACGAAATACAATGACTTTTTTACTAAAAAAAATTCCCTTAACAAAAAAGGATTTAATAAAAAATTATGGACATTATAAATAATTTAGACGAACCCCAAAAAACGTCTGAAAAGGACGCAGATAAAAAGCCCAAAGTTGTTGAAGCTGAGATTGTTGAAGAAGAACCAAAGAACAAGAAGAAAAAAAAGTCTTCTCCAGGAGTTCCGCCCAATTCTCAGGATATTCTATCTAATTTAGGGGATATCATGAACAAATTGGGCGTAAATATGTTTCAGATGTCCGGCAATATGCCGGGTGACAACACTTCTGATACGGATGAAAAGCAGGCCTCTGCAACGCCCTCTGCGGCAAGCGTAAGCAAGAAAAGCCCCCTTCCCTCTTTGGAAATCATTAAGAAATTTTCCTATACGCCACGCCAGATACGTGATTATTTAGATCGTTATGTTATCAGTCAATCAGAAGCTAAAAAGGTATTAGCGACAGCGATTTGTGACCATTATAATCATATCCGCCGCTGTATGGAGAATCCAGAATTAAAAACAAAAGACTATGCCAAGCATAATGTCATTATGTTGGGCCCTACTGGTGTTGGCAAGACTTATTTAATGCGGTGTATTGCCCGTTTAATCGGCGTGCCTTTTATTAAGGCGGATGCGACTAAATTTTCGGAAACGGGTTATATTGGTTATGATGTTGAAGATATTATTCGAGATTTAATCAAAACGGCAGATGGTGATACTGAGTTAGCACAATTTGGTATTGTTTATCTTGATGAAATAGACAAGATTGCCGGGCATGGTTCGAGCGGAACAAAAGATGTATCCGGACGCGGTATTCAGATTAATTTATTGAAATTAATGGAGGATACGGATGTAAAAGTCATTGGTCAAACGGATATGATGGGGCAGATGCAGGCGATGATGGCAATGCAGGGTGGCAAGAAACGCGCATCCTCTATTTCTACCAAATTTATTTTGTTTATTGTGAGTGGTGCTTTTGAAAATTTATCAGAGATTGTGAGACGTCGTTTAGGCAATACTGTTATTGGTTTCAATTATGCGAACCAAAAAGAAGAGTCCGTGCCGGACAGCGAATCAAAATATTTGCATCAGGCTCAGACAGCAGACTTAGTGAAGTTTGGTTTTGAGCCGGAGTTTATTGGTCGGTTGCCTGTTCGTGTTGCATTAGATGAGTTAAGTGTTGATGATATTGAAGAAATCTTATGTACTGCCGAAAACGGTATAATGGATCAATATGTTGAATGTTTCAAGGGGTATGGGATTGAGTTAAAGCCGAGTAAGGATGCAATGCGTTTAATTGCGGAAGCAGCATCTGCGGAAAAGACAGGCGCGCGTGGTATTTTAACGGTATTGGAGCGATTGCTGCGGGAATTCAAATTTGAGTTGCCTGGAACGGGAATCAAGAATTTATCTTTATGTTCGGATTTACTGAAGAATCCGAAGGGCTACTTGCAGAAGATTTTAAAAGACAATGTATGTTCTATTCGCAAATGTAATATCGCGGAAGTGGATGATTTTGAGAAGCGGTTTTTGACAGAGTTTAGCATCCAGCTAAAATTTACCAACGAGGCGATTGCCGAATTAGTATTGCAGGCAGAAAAACAGTCCAAGACGGTGCGTGGAATTTGTGAAGATTTGTTTCGAAATTATCAACATGGACTTACCATCGTAGCGAAGAATACGGATAAAACAGAGTTTTTACTTGATGTGATAGCCGTGAAAGATCCCGATGGCTATCTTTCCGATTTAATTCGTAATAGTTTTGATCAAAAGATTGCATAATCAATAGCGTAAAATTAGGTTTCGTTAAAAATAAAAACGCCGTTGATCTTAAAAAATCTGGGGCGTTTTTTTCGTTTCGATGAATCCCATTTCTTTGCTGATAAAAGCGAAAAAAAGGAGCCGTAATCGTTTTGGGAACAGCCCAAAGGACCCACAATTTTGTTGATCTTTGTCGATTAAAATGAAAAAAAGGCTTTTATAATTTCTAAAAAATAGGCAAAGAAAATTGATTTTCAGAAAATAAGATTAAGGGGTGTTTTTTTTGTTTTTTTGGGTGGTGTTTTATATTTATTGTGTTAAATTATGGCACGCCGCAGCCATAACTTCATTATAGCTGTTTTTTTATTTAGTCAAAATACTGTAACTATATGAATTCGTTCATAGATAAAGGGATTGTGCATTGAAGGAATTTTTAAGGTTTGATCATGTCACCAAAATTTTTGGTACAACCAGAGCTGTTCATGATGTATCGTTAACGATTCATCAAGGAGAAATTTTTTCATTATTAGGCCCAAGTGGCTGCGGAAAAACAACACTTCTTCGATTACTTGCCGGATTTGAAAGTCCAGACTCAGGGAAAATTATTCTGAATGGAAAAGATATCACCGCCCTGCCTCCAAATCAGCGCAAAGTAAATACCGTATTTCAAAATTATGCCCTATTTCCGCATATGAGTCTGCGGGATAATATCGGTTTTGGGTTAAAAATGGCCGGGCGCAAAAAGGCCGAAATTAATGTTGAAGTAGACCGCATGCTCGCGATGATCCAAATGGAGGACCAAGCCGATCGGAAACCAACGCAAATCAGTGGTGGACAAAAACAGCGTATCGCTATCGCCAGAGCACTGATTATGCGTCCTCAAATATTATTATTAGATGAGCCCCTTGCTGCCCTTGATCTAAAACTGCGCCAGCGTATGTCGCTGGAATTAAGTCTAATTCATGATGAAGTCGGAATTACTTTTTTATATGTAACGCATGATCAAGGCGAAGCCATGAGCTTAAGCGACCGCATCGCCGTTATGAATAATGGCGAGATCGAGCAACTGGGTACGCCGATTGAAGTGTATGAAGCACCAAGTAGCAGTTTTGTTGCAGCTTTTATCGGTGACACAAACTTTTTTGATGCCCGTGTGCTGGAAGTCTTAAATAAAGACTACTCCCGGGTTAAAATTATGGGCATAAAATTACCCCCCCTGCTTTGCTATAATGATAAGCAAACAAAACGGGGAGATATGATTCACTTTAGTATCCGCCCAGAAAAATTCCAAATATCAATAAATCGTCCGCAGGTAAGCAGTAAATATAATATTTTGCAAGGCACCATTGAAGACATTATTTACCAAGGAGACCATACGCGTTATTGGGTTAATATTGGTGAGGATTGGAAAATAGCGATAACACGTCAGCATACGCGTTTTATGCTGGATGAGAAAGCGCTGAACTGGAATGATAAAGTTTATATCTACTGGCTTGCCGATGATGGCTATATGCTAGAACATTACAGCGCAAAAGATGAAGATTTAGTAGAAGAGCCCCCACAAGTTATTGGTGAAGAAATAACAGGAAAGGACCAAGAAGAGCCATGTAAAAGCAATAAAGAATCCGTTCTTTCCAGTACAATAAAAAAATCGCAGAATGGGAGCAGCAGCAATGGCTAAAAAACATATCTTTTCCAAAAAACGTATTTTTGGAGAGTTTTCCCTAAGCTTTCCGTCAATGCTATGGCTGATTATCTTTTTTTTAATTCCGACATTGATTATTTTTGCCATTGCGTTTAAGCCGGCAGATCCGTTGGGTGGAATCGGTTCAGGGTGGACATTTCAGACGATTCTAGCACTAAAAAATCCGAATTATCCACAGATTATTTGGCGGACGATTTGGATGAGTTGTGTTACAACCTTTTTTACCTTAGCTCTGGCGATTCCAATTGCGTATCATATTGCGCGAATTCCTCCCGGACGGCGGGATTTTATTTTGTTATTGACGATTGTGCCTTTTTGGACGAGCTTTTTAATTCGCATTTTTGCGTGGAAAGCCGTCTTACATCCAGAAGGCCTATTAAAACACGCACTTGTTTATTGTCATCTGATTTCACCAGAAACACTGTTGTTATATCGACCGGAGGCCGTTTTGTTGGTCATGATTTACACGGAGCTTCCTTTTGCGATTCTGCCGCTTTATGCCGCCGCCGAAAAATTTGATTTTTCATTATTAGAAGCGGCTTTAGATTTAGGAGCGAGCCGGTTACGGGCTTTTTTTAATGTCTATATTCCCGGCATTTGGAATGGATTATTATCCGCATGCTTAATGGTTTTTATTCCGAGCATCGGAAGTTATGTTATTCCGGATGTTGTCGGCGGCACCGATTCGATGATGCTGGGCAATATCATCGCTCAGCGAATCTTTGTAGAACGGAACTTGCCGCATGCAAGCGCTTTGTCCACAATTTTAATTTTGGCGATGCTTATCCCCCTTCTTTTCTTTCTGAAAGGCAAGAAAAATAAAGTCGGTAGAATAAAAAAATCAACGAGGGGGATAGAATAACATGATAAAAAAGAGTAAAATTCCCGGCATAATCACATGGCTGGTGTTGTTATTTTTCTATTTGCCGATTATTTTATTAGTGGTAAATTCGTTTAATTTATCGCGTACAGGCGGCAGTTGGGACGGCTTTACTTTAAAGTGGTATGCCAAATTATGGAATGCTAAATATGTTTGGACGGCATTAAAAAACACCCTTTTTGTGGCGTTCTTTGCAACGATTATTTCAACGATTATAGGAACAACCGCAGCATTCGCCCTCCATCTTTATAAGGGCAAATTTCAAAAAACGCATTATTGTCTTATTTATACACCATTGGTCATTCCCGAGATTCTGTTGGGAATTAGCCTGCTGCTTTTTTTCGTTTCTGTAAAAATTGATTTGGGGTTCACCACAATGATCATCGCGCACGTTACTTTTTGCGTTAGTTATGTGACCATGGCAGTGCTGTCCCGATTACAGGATTTTGACATGACGATTCTTGAAGCATCGCGTGATTTAGGCGCAAATACTTGGCAGTCTACCACCCATATTCTTCTTCCAATGGTCATGCCTGGTATGCTTGCCGGTGCCCTTTTAGCAATGACACTGTCGGTTGATGATTTTGTTATTTCGTTCTTTGTTGCAGGCCCCGGCTCTACAACGCTGCCCATTCAGATATATAGTATGATAAAGCGCGGATCAATGCCGCTAATTAATGCGCTTTCCACACTTCTTCTTTCCGTGACTTTTTTAATGATTTTAGTTTTTCAAATACTCACGAAACACAAAAAGAAACAAAGTGTCTTAAATGTTGAATAATAATCTAAAAAAAGCTGTAATACCAGCTGCCGGATTAGGAACGCGAATGTATCCGGCAGCAAAGATGATCAAAAAAGAACTTTTCCCAATTATAACGCCCGATGGAATTTGTCAGTGTCTTCTACAGCGAATCCTAGAAGAAATCATCGACGCGGGCATCCAAGAAATTTTATTAATTATAAAACCGTCAGACTTGCCGTTGTTTCAAAAATTTTTCGCGCCGCTTTCCGCAGAAATAGCATCTCACCTTTCCGAACAATCACTAAATGAGTGTAAAAAACTGGAAAAAATGGGAGAACGAGTTCATTTTGTTTTTCAGACAGAACAACTGGGATTCGGGCACGCTATCTATACGGCTAAAGACTGGTGCAATAAGGAGCCGTTTCTATTGGTTCTCAGCGATCATATCTATAAATCGAATAATAGCCTGAGCTGTGCAAAACAACTGATAAACAGCTGGCAAGAATATCCGGATTCCAGCATGGCCAGTTTTTATCCGGTTTCCAAAGACAACGTTAAGCATTATGGTACTGCTAGTGGTGATTGGCTCGACTCAAAAAAGTCTGTGTTTCGCTTAAATCAATTTGTAGAAAAACCAACCCCCGAATTTGCTGCTGAAAACTTGAGAATGGACTCGGTGCCTAAAAATCACTTCTTGTGCGTGTACGGACAATATATTCTTTCCGCTGAAATCTTTGCTATTCTACAAAAACAAATAAAACAAAACCAAAAAATTCACGGTGAATTTCAATTAACCACCGCAATGAATGAACTGGTCCAAAAAAACAAATTCTTGGGTTACTGCGTAAAAGGCCAGCATTATGATATCGGACAACCACTGAATTATTTGAAAAGTATTGCTCAATTTGGCCAAATTGTGTAATCTTATTCTTAACGCATGAAATCAAATCGTCTTTGCTTAAGAAAGTATTTTATGAGAACTGTATTTACATTCAAAAATAAACGCCATATGCCAAAATTTTTTGCATGGTGCGCCGCTCTAATACTTAAACTTATTCGAATGACCTTTCGTGTGAAAATTATAGATCCGCATCATTACCGGACTACGGATACGCCCTTTATCGGTGCCCTTTGGCATAATCGGCTGTTATTTGCCCCCTCGCTGGGAGGACGTTCTTTCTGCCGTCGAATCTCCGTTCTAATCAGTTCATCACGAGATGGTGAATACATCGCCACGATTATTAAATTTTTTAACATCGAGCCAGTACGGGGGTCTTCCAGCCGCGGCGGCTTAAAAGCACTTCTCGATTTATTAAAAGAATTAAAAAAAAGGCGTAGCACTATTATTACAGTAGATGGTCCACGCGGTCCACGTTATGTTTTACATCAGGGAATTGCGATGCTTGCCTATAAAAGCGGTTTGCCTGTTGTTCCAATTATGATTAATTCTCCCAATCACTGGACGCTGAAAAGCTGGGACCGGATGCAAATACCAAAGCCTTTTTCAAAAATTTATTTCATTTTAGGAGATCCCATTGTTTGGCATCCGGATGATACCATGGATGGTTTTACGGAAAAGATTCGGACGGCGCTTCTTGCCATAACCAAATATGATCAAATGGAGCCCGAGAAGCATGTCTAATCTTCAGGTTAATAAATATCAGCAGGAAGCGATTCATACCCTCGAGGGCCCCCTGCTTTTGCTTGCGGGTGCCGGGAGCGGCAAAACAACTGTCATTATTCATCGGATGGTAAATTTAATTAAGCATGGTGTGGATCCCAAGCATATTTTAGCTGTCACGTTTACGAATAAGGCAGCCAAAGAGATGCGTGAACGAATGGCTGCCATTCTTGGAAAAGAAACCGCAAAATATCTTACGATAAGCACCTTTCATTCTTTTTGTGTTCGCATTTTGCGCCGCAATATTCAGGTTCTTGGTTTTAGCAAAAATTTCAGCATCGCCACAGATAATTACCGCAGCGGCTTAATGCGTGAAATTATGACCGAAAAACAAATGATTGGTTCTGGGTATGATCCTAGTGGATGGCTGTATATAATCGGGCTCGCGAAAGCGAATCTTGAGGGTCCGGAAGATCTAAAGAAAAAACAGATCGGCTATGCTGAAGAAATAGCCATAGCCTATCGGCGTTACCAAGAACGCATGAAACAGATGGATATGATAGACTTTGATGATATGCTTACGCTTACGGTAAAGTTATTACAGGAAAATCCGAATATTCTGGAGGGATACCAAAAAAAATACACGTATCTGACCATTGATGAATACCAGGATACAAATACCGCACAGCTTCGATTAATGGTATTGCTTGCCGGAGATCAGCATAATATTGCGGTCGTTGGAGATGATGACCAATCTATTTATGGCTGGAGAGGGGCTAATATAAAAAATATTTTAGACTTCGAGAGTTATTTCCCGGGCGCAAAAGTCATTCGTTTGGAGCAAAATTACCGCTCATCGAATACCATTCTGAAAGCAGCAAATGCCCTAATCGGTAAAAATAGCGCTCGACGAGAAAAGAATTTATGGTCGGAACAGGGTGAAGGCGAAAAGATTAAGCTGATATGCTGCCGTACCAGTACCGAAGAAGCAGATTTTGTGGCTAAATATGTGCGTGATATTTGTGCTAACAAAAATTGGAGTGACGTGGCTGTTTTGTTTCGCTCTAATATGCAGGCTCGACTTTTAGAAGAAAAATTTCGAAAGGCGCGTGTGCCGTATATATTAATTGGCACGGATTCTTTTTATCAGACCAAAGAAGTGATGGATTCGCTGAGCTTTTTACAAGCAGTTCAAAATCCAGAAAATGACCTAGATTTTCTACGAATCGTCAATACTCCGACCCGCGGTATCGGTGATACTACGATTGAGCATTTGCGTAATTATCGCGATATCACCAAAAATAATATTCAAGAAATAGCCTCTTCACCAGTTGTCCTCAATGAATTACCGCCAGAATCAGCCAAATCACTAACAAATTTTATGAAGATCTTAACAAAATATCGCCGCATATTCGCAGAGCCCGGACAACTTTATAGAAAAGTATCAGAATATTATGGCGAATTAAAATATATGGAAAGCATGGGACGGATGTATAAACCGCGCGAAAATGCCCTAAAACGCCGCGATAATGTTCTGGAATTTCTAAATACACTGCAGGAATTCGAAAATCATAATCCAGGAAACTGTACTCTGCAACAATACCTGGATTTGTTTACACTGCGTGATGCAATGGATAAACAGGAAAAAGGAAAAGATACTCAGGAAAATGCAGTGACGCTTATGACGATTCATGCCTCAAAAGGCCTGGAATTTAAACAAGTCGTTATTGTCGGATTGGAACAGGGTATATTCCCTCATGAGCGTGCTTTGCAAGAAGGCAATGAGGAAGAAGAAAGACGCCTTTGTTATGTGGCAATTACGCGTGCAAAACAACAATTAATACTGACATATTCTCAGAAACGCCGACTAAAAGGCCGCGTTAAAATCATGATACCATCTAAATTCTTAAATGAGATCCCAGATAAATATATGGAATTGCTCAAACCGGAAAACGTTTTTAAACCGGTTGAACAAAATAAAATCCATGACTTCTTAAATATGCTGAAAAACGACAATGACTGATTTTAATTTTTCACGCAGGCGCTTCCATGAAATTCGTGATAATTTTTCAAATTAATTATTTTACCGGGCTTTGCCCACGGACAACAGCCTAATTCAGAAGGAAGCATCCCCTGAGAAAAACAAAGTGACAAAATATTCGTCAATTCTTTTACGACATAAAGTTTTTCACTGCCTTCTCCTGTAGACTCCATGATTTCCTTTGGAAAAGAAATGATTTCAGGACAGGAATCCTGAGCACCATTCATGCAGATTGTTTGAGACAAAGCCGTATGTACATCACAGGGAACAATGCCTTTGGTGCGTACAGCATGGACACATTGCCATAACTTATTTCCATGAGTATAATTCATAGCACCATAGTCTTCCATATGTCCGTCGTTGTAACGCACAAAATAATGTCCGTCAAGCTCTCCGATAATGGTTGCTTTTTCAAATTTATAATTGATAATAGGCCCTAGTGTAAAAGACACGGCATGGGATACGTAAAATAAAATATCGACATCATCTTCGGTTTTGCAGCGCAGTGCTGCGGTGTCATAATTTGTTATGGGATTTGCCCGATATAATTCTGCTTGTATTTGCAGTGGCTTAATTGCCGTATTCGATGTTTTTCCTAATAGATACAGCATATTATGCAAATGATGCGCATTCGCATTATTAACAGGGCTGTCTAACACCCAATCACCCTTTGCATTTTTTTGGCAACCAGCCCAGTTATTGCGCGTATAATATTTTTGATTGCGGGGCCATAATACGATATTTTTAAATTGAATGGGCCGGCCAAATTTTCCGGCAATAATATCTTGTTTTAACTTTTGAGTTACCGCAGCAAAAGAATGCTGATAACCAATCGCAGCAAACCCCTTCGCGTTTTCTTCGGCATTAGCTAAATCAAGGCCATCCTGAATAGTCGCTGTCAGCGGTTTTTCACACAAGACATTCGAACCATGGGCGAGCGCTAATTTTGAAAAAGGCACATGAAATTGTATCGGTGCAGAGATAACGACTAAATCCGCGTTGTGTTTTGCATAAAATTCTTCTAATGTGGAGAAACAAGGTACTCCGAGTGATTCTAGTTCTGAAAAACGATCGGAAAGTTTAGCGGTCGGATCTATGATTCCAACAAGTCGTACATTTTTGTCGGTCGCATGATCCAGCATTTCATTTAAATAGCCCCTGCCATATCCATTTATTGCTGTTAAAGCAACTGTTATTTCTTTTTCCATTTTTTTATTTTTCTTTCTGTAAAACACTTTTGCGAAGAAAACGATCTACTATTTTTACCGCATTATTGCAATAAGATCATCCTCATGAAAGGATTTTCAATAACGAATAACACAGGTAAATAAGCCAAACAACTAAATTACAATTCTGTCATTATAATAATTTGGACACCGGATAATCTTTTATGACGGGCTTAATTGCTTTTCCGAGCCAATCAATTGAGCGGGCAAGCTGGCGCATGTTATTGATGGCTTCTTCATCCTTTTTTACATCGCCTTTTTCCAAGCCAAAGCCCATATTCCAGTATGTGGAACCAGGAATAATCATCTGAGACATTTGAAACATATGGTTAATGGAATCAAATGTCGGCAATGCCCCGCCACGGCGAACGGCAATAACAGCAGCACCGATTTTGCCGGCAAAAGAACTCCCATTTACTAAAGCTACATACCCC
>Ga0172377_10007800_pt1 | contig 11000 bp, 7 predicted proteins | sample Pumphouse3metaG_FD_119749 | JGI IMG/M metagenome (GOLD analysis project Ga0172377, IMG submission 119749) | Leachate microbial communities from a municipal landfill in Southern Ontario, Canada - Pumphouse #3 metaG | ecosystem: Engineered > Solid waste > Landfill > Unclassified | place: Canada... | reverse complement strand
TTCTGCAATAATTGGAGCTGTTATGCTTTTATGGGTATTACCTATGAAAATACTTCCTTTTGCTCAAAGAAATCAATTTGCTATTGAAATATACCTTCCAAAAGGTTCTTCTATAGAACAAACTTCAGCCGTTGCTGACAGTTTAGAACATATTCTTAAAAAAGACAAAAGGGTTACGTCTATAACTGCTTTTATAGGTGAAGGATCTCCTCGTTTTCATACATTATATGCTCCTCAACTTCCTGGGAAAAACTATGCTCAGTTTATTGTAAATACTAAAAATGATAAAGCTACAGAAGAAATATTAGATGAGTACACAAATAAATATGTAAATTATTTTCCTAATGCAAGAGTCCGTTTTAAACAATTAGAATATTCTACTGCTGCAGATCCTGTTGAAATAAGACTTTATGGTGATAATCCAGAAGATGTAAAAAAAGCAGCTGAAGATGTAAAAAAAGCTATGAGTAATGTCGATAATTTACTTTTAGTTCATAGCAATCTTGAAGAACAATTACCTGGTGTATCAATTAATTTGAATGAAGATGAAATTAGTCGTTTAGGTATAAATAGAACATCTGTTGCTTTAAATATGGCAATGAAGTATAGTAACGGTATTCCTGTTACAACTGTTTGGGATAAAGATTACCCAATGAGTGTAGTGTTTAAAAGTGATAGAGGTCATAAAGCTAATTTCAATGACCTTTCAAATGAATATATATCAGCTTGGGGTGGAGTTTCATCTGTTCCTTTACGTCAAATTGCAGATGTTAAACCCGATTGGACAGAAGGTAATATTGTTCATCGTAATGGAGTTAATTCTATTTCATTAATATCAGATACTAAACGTGGAGTTAATGTTTCAAAAGTTACAGATGAAGTAATTAAACAAGTTGATAAAGTTAAACTACCTAAGGGTGTAACTTATGAAGTAGGTGGTTCAAAAGAAACAGACCAAGAATTTCTGGTACAAATTATTTATGGACTTACTATTTCTATATTAATTATCTTCTTTATTCTTCTTTTCCACTTCAAAAAAATTAATCTTGCTTTACTAATTCTTGGTGCTATTACCTTATGTTTGTTTGGTGCTGCATTTGGAATATGGGTAATGGGACTTGATGTGAGCGTTACTGCTATATTAGGCATAGTAAGTTTAATGGGTATTGTTGTTAGAAATAGTATAATTATGCTTGACTATGCAGAAGAATTAAGAATAAAAGAAGATATGAATGCTTATGATGCAGCAATTAATTCTGCAAAAAGAAGAATGCGTCCTATTTTCTTAACATCTGCTGCTGCTTCAATGGGGGTTATTCCAATGATACTTGGTGGTAGTTTCTTATGGTCTCCTATGGGTGCTGTAATATTCTTTGGTACTATTTTTTCTATGGTTTCAATAGTTACAGTTCTTCCCGTTTCTTATTGGCTTGTATTTGTAAGAGCTGATAAAAAACAAATCAGAAAAAGAAATAGAATACAGAAGAAGATAGAAAAACGAAGACTAAAACAACAACAAATAGCTTAGATTATGAAAAAGATAGTTTTATATATAGTCATTATATTATCTTGTTCAGAGATGTCATTTTCTCAAAATACTTACTCTTTAGAACAATGTAAGAAATTAGCTATTGATAATAATAATAAGATGAAAAATAGTAATCTTGATGTTGAAATAGCAAAACAAACAGAAAAAGAAGCATTTACAAAACTTTTTCCTTCTGTTTCAGCATTAGGTATGATGTTTCAATCAAATGAAGGTATGGCTCAAAAAGAAATTCAAATCCCTCCTATACTTTCTTTTTCTTTTGATCCTATTGATATTGAATTATTCAGACATGGAAAGACAGCAAATGTTACAGCTATTCAACCTTTATTTGTCGGAGGACAAATCGTTAACGGAAATAGATTAGCCCACATTGGTGTTGAAGTAAGTGAACTTAAAAATAAGTTGAGCGAAAACGATGTAAACCAAAATACAGAAAAATATTTTTGGCAAATAGTTTCTTTAAAAGAAAAATTAAATACAATTTCTGTCATTGAAAATCAACTTAATGAGATATATAAAAACGTTAAAGTTGCAGTTCAAGCTGGTATTGCAACAAATAACGACCTTTTAAAAGTAGAATTAAAACAACAAAGCGTTGAAAGTTCAAGATTAAAAGTTGAAAATGGAATTAAAGTAAGTAAATTACTAATGAAACAACATATTGGAATAGAAGACTCTGCGTTTGATATTTCTTTTAATGGATTTCCTGAAATAGCTACACCTATTAATTATTATATCAATCCTGAAAATGCTGTTGTAAATAGAACAGAAAGTTTTATGTTAGATAAGAGTATTGAAGCTGCAAAACTTCAGAAGGATATAGCTATAGGTAAAAATCTTCCTATGGTTGCAATGGGTGCAAGTTATGTATATCATGATTTCTTGGATAATAATACAGATTTCGGGGTTATTTTTGCAACAGTTTCTATTCCTATTTCTTCTTGGTGGGGAGGCTCTCATGCAATAAAGAGAGAAAACTTAAAACAACAACAAGCAGAAAACAATAGTTATAACGCCAAAGAAATGATGTCTGTTGAAATTCAGGCAAAATGGAATGAATTGGAAGAAGCATACAAACAAGTTCTACTAAGCGAAAAATCAATCTCTTCTGCTAATGAAAACCTAAGAGTAAGCAAAGATTATTATAATGCAGGAATCACTTCTTTAAGTGATTTGCTCGAAGCTCAAACAATACTTCAAAATAGCTATGATCAGAGGACTGAGGCTAAAACAAACTATCAAACAAAACTTTGTGCTTATCTCCAATCAACTGGAAGATAATTATTTTACAACTGCCCTTAACTGTCATCATAAAAAATATAAAAACTATTTTGGTTTCAAAAGTTTTCTGTATTTTTGTTGAATATTTTAATATGAATTTGTATATGGATTTAAGGTTTAGAATAATCAAAGAAAAAGCAATTAAGAATTTTGCTATCACAATAATAAATGAAGTCGTAAATAAGTTTTTAATACTAAAAAATGATTTTGACAAACGATTTCAAAACGAGATTAAGATTAATTGTAAAAGAAATTTTAGTATACAAATCAACCATTTTTTGCGACAAATAGAACTCTTTATGCTTACATATATTTTTATCTTTGCAAAAATCAAATATCTATTTAGACTATTATAACTAACATCACAATTCAAGAGAATGATTACTGAAACAAAAAATAAGAACATAAATATTCTATATCTTATATTTTTCATATTATGTGGAAACTTTTGTTTTGCTCAACAAACAATTGTAAAAGGTCGAGTTACAGATTTAAATACAAAAGAAGGATTATCTTTTGTGAATGTTTATCTTTTGAAAAATAGTAATTCAATAGGTACTATGACAGATGAAAATGGTTATTATAAATTAAGCTATAATTCATCTCACAATCAGGGTTTTGATACAATTATTTTTAATTATATAGGTTATGAACCAGCAAAAAAAAATATTAAACGACGTCTAACTCAAACATTAAATATACAACTAAAACAAGAATCAACAACATTAAAGTCTATTGATATAATAGCCAAAAAAGAAAAATATTCAAGAAAAAATAATCCTGCGGTTGAATTAATAGAGAATGTTCAGAAAAATAAAGAACATAATAATTTATCTAACAATGATTATTATCAATATCGTAAGCATGAAAAAACAGAGATTTCTCTTTTAAATATAAACGATAGCTTGCGATATAAAACACCTTTTAATAAAATTGATTTCGTTTTTGATAATGTACAAGAATCAGAACTTAACAACAAAAAATTTCTTCCACTTTATTTCATGGAAGTTCTTTCAGAAACATACTATAGAAAAAATCCTGAAAATAAAAGGACTATAATTACTGCTCAAAAAAATGTTGAAATAAGTAAATTTCTTGATGATCAGAGTATGGAATATGTAATGAAAGAAATTTTTGGAAATATTAATGTATACAATAATAAAATACCTTTATTAAGCAATGAATTTATTTCACCCCTTGCTCCTTTTGCAACTCGTTTCTACCAATTTTTTATTATCGATACTTCTTATATAAAAGGAGATTCATGTATAAGATTAGATTTTAATCCAGCAAATCAACAAGATATTGGATTTAGTGGTTCTTTATGGATAACAAAAGACACAAAATATGCTGTTAAAAAAATTCAAATGCGTTTACCCCAAAAAAGTGGATTAAATTTTGTTGATGAGCTATTATTAAAGCAGGATTATGATTACATTGACAATAAACTTTGTTTGGTAAACGATAATTTAATTATTGATTGCAATATTTATGGTGCACAAATGCATGGGAGACGAACGAATGCATACAATGATTTTGTGTTTAATAAAGCTCAGCCTTCTGATTTTTATAATAATTATGACCTGACACAGCATTTACCTAATTACAATAAGCAACCACTTTCCTATTGGGATGAAAATCGTATATCTCCCCTAACTCAATCCGAACAAATGACATATAATAATATTAGTCGACTTAATAATTTTACTTTTTATAAAGCAACTATAAATACTATTATGGCATTTACTTCTGGATATATTGAAATCAAAAAACTTGACTATGGTCCTGTTGAAAATACTCTTAGCTGGAACTCGGTTGAGGGTGTAAGGTTTCGTTTGGGAGGAAAAACAAATATGAATTTTAACAAACATCTTTTCTTTGAAGGCTTCTTAGCTTATGGGACAAAAGATGAAAAATTCAAATATCAAACAAAAGCTATGTATAGCTTTGCTGATAAAAAATATAACCAATGGGAATTCCCTCTAAATTTACTTACATTTACATATGAATACAACACCAATATTCCAGGTCAAGAACTTTTAATGGGTACTCCTGACCGTTTATTCCTTTCATTTAATAGAGGAGATATTGATAAAATGACATTAAACAGAACATATTCTTTGGAATATGAATATGAAACATTATCTCAATTTGGAATTAACTTAAAAATACAACATCTTAAACAAGAACCTTTAGCAAATCTAAATTTTACTTCTTTTGATGGACTACAAGAATACAACCCTCTTACTTCGACAACATTTCAAGCTGTTTTTAGATATGCTCATAATGAAAAATTTATACAATTTCAGCACTATCGTCTTTCTTTAAATAATGTTTCACCTGTTTACACTCTTAGCTATATTTATGGTAGTTCGTTATTGGGAGGAGATTTTACTTTTCATAAAATTAAAGCTGAAATTCAGAAACGTTGGTACATATTGTCTTTCGGTTTTGCTGATTTAGAATTAAGCGCTGGTAAAATATTTGGACAAGTTCCTTATCCTTTACTTTTTGTTCATCATGCAAACCAAAATTGGGCTTATCAAGATGAAGCATTTAACTTAATGAATTACTTTGAATTTGTAAGTGAACAATATGCTCAAGTTATATTTAACTATAACTTTAATGGATTTATTTTTAATAGAATACCTCTTATCAAAGAATTAAAACTGCGTGAATGCTTTGCTATTAAAGGTGTTTGGGGTGAAGTTTCCGATAATAATACTCCTTCTTTAAACAATTCAAATCTTATTCCATTTCCTAAATCATCAGAAGGAACAACAACTACTTTTTCTTTGAATAAAGGACCATATATTGAAGGAAATATAGGTATTGATAACATTTTTAATATATTAAGGATTGATTATGTAAGACGTTTTACGTATTTAGATAATCCTAATATTTCAAAATGGGGTATTCGATTCCGATTCCGCATAACTTTTTAAAATTAGAACAAATGAATTACGCAATAATAGCAGCAGGAGAAGGAAGTAGACTATATAATGAAGGGTTTAAAAAGCCAAAACCAATGGTTGTATTAAATAATGAAACCCTAATAGAAAGACTGATCCGTATATTCATAAATAATAACGCGAATAATATAACGATAATAATAAATGAACAATCACCAGAACTCAAATCACTATTAGAAGAAAAAACCATAGACATTCCAATAAAAATTATATGCCAATCAACTCCAAGTTCTCTTCATAGCTTTTATGAAATAATAAAAGAAACAAATCCTGAAGAACTCTGTTTAACAACAGTTGATACAATATTCGATGAACAAAGATTTGAAGAATATATAAAAGCTTTTGATGAAGATAAAAATTTAGATGCATTGATGGCTGTAACTGATTATGTTGATGACGAAAAACCTCTTTGGGTCAGTACTAATTTAAATAATGAAATAACATGCTTTTCTTCAACACCAACAAATACTTCAAAATATATTTCTGGAGGAATTTATTGTTTAAGAAATAAAGCTATTGAGAATGTTAAATATGCTATAGAAAATAATGTCCAACGTATGAGAAACTATCAACAAATTTTAGTTGAACAAAATTGTAATTTAAAGGCATTCCCTCTTGATAAGATTATAGATATTGACCATATTTCAGATATAGATAAGGCAAAACAACTTTTAGAAGAAACAAAAAACATACTATGTATTAGTCGAAACAAATCGTATTCACCGAATAGTTCTGAAAAAGACTTAAACATATTCAATTTGATTTGTGAAAATCTAAAAAAACAAGGTTTTTGTGTAGAAAGAAGAGATGAAAATGAATTTATAGGAGATATAAATGAACTTTTAAGAGGTATAAATTTAGAAAAAGCTCCTTTATTTGTACTTAATATGGCGAGAAATCCTAAAGTAATTGAATTATTAGAAAAATGGGAAAATAAAGGCTCAATAATTATTAATTCTCCTAAGGGGTGCAAAAACTGTTATAGAGAAAAAATGATTAATCTATTAAATGAAAATGGTATACCAATGCCTCAAACTATTATCATTGATACAGAAAATTCAATGCAAAAAATAAAGTCTTCAATAAATAAAAACGAAACATGGATTGAAGAAAATAAATTTTGGATTAAAAGAGCAGATTTTCAAACAATTCAAGAAAATGATGTTATTCGTCCTAAAACTTTTATAGAAGCTGATTCTATTCTAAAAAACTATTTAAAACGTAATATAAAAAAAGCAATCATTTCAAAACATATTGACGGTAGTGTTGTAAAATTTTATGGGGTAAGAAACACTTCTTTTTTTCACTGGTTATACCCTACTCAAGATAAATTCAACAATATTATAAACGCATCTATAACTAATCATTCTTTTGATAAAAAAGAATTGCAAAGAATTGCAAATAGTGCTGCAAATTGCTTAGAATTGGATATTTATAGTGGAGATGCTATTATTGATAGTAAGAACAATATTAAAATTATTGATTTTAATGATTTCCCAAGTTTCAGTTCTTGTAAAGATGAAGCAGCAGAAATTATAGCAAACCATATTGAGCAAAAAATAAAAAAATAAAAAAATGGGAACACAAAAATCAAACACAAAAACGCTTAAAGACTCCCTTAAATCTGAAGATACAGAGGAAGTGATTGATATATATTTCTATCGTCCAATTGGTTACTTTTTTGCAAAGATTGCAATGAAACTTCATATTACTCCAAATATGATTACTATTGCAAGTATATTTATTGGTATCGGTGCAGGATTACTTTTCTACCCAAACAATTTAAAACTAAATATAATTGGTATGCTATTACTTGTATTGGCAAACTCATTTGACAGTGCAGATGGACAATTGGCTCGATTAACTAATAATAGTACAAGAATAGGACGATTTCTTGATGGATTAGCTGGAGATGTATGGTTTGTTGTGATTTATATAACAATAGCTCTAAGACTAACATCAAATGGATTTTCTAACTGGATATGGTTATTAGCTTCTTTAGCTGGTTTATCTCATATTTTCCACGCTTCAATGGCAGATTATTATCGAAATATTCATTTATTCTTTATTAAGGGTAAAAATGGTAGTGAACATGATACATCAGAAAACTTAACAAAAGATTTGAAGCAACTTCATTTTTCCAAAGATTTTATTCAATTCATTTACCTTTTTTTATATAGAAACTATACAGCTCAACAAGAAGCTCTTTCTCCTAAATTACAAAAATTTCTTCATGTTTTAAAATCAAAATATCCTAATGATATTCCTTTAACTTTAAGCAATGAACTACGTCAAAAAAACAAAAAATACATGAAATATACTAATATCCTTCAGTTCAATACAAGGGTTTTATTTTTATTTTTCTGTTTATTTATAAATTTACCATGGCTCTATTTTGTATTTGATTTATTAGTCATGAACAGTATTTTAATTTATCTAATATACAAAGAAGAAAAATTTGCACAACATTTCACGCAACGACTAACAGAATAATTTACTAACAAATAAGAATAAAGAATGAAGTCAAAAAAATACGAAATAATATTTTTCATTTTAGGCATTATTGCCGTAATAATTATGCTCTACAATCTTGGCTATGTAACTTTGATTGAAAATCTAAAAAAAACAAGTTGGTACTTTATACCTGTTATTGGATTAAGAATGATTATTTATCCTATTAATGCAATATCATGGAGGTATGTTACATTTTTTAATAAAGAAGATCGCAAATTAGTATCTTTTGCTAAAATGCTACAACTTACAATTAGTGGTTATGCTATTAATTATGTAACTCCTGTTATGCCCTTAGGTGGAGAACCTTATCGTATTTTACAATTAAAAGAAAAAATTGGAGGAGAAAAAGCTACTTCTTCTGTTCTTAATTATGCAATAATTCATATTCTTTCTCATTTTGTGTTTTGGGTATTTGGCTGTATCTTAATTATACTCTTTTTAAATACCTCAAAAACATTAATTATACTTAGTTTTGCTTTCATTGCTGTAAGCATATTAATAGTAACATTTATTTTAAAAGGATATAAACATGGAATTGTTGTTTCTTTTTTTGTATTTTTGCTCCATATACCTTTTATAAAGAAGTATGTAAAAAGAAAAATGACTTCTAAATTAGAAGAAAATATTAGAGAAATAGATAAACATATTATAGATTTATATCAAAACCATCGCAAATCATTCTATCTTTCATTATTCTACGAAACAATAAGTAGAATTATTGGTTGTTTTGAAGTATTATTTATTATGTATGCTATTGGCATAAACATAAGTTTTATTGATTCTATTATTATAAGTGCTGAGACAACATTATTTGCAAATATGCTGTTTTTCTCTCCAATGCAACTTGGAACACGTGAAGGAGGATTGGTATTAGCATTAAAGAGTTTGGGATTTCCTAGCACTCAAGGAATATTTATGGGTATTGTAATGCGTATTAGTGAATTATGTTGGATAATAATAGGAATCGGTTTAATTAAAATGAAAAATATACGTCTCTTAAACTTAAAGATATGAAAACTTCACCTGAACAAAAAAACAAAGCTATAATATTTGATTACGGAGCAACGCTTGACACAAATGGTATTCATTGGTATAATATATTTTTCAATGAGTATAATAAACTATATCCTAATCTAAGTGATGAACTATTAAGAGAAGCATATGTATTTACAGAAAGAGAATTAAGTAAGAAAAACTATATTCTTACATCTTTCAATTTCAAAGAGACTCTTAGTATTAAAATTAAAATGCAATGTGAATATATATACAATAATTTATTTGAAGACTATTTCTCAAACGAGCTAATTGAAAATTGTTACGACATTGCTTTAAAGAATACTTACAATTCTAAACAGATACTAAATGAACTCCATAAAAATTTTAAACTTGCTGTTGTTTCTAACTTTTATGGTAACTTAAAGACAGTACTTTCTGATTTTGGTTTATTAGAACATTTAGATGTAATTATCGAAAGTGCAGATGTAAACATTTCAAAACCTAATCCTGAAATCTTTCAATTAGCTATAAATAAATTAGAACTAATACCCAAAGAATGTATTGTAGTTGGTGATTCATATAATAAAGATATTGTACCATCAAAAACTATAGGTTGTAACACTATATGGCTAAAAGGAAAAGGATGGGATGATAATCCAGAATATCATCCTTGTGCAGATAAAATAATTACATCTATAAACGAATTGAATGTTTTATTTAACAAAACTAATATATAAACAATTAAAATACATATTAATATGGAAAAAATTAAAATCGCAGTTATTGGTATCGGTAATTGTGCTTCAGCACTTATTCAAGGGCTGGAATTTTATGGAAATTCCAACCTTCACCATACGACAGAAGGCATGATGGCTTCAAACATTGGAGGATATAAAGCTTCAGACATAGAAGTTGTTGCAGCTTTTGATGTTGATAAAAGAAAAGTAGGTCAATCACTTGACAAAGCAATATATGCTAAGCCAAACTGTACAATTCACATTATTGAACCAGAAAAGTTCCCTAAAAGTAAAATAATCGTTCAAAAAGGACATATTCTTGACGGCATATCTGAACACATGAAGAACTATCCAGAAGACAATACTTTTGTTGTTGATGAAATAACACCTCCTGTTGATATTGTGAATGTATTAAAAGAAACAAAAGCAGATATTCTTATCAATTATTTACCTGTTGGAAGTGAACAAGCAGCAAAATACTATGCACAATGTGCTATTGATGCAAATGTTGCATTCTTAAATTGTATTCCTGTATTTATAGCCTCCGACCCTATTTGGGAACAAAAATTTATTGATGCAGGTCTTCCAATTGTAGGTGATGATATGAAATCACAATTTGGTGCAAGTATTCTTTCTCAAATGATACAAGAATTAGCATTTGCTCGTGGACATAAAGTAAAATGTCATATTCAAGAAAATGTTGGTGGAAATACTGACTTTTTAAATATGGTAAACACATCACGTTTGAAATCAAAGAAAATAAGTAAGGAAAATGTCATCAGATGCCAACACGACATAAGAGGATTAGATTCTCATGATTCATTTCTATATGCAGGACCTTCAAACTATATTCAATATTACGGAGACAACAAAATAGCTAACTTTCATATAGAATTAGAAGGCTTTGGTGGTTCTCCAGTAACTCTTGATGCACGTCTATCAGTAATAGAT
>Ga0172377_10007798_pt1 | contig 11001 bp, 7 predicted proteins | sample Pumphouse3metaG_FD_119749 | JGI IMG/M metagenome (GOLD analysis project Ga0172377, IMG submission 119749) | Leachate microbial communities from a municipal landfill in Southern Ontario, Canada - Pumphouse #3 metaG | ecosystem: Engineered > Solid waste > Landfill > Unclassified | place: Canada... | reverse complement strand
CCGTGCCGTAGTCATGATGGCTCATGAAGCCCGTTTCATCAATGAACAGGCCCGTCTCGGATATCTTCAGCTCACGAAGAAGCCGACGACGATCGCGATGTACAAGTTCAAGCAAAACAAGCTCTCGATGACGGAACTGGAAGACGCTCCGGCCGAAGAAGCTTCTCCCGCCGCGGTTACGGAATCCGCTCCGGCTGCCGTTTCCAAAGCGGACGACGAAAAGGCAGACTCCGCGTTCGGCGGCTAAGGTCCCTTCTCTCAATGCTTAAGCCTCCCCTTTCAGGGAGGCTTTCTTTTTTTCTGTTTTTCAGGATAGCCTTTATCACCGGCTATCGTTATATGACGCCCAACTTGTTGTAAAACAAGAAAAAACGAAATTCTAAAGAGAATGGGACTCGACTAGAGGATAATTAATATCGCCAAAAATTTATAACTCTTTTTATTTTAATGTGTTACAGACTTTATAGGCTAAAAATTATCAACCCGCGTCCGCTACCTTTTGTGGAGAGATCACGTCCTTTGGCGTCCACGCGGACCTTCGGCGGCGCGGAATGTACCGCCCTGATTTCCCGGCGGATGCCCTGGGGCGTATCCGCGGATTTCAGAAGCGCCCATTGGTAAAGGCTGTCCGTCCCCGCTTTCGGATCCTGGATGACCGACAATCCTGACGCTTTCACGTAAAGCCCGCTTTTGACGATTTTAAGGTAAAAACAGGACGTGTCGGCGGCGAAGTCCTCTTTGTACATCTTCTGGTGCGCTCCGCCGTTCCAGGTGTATGTCCCGAGTGTCACGCCGGCGGAAACGGATTCGCCCGGAACGTCCAGGACCCGGGTTCCGAATTCGATGCGGTATGCCACGGGATCGCCCACGGCGACGACTTTCGCATAAGAGCCTGTGTCCGCGCAATCCTGAAGAACGAGCGCGTCGTTTCCCGTAATTCCCATGCAGAGGCCGGTGCCGACGGAACGGATCCGCCCGGAAAAGTACAGGTATTCCTTGAAAATGTCCTGATACATCGCGTTCACGATTTTTGCGTTGAAAATCAGGTCCTGCTCGGATTTGACCTCGGAGGCATAATTCAATCCGTAAGGCCAGAAATGCTGGGAATCTCCGTGAAGTTCCGCCGAAGCGTCGCCGGTAAGTTCCTTGAGCAGTGCCTGCGCCTTCGTCCCCTGGAAGACTCCGTTCACCATCATTGCCTGATATTCCTGGGTCGTCCCCATCCCGAGCGTGTGCGCCGTTTCATGCATCGCGGTGCTGACGACCATGTAGGAGCGGTTCGATCCGAAACTCAGCGTCCCGTTGCTGGACGCTTCCGCCGTCGGGACTCCGGTGTTGTAGTAGACCTCGATGTGTTTCGTGAGATCCGTGTATCTGTTGTATAGGTTTACGGCGGAATCCATCGCCGCTTCGATGTGCGCGTATGCGTCGAGCTGGTCTTCCGTCGGGTTGGTCTCTTTATTTAGGTGATAGGTGATGTTGCCTTCGGCCCAGAGTGAACTGGCGCAAACGGCTAAAACGGCGAACGCTATGTCCGGCTTCATCTGTCCTCCAGAACCAACCCTTTTTATAAAATATTCTCTGTTTCTGAGCGGGGCAAGAAAATATATTTTAACCCTGGGAAATCATTATCTTTAATTTTTTGTATTTCCTTGAAAAATAAAGAGTTATATTTTATTTGAAAGATGGACGGAAAGGTAAAATGAAATACGGTTCCCTGCATAATGCGAAAATCTACTGGAGCACCAGGGAAGTCGTCGGAATGACGGGCGTCCCGGCGTATACGCTCCGCTACTGGGAACGCGTGATTCCCTATTTGCAGGTGGCGCGCAACCGTGCCAAGAACCGCGCCTGGCAGAAGAAGGAAATTGATTTCGTCATCGCGCTCAAGTCGCTCCTGGAAAATCCGGAGCGTCAGATTCCTGTCGCGGAAGCCGGCGCGGAAATCGCCGGGGAAGCGAACAGCGCTTCCGGAGTCGTTATGCCGCTTCCGGAAAAAGAGGGTGTCGTTCCGTGTGAAGAACATGACGAAGCGGAAAAGACGCGGAGCACGGATCAGGGCGGCGTTCCCTCCCCTGCCGCTGAAGATGTGCAAAAAACGCAAAATCCGGAAAATTCGCAGGAACCAGAAAAATCAGCATCTTCACGGAATGCCGCGTCCGTTCTCCCGGCTGTGGTTCCTCCCGGTCCGCAGACGGACCTCTTCGATTCCGCCGCGCTTTCGTCCTCCGTTCCGCAGGCGTCCCTGACTCTTCCCCCCTCCCCTTCCCCGGAACCCCGTTCCGCGGACTCTTCCTCTCCTGCCCGGCGCGCTCAGCCGGAACGCAGACATCCGGACCCGGCGGTCCTTCGCAATTTGCGCGCTGAACTTCTCGATGCCATCGCCCGCCTCAGGACATCGCCGGAAAAGCCGTGATCCCGCGCCTTTCCCGCACCTTATTCCGCCTTTTTTGCTTTTTCCGCTTTTTGCACATACCCAAAGGGGGGTGGTTTTTCTAAATTTCAAAGCGCTAGTCTAATTCTAACCTCAGAGGTATATAATGGCAGTTTCTTATAAGGCTCTCGGCCTCGTGAACACAAAGGAAATGTTCGCGGACGCTATCAAGAACGGTTACGCCGTTCCGGCCTACAATTTCAACAACATGGAACAGATGCAGGCCATCATTCAGGCTTGCGTCGAAACGAAGTCCCCGGTCATTCTCCAAGTTTCTTCGGGTGCCCGCAAGTATGCGAACCAGACCCTCCTCCGCTACATGGCTCAGGGTGCCGTTGAATATGCCAAGGAACTTGGCCTCGCCGATCCGCAGATCTGCCTCCACCTCGACCACGGCGATACGTTCGAACTCGCGAAGTCCTGCATCGACATGGGCTTCTCTTCCGTCATGATCGACGGTTCCTCCAAGCCTTATGCCGAAAACGTCGCCCTCACCAAGAAGGTCTGCGATTACGCTCATTCTCAGAAGGATTACGTGACCGTTGAAGGCGAACTCGGCGTTCTCGCCGGCGTCGAAGACGATGTCTCCGCTGAAGAATCTCATTACACCAAGCCCGAAGAAGTCGAAGACTTCGTGAAGAAGACCGGCGTGGATTCCCTCGCCATCTCCATCGGCACGAGCCACGGCCGTCAGAAGTTCAAGCCCGAACAGTGCACGCGCAACGCCGACGGCATTCTCATTCCGCCTCCGCTCGCTTTTGACGTTCTCAAGGGCGTTGAAGAAAAGCTCCCGGGCTTCCCGATCGTCCTCCACGGTTCTTCCTCCGTTCCGCAGGAATACGTCAAGCAGATCGAACAGTTCGGTGGCAAGCTCGCCGATTCCGTCGGCATTCCGGAAGAACAGCTCCGCAAGGCTGCGAAGTCCGCTGTCTGCAAGATCAACATCGACTCCGATGGCCGTCTTGCCATGACCGCCGCTATCCGCAAGGTCTTCGCCGAGAAGCCGAGCGAATTCGATCCGCGCAAGTACCTCGGACCGGCCCGCGACGAACTGAAGAAAATGTATATGCGCAAGAACATCGAAGTTCTCGGTTCCGCAAACCGTCTTCCGTTCAAGAAGTAATTCTTAAGGATTTATCTTCCTTTGCGTCCCGGGATTTTTCCCGGGACGCTTTTTATTTCCCTGTGAAATTTTTACTAATTTCCGTTCTATGAAAACGGTATGTCCTCATTGCGGCGAGCCTCTTCCGCCGGGCGCGATTTCCTGTAGGCATTGCGGCAGCGATGCTCAGACAGGCTGGAAGGAAGGATCGGATTTCACGGACCTGGAAACGCCCGATTATGACGAAATCGTCGAACACGAGTTCGGGAAGCCCAAAAAGAAATGGGGCATGATCATCGTCGCCGTGATCGTCGCCGCCGCGTTCGCACTCGTATTCACGGGCGTGCTGTTCTGAAGGGTCATCCCTGGAGTTTTCGTTCGAGTTCCTGACGGAACTTTTCTGCCTGCTCAAAATCAAAGTTGTTGACTGCGTTGAGCAGATTCTTTAAGAGTATCGCATCATCTTCCGTGAAACGGATATTTTCCACGGTCTTCAGGATATTGCGGCAGTCCCCGGGCGTGCAGTCATCAATCGCTTTTTTCAGGCCGGCGATGGCGCTTCTGAGCTTCTTTTCTCCATCAGGATCCTCCTCCTGCCGGACGTCTGTATTTTCCGCCTGCATCATCGCCGGGAGTGCGGCGCGGATTCCCTGCGTTATGTTCCGCAGTAGATCGCAGAAATCGGACGCTTCTTTGACGACGATGACTTCGCCGGCATGCAGCCTTTTTTCCAGATCCTCGGCGTCTTTCCGGAGGCGCCCGGAACCGATCGTTCCGCCGAGTCCCTTGAGCGTGTGCGCGATGCGTTCCGCTGCCGGATTGTCACTTTTAGCGATCGCGGCGAGCAGGTCTTCGCCGCTCTTTTCCGCCTCCGTCGCGAATCGGTGCAGAACCCGGATGTAGATTTCCGGCTTTCCTGCGGAAAACCGGAGACCGGAGGCCGGATCCATCTCGGGTACGGAAGATAAAGCGGCGAGGAGCGTTTCCGCATCCGGTTCCGTAGGCTTCGCCGGAGCGAATTCTGTATTTTCTTTTGCTTTTTCAGAATCTGTTTTTAACGGTTCTTCCTGCTGCGGTAGCCATTTTGCAAGTGTGCGGTACAGGAGATCCGGATCGATCGGCTTTGAAAGGTGTTCGTTCATTCCGGAATCGGCGCTCTGCTCCGCGTCCTCCAGCCCCGCGCGGGCGCTCATCGCTATGATCGGGATCCTGCCGTATTTCGGATCCGGCAATTTGCGGATCTGCATTGCCGCAGTGAAGCCATCGAGGACGGGCATCTGCAAATCCATAAGAATCAAGGCGTAGTCTTTTTCCTGTACTTTGCGGACTGCTTCTTCCCCGTTTTTCGCTATCTCCGCCCGGAGTCCTACACGCTGCAAGAGCTCGGAAGCCAGTTCCTGATTTATTTCGTTATCTTCCGCAAGGAGCAGCAATGCGTCCTTAAAATGGAACTCCGTTTGGCGCCTTTTTTCCGCCTGTGCCTTGTAGCCGAACGACGCCTCAATTGCTTCGTGCAGCTGACTCACGAGGAACGGCTTTGCCAGAAATACGGGGAACCCTTCCTGTGCGGCTTCGTACAGATGATTCTCCTGATTGTTCGACGACGTGATGATGATTTTCGCCGTGCTGCCGTTCCTGCGGATTTCCTTCCCTGCCGTGATGCCGTCTATCCCGCCCGGCATTTCCCAGTTCAGCAGGATGATATCGTACGGCTTGTTTTCCGCGGCGGCCGCGTCACAACGGTTCACGGCTTCGCTGCCGGAATCCGCCGTATCGACGATGAATCCGTCCGCATAAAGTAACCGTTTGAATATCGATAGCGCCGTCGGGCTATCGTCCGCGACGAGGATCCTTTTGCCGCAGAAAGCGGGATTCTGCTTTGTGAGCGCGAGCGCTTCCGAACCGGCTTCGAATGGGAGCGTAATGGTGAAATAGAAGCGGCTTCCTTTTCCGAATTCGCTTTCCACCCGAAGATCCCCGCCCATCAGCTGCGCGAGGGATTTCGAAATGGCGAGCCCCAGTCCGGTGCCGCCATATCTGCGTGTCGTGGAGCCATCCGCCTGGCTGAACATCTTGAACAGGTGCGTCATCTGTTCCGGGGTCATCCCTATTCCTGTATCCCGGACGGAAATATTAAGCGTGACAGTATCCCGGGTTTTCCCTTGCAAATCCATAGTAAGGACGATTTCGCCCTTTTCCGTGAATTTCGCGGCATTCCCGAGAAGATTCGTTAAAATTTGCGCGATGTGCACCGGGTCACCGAGCAGGCGTTCCGGAATTTCCGGATCTATGTCCGCGAGGAATTCTATCGGGCGGTCCGCAATGCGGACTTCCGCGAGGGAAACGACGTCGTCCACGGTATCGCGCAGCGTGAACGGTACGGATTCAAGCTCCTGTTTTTTCGCTTCGATCTTGGAAAAGTCAAGGATGTCGTTTATTATTCCGAGGAGCGATTGCGCGGCGCGGCTTATCCTGTCCACGTACCGGTGCTGACGGGGATTCAAATCCGAATGCAGCACCAGGTGGGACATTCCGATGATGGCGTTCATCGGCGTGCGGATTTCATGGCTCATATTGGCGAGAAATTCACTCTTCGCCCTGGTCGCCTTTTCCGCTTCTTCCCGGGCCTCGACCACTTCCGTGATGTTGGAGATGGAGAACATATAGCCGATGACGGAATCCTGTGCAAGGAGCTGTACGCCTTCGGCGCGGCACCAGATTTTTTTCCCGCTCTTGAGCGAGAGGGAATAGTTTCCTGTCCAGGGAGTTCCGTCTTCGAAAAGCCGAGCTGGAAGGTCAAGAATTTCGCGCGGAGTTCCCCGCTTTTCAAAATCGTCGAAATGAATTCCGATGAGATCTTTCCAGTCCGTATCCAGGACGACGCCGATGTGGTGCGAGATGTAGCTCACGCGCAGATCACTATCGAAGATGATGATGCCGGAACGTGTGGATTTCATTACTGCGTCGAGGATGGAATCCTTGCGCACGACGCTCGTTTCATCGGAAACGAGAAACAGAAAGCGGATGGACGCGTCGTCTTCCACGAGAATTCGGAAAGTGATGTTCCACCAGAAAATCTCGTTCTTGTGATTTTTCACGGGAATGAGAATGCGGCTCTGGTTCTCTCCGAGCGCGCCGCCCTTGCTCAGCACGTATTGCACGAACTCCTTGTATTCGGGATTCGGAATGATGTCCCACAGCATTTTCCCGCGCAGATTCAGCCGGTCCGTCTCGCCGAGGAATTCGGCGATGTTCGCGCTCGCGTGGAGGACATGGTAGTCAAAATCCGTAAGAATGAGAGAAAAGAATCTGCTGCCGAGCATCGTGTCGAAAAGTGTGCTGGAATTGACGCTTTCAGAAAGATCGGCGGACACAGTAAAGCGGAAAAGTAATTTGTTCAAAATCAAAGTCACCAGGAACAGCAGGGCGAGACAACCGCCGGCGAACAGCATGAAGTTCCAGCTCTGGTCGTGCATAAGTGCCACCGTTTTGTTCTGCGGAACGATGTAGACGAGGCAGAACGGCGTCGGCATCATCGGAGTGAGCAATACGGTATATTCTTTCCCGTCCGGATCAAAGAACTCGAAAGTATTGACGCCGCCCGCGCTGAGCGAATCGGCATTAAAATCGGACGTGACGAAAGAGAGAAGGTGGTAAATGCTGTCCAGCGTTATTTTACCGAGGCTTGTCTGGTGCGGAAAATAGGTGAATACGCTGTCCGTTTCCGGATCGAGAAGCATCGTTATTCCGCCGCCTTCCTTGGAAAGTTGTGCGAAATCATTACGGAAGGATTCCACGTCTATATCCTGCGCAAGGACGCCGCGCACCCGGTGCCTGTGGTCCCATATAGGATAGGAAAGGGCCATGACCCTCTTTTTCCCGTGTACGTACGGGCCGGAAAAGGCAAGTCCCGTATTGCGGCTCGCTTCAAGATACCACGCCATCGTCCGCGGCTCGTTGTGTTCCGGATCGAGGGCCATTTTCCGGGCGCTGCGGAATTCTCCGTCGGAAGATCCGTAATAGACGTCGGCGAGATACGGGTGTCCGTTCAGGTATCCCTGCAGTTCCTGCCGGATTTCCGGGGTTTTAGGTTGTCTGGACTGAACCCGCCTTTGAAAAGTCTGGAACGTCTTCGTAGCTGTTTCAAGATTTTTCTGAAGATGCGATGAAATTTGAATCAGCTGTTTTCCAGATTCCGTATAGGCGGAATCCAGAAGAAATCCACGGACATACAGGACGAAGGCAACGAAACAGATCGCCGCCATCAGTAAAGTCGGAAGCGTATTTATCCATAAAATGCGGCGCCCGAGGAAACGCCGCCTTTCCGTGCGCGCCGTCAATCCTGAAAGTCCTTATAGATTCCGGGGAGCTGGGATTCTATCTGTTTGAAGGCGTCAATGACGTCCGGGTCGAAATGGGTGCCGCAGCCGGAAAGAATGATGTCGACAGCTTTTTCATGTGGCATAGCTTCCTTATATACGCGCTTGGAGACAAGGGCGTCGTATACATCAGCGACGGCCATGAGCCGGGCCCCGATGGGAATCTGTTCTCCTTTTAGCCCTTCGGGGTATCCCGTTCCGTTCCATTTTTCGTGGTGGCTCTTCGCGATCTGCGCGGCGACGATGACCATGGGATCGTTGTGAAGTTCCGCCGTCGCGGATTCCAGCACCTGGTACCCTAGGATCGTGTGCCCTTTCATCTGTTCCATTTCTTCGGGTGTGAGTTTCCCCGGCTTGCGGAGGATATTGTCCTGAATGCCGACTTTTCCGATGTCGTGAAGCGGCGCCGCCGTTGCGAACTGCTCGACGATTTCATCCGTCGGGATGACTTTCGCATATTTCGGATTTTTCTGCAGAACCTCCGCGAGCATCCGCACCAGGATCTGTGTGCGGCGGATGTGCCCGCCCGTTTCATTGTCGCGGTATTCCGCGAGGGCGCCGAGACTTGTGAGCATCACCTTCAGCGTCTGCCGCAAGGAGTGCGTCCGTTCGTTCACAAGATCTTCCAGATGATCGCGGTAACGCTTGTTCTCCAGTTGATTCCTTATGCGCAATTTTACGAGGGACGGCGTATATGGTTTGGTGATGTAGTCCACGGCTCCGAGGGAAAGGCCTTCCTTCTCGCCTTCGCTGTCCGCCTTGGCGGTAAGGAAGATAACGGGAATATTTTTGCCTTCCGGCATCGTCTGCAGTTTCCGCAAAGTCTCGTACCCGTCCATTCCGGGCATCATTACATCTAAAAGAATCAGATCGGGTTTCACATGCGGGACGAGTTTGAGAGCGTGTTCACCATCAAGCGCGACATGCACTGTATATTCTTCCGAAAGAATTCCTTCCAGGACTTCAACGTTCGTCTTGGTGTCGTCAACTACTAAAATTTTAGATTTAACACGTTCCATCATAGAATAATCTATTTCGGATTTTTAGGAAAAAACGCGCTTTTCTACTCCAAGATGGAATAGACGCGCGATAGCCCTAAGTCCGGTCCTTAATAACGAGAATGCCGCTGCGCTCGATTTTGGGGTAAGGCATCATGCCTTCCCCGCCGTTTCCCTTGGCGAGAACCTCGAGGAGATTCCCTGTCACGGAATACAGATGCAGCTCCCAAGGGCCGCCCGGCGCATTGAAATAGCCTGAGTTTTTTTGCACGTTGCGCTGGAAGCTCTTGTTAAGCCGTTCCGTGACGCTCCGCGCCTGAACGAGCGACACGTCCGCAAGCGTCCAGTTCACCTTGGAACCGCCCATGTCGAACACAAGCATCGCATGGTCATCGGACGGCTCTTTCATCGTGAATTTCCAGCTGAAATCCTGCCAGCTCGTGCTCAAGTCAAGGATGCGTCCGTTCGCATAAGGAACGTACGCTTCGGATGCGCGCTTGATGTCCACGTTCAGCGTCCGCGGCTTGTCCGCCTTCGCGCGCATGCTGAATATGTAAGTGACGCCGTAATGGAGCGAGATCGTCTGTTTGAATTGCAGGCACCAGCTGTCGGCGCCCGCCTGAAGAATGTCGAATGTTGCCTGGCCGTTTTCTACTTTGACTTCCGCCTTGCCGCCCCAGAAATCCGAAGTCCAGCCTGAGACAGGGTCCTGTGCGTCGAATTTTCCGTTCGCAATGAGGTCACGCCCGCGGTCGGAATTGCCCATCGTAAAATCAGAGTTCAGAATGAATGACGGAATGATGCTCGTGTTCTGGATGCTCATGGAACTGTCTACGCATACGATGCGCCCCCATTCCACGAGCGTGTTGAAGGAGCCGTGTGTCGTCATGTCCATGTCCTGACTGTCAAAATTACCCGGTCCCCAGCTCCAGGCGAGCCAGCCTATTTCGAGTCTTTCCGCTTCCGCCATGATGTACTGATAAGGAATTTCCTTCGCGCCGTTCACGGCGACGGGAGCGAATTCCCCGATGATGAGCGGAATGCCGAGTTCCACGGATTTCTCAAGCTCGCCATGCACGCGGTCGTTCACCGTCGCATACCCGGTTTTTTCCGGATCGTGCAGCTCGCTTGGCCACCACATGTGGAGGGAGAACATAAGATTATGTTCCGGGTCCGCCTGGAGCAGGCGCTTTCCCTGACCGAATATATTTTTTGTGCTCTTTCCCCAGTCATCGGCATCGATCACAAGAGGGACCCGGATTCCGGCGGCGCGCATCTGCGTTACTGCGGCATTGTAAGCGCGGAAGAATTCTTCTCCGTCTTCCTCTTCTGCGCCGACTTCGTTTCCGATGTTGATGATGAGATATTCCTGGTGATCCTGGATCATCTGGAGCGTTTCATCGCGGAGCCAGAAGTTCACGAGATCCGGGAGGCGGTCCCACTTTCCGGTCGCGTCATGGAGTTCAGGCATGGGAATCATGTTGTTCGCGATGCATTCGCTGATGATATGGTCAAGATCGCAGATCCTCCCGCGCATGTTCCATACGATGCGCACGACGTTCGCGCCCGTCTTCGCAATTTCAGGAATGGTCTTCCCTTCGCGGTCTGTCCAGATGAACATGTGATTCACGCCGCGGAGGACTACTTTCTCATTATCCTTCGTATAAAGGAATCTGTCCTGAATGAAAAAGCCAGGTTTAGTATCCGTTGCGTTGTTTTTTTGTTCCATTGCCGACAATCCTTTGAAATCCTGCACTTAATTTACAACGAAAGATAAAAAAAGCAATATGAAAAACGGAAAAATAAAAAGACTCCGGGGAAACCGGAGCCAGAGCATTCCTGATTCAGGTCCGCGGATCAGTTGGGCGTCTCGAACGCATATTTGTCCTTGTAGTACGCGAGCATGTCATCCGCATTGCGGAATGCGCCGTTCCGGACAGCTTCGCGGACTTCGGGATCTGTGCGGACCATCTTGCGGAGGCGAGTATCCACGTCGCGGAAGAACAGTTCATCGGAGGCCATGTTGACCTGGTTCTGATCGTAATTCATATGATAGCGGCGTTCGAGCAGCTGGAACAGCTCCGTCTG
>Ga0172377_10007797_pt1 | contig 11001 bp, 9 predicted proteins | sample Pumphouse3metaG_FD_119749 | JGI IMG/M metagenome (GOLD analysis project Ga0172377, IMG submission 119749) | Leachate microbial communities from a municipal landfill in Southern Ontario, Canada - Pumphouse #3 metaG | ecosystem: Engineered > Solid waste > Landfill > Unclassified | place: Canada... | reverse complement strand
GACCTGCTTATTTTTTCGTAATAATTGAGATATTCTCAAACTCGTTGGTTTTAAGCATATCAAGAACCTTGACAAAACTTTCAAACTCAGCTTTTTTGTCGCACTTAATATAAATATGTGAAACCCTATTCAAGGCTTTAATCTTCACTTCTAAAGCCTCCAAAGAGATGTGCATGGCATTGAGATACATCGTATTATCTTCTTTAATTACTATCGTGGTTTCCTGTGTCTGCTTTAAAGTTTGGGCACTTTGAGCACTGGCAAGAGAAACAGGAATATCACCCTTGGCAATAAACGTTGAAGTCAGTAACACAATGGCTAAAAGGACAAGCAATACATCAATAAAAGGTATTACATTGATGGAATCAAATTTCTTCAATTTCATCGAAATGACTCTCTATAACTTCTGCATATCTTGACAAAATATTGTAAAAAATCATTGATACAATGGCAACAACCAATCCAACTGCTGTGGCTTTAAGTGCCAGTGCCAATGAAGCCATAATTTTAGTTGCTTCAATATCGCCGCTTGACATATTAATAAATGTCAACATAATCGCCAATACAGTACCTAGAAGACCAATATAAGGTGAATTTGATGCAATGGTACCAATGATAGTCAAATGCTTTGTAATGGCAAGCTCACAGCTCTTTTTTGTTTTATAGGCTCGAACATCAATGCTCTTAAAAAACAGCAGTCGCTCTATAAAAAACCAAACTGAGATAAAACTCATAAACACTAAAAGTGCAATGACACCATAATCAACCAAATGTTTTAAAAGCTCAATATCCATACTTTTCCTTTTAATAATGAGTTATATTAAATAAAATCTGTTAATTTTCTGTTAAATTCCGTTTTATAAGATTCATACATAATCTTGAAGAGATCAAAAAAATTATTATAATATCTTATTTCAAAATTAATTTTATAAATCAATCACAAATGCAATACATTAATATATATTAAAAATCCTACAATTATGAGCAATAAAGAAGATAATACCGAAATCAATTTTTTATTTTTTATTAACTGAACAGAAATTTCATTTGTAATTTTAAAAATAAAAAAATAAAAAAATAAAAATGGAATTACAGTAACCCCTACTCCAAAACAAAGCCCATACAACGCAGAAATTAATAAAGATGAACTTAAAGCACTTGTAGTAACTAAACTCATTACTGGCAAACAAAAACTAAAAGAACTTAAAAATCCTATCCCAAAATACCCATATTTAAAAGATGTGCCGCAAGGGCTTTTACAAGATTTATTCTGCATTATTGACGTAATTAATAAAAAAATTCCTACCAAAATAATTAAACCCGCTCCAATTTTATTAAAAGGAACAATTGGCATGAGAACATTTTTAAAAAGATTTACTCCAAAAAAAGCAATCATAGAAATACTCATATAAGCAAATATTTTTCCTAAAAAATATTTAAAAAGTATTTTCAAAGATTCCTTAGCATTTAAAGCATTATTTGCTAAAAGTATTGGCGTTATTATTGGTAAGCAACTTATGGCACACGCTGTTGCTCCCAATTGAACCCCTATTAAAAAGATAGTAATAAATAGCATAATTTATATTTCTTGATTAAATTGTTTTTTATTTATAAACTCGTACATAATTGGAAGATAAAATAAATTCAAAATAGTTCCCCAAAGAAGTCCAAATCCTATAGTTACAGCCATTGGTTGAAAACTAACAGCTATTCCTGTTGCAAAAAAAATAAGAGTAAATAATCCTACAATTGTAGTAATTGAAGTTAAAATAATTGGTCTAAATCTTTTCGCTGCATTATTATAAAAATCTTCTTTAGTTGTTGATTTTTTAATTGAATCCATCATTATAATTCCATCATTTACAATAACTCCAGCAAGTCCAATTGCTCCAATAAGTGATGGGACGGTTATATGTAATCCTAAAATAAAATGTCCCATATAAAGTCCAAGCATTGAAAATGGTATTACAGACATTACTAATAAAGTTTCTCTAATTGAATTAAAAAGGTATAGAAGTGACAAAAATATTAAACTAAAAGCTAAAATAATTGCTAATAACATTTCTACTTCCAGCTTTTCCTTTTGTTCTCTTTCACCTTTAAAAATAAAACTTATCCCTTCTTGTTTAAGACTTTTAATAGTTGGTTGAATTTGTTCTAAAACTTCTGATGAAGTAATAGTATCATTGTCAACATTTGCAAAAATATAAAAAGTTGTTATACCATTATCTTTAACAAGTTTTTCTAATGATTTTATAGTTTCTACAGTACAAACATCTTTAATATGTACCATTCTATTATCACTCAAATATATTTGAATATTTTTAAAATATTCAAAATTATCACTATAAAGAGATTTTGATTTAACATCATACGATTCTTCATTACCATAAAATGTAGCAATTTTTTTATCCATATAGATATTTGATAAAAAATTTCCTAAATATTTTTCAGTAATACCAAGTGATTCTCCATAACTATTAATATGAAATTTGAGTTCATCAATTCCAAACTTTATATTGTTCCCTGTATATTTTACCCCTTGTATATTTTCAATTTCTTTTTGAAGATGATAAACGCTTCTTAGTGCTTGTTGATAATCAGCACTTACTATACCTATTCTAATATCTGCTTTAGAGGCATTCATCCTTTCTTCAACTACTAAAATTTCTTCAAGATTAAATTTAGTTTTATAATCCTGTTCTTTTATCCAATCCCGCAATTGCTTTGCTACTTGCTTTGATGATAATGTTCTAATTCTTCCTTCATAATCATAATATAAACTAAGTAATGGTGTTATATATTTTTCAAAAAAATTATCAGGCATTTTTTTATTCAATTCTATAGTTAAATTGCCAACATTTGGATTTATTTCATTTTCTCCTGTAACACTTCTTCTATAACCAGCAGTCGAACTTATATATTCTATAAAAAAAATTTGTTTATGTTTCAAAAGTTCCTGTTCAATTTGTTTAATTACAGACGACGTGTCTTCAAGTGTTAAATTTCTATTTCCTTGAATAGCTACGTTAATACTTGATGAATCAAATTTCTGAAACATATAAAATTTTGAATGAGTTATATTATAAAATATTAATAAAGGTACAGATATTAGGAAAATTAACAATGTTCTTTTCTGATATTTGATAAAAAAATGTAAGATATTTTTATATTCAATTTTACTTCTTTCCCAAGATAATGTTTTTGAATCTTTTTTTAATATATGTGATGCATGTATGGGTAAAAAAATAAATGACTCAATAATTGAAGCAAAAATAAGTGCACTGAATGCAATAGGAATGAGTTGAATAATTTCACCCATTCTTCCACTTATCATCAATAATGGGATAAAGGAAAAAAGTGTTGTCACTGATGCCCAAAAAACTGGCTTTGCCATCTCTTTTGTTCCTAAATATGCAGCTTCTTTTGGAGGATATCCTTTTTCAATATATTGTTGTATATTTTCACTTACAACTATTGCATCATCTACAATGATACCAATAGCAAGAAGTACTCCTACAAGTGATTGTACATTGATGCTATATCCTGTAAAATAAAAGTATATTGCACCAAGTATGAATGAAGTCGGTATCCCTAAAATAATAACCAAAGCCATACGAAAATTGATTAAAATTATCGTAAAAAGTGCTATTAATATAATACCAAATAAAATATTTGAAAAAACGATATTTAAACTTTCTCGTACCTTTAAAGAATTATCCATTTTTATATCATAAATAATATCAGGTGTATTTAAGTTTTTTAATATTTTTCGTATTTGTTGAGACAATACAATTGCATCTCCTGTTGCAAACTGTGAAATGGAGAGTGTAATTGCACTTTGTCCATTCATACTTGCTAAGGTTGATGATTCTGCATAACGTTTTTTAATAGTTGCTATATCTTTAAGATATAAAAATTGATTTCCAATTTTTAATATTGTTTTTTCTAAGTTTAATATATCTTTTTTACCATTACTTGTCGACAAATAAAAATGATTATTTTTACCTTCCATTTTTCCTAAAGGAAAGGTATATGACAACTCAGATAAAACAAAAGGAATTTGATTTTTATCTATTTTAAATGCTTCAATTTTTTTTTCATCTATAAGTATTTCATAGTATAAATCAGATTCACCAAAAATAATAATATCTTCTACATACGGTACTTTTAAAAGTTTATCCTTTAAATCTTTTGCCATTTGTAAAATTTCATCTTTAGATAATTTAGATGATAATACTGCAAGATACATTAATGAACGTACATGACTTGATATATATGTTGTTGGTTTATCCATATCAGATGGCAAATCAGAAGAAATATTATCAATAGCTTCTTGTACGTTTTCTTTTATTTTATTTTTATCTTCATGTTTATCTAGTTCAAGTACAATGGAAAATCTTCCAGGTCTTATAGTTGTTATAGTATCAGTTACACCAATGATATTTTTTACTTCACTTTCCAAAGGAGTAACAGCCATTTTATTTAAGATATCAACAGAAGCTCCAGCATAGTTTCCACTTATTCTTATAGTATTTGGTTCAATAGTAGGTTGTACCTCTTTAGGAATTTTTGTATAAGCATAGATTCCTACAATGAATAAGAAGATAAATAAAGCATAGTTTATCTTATAATTTTCAATAAAAAATTTTATAATTTTATCAAACATTTATTTATGTATTTTCATAATTGTAAGAATCTATACCTATAATTGCTGCTCCATAAGATGTTGTTATTTGTGGAAATTCAGGGATAAAAATCTTACAACTAAGTTCGTTTTCTATAGCATTTACAAGACCAATATTAAGTGCTGGTCCTCCATCAAAATATATTCCTTCTTTGACTCCAACTCTTTTAACAAGTTTTACAATTCTCTTTGCAATAGAGTAATGAACACCACAAACAATATCTTCTACGCTATGTTCATTTCCTAAAAGTCCAATAATTTCACTTTCTGCAAAAACGGCACAGGTACTGTTAATTAACAGCGGTGTACCAGTTGATGCAAAATGCTTCTCTCCGAGTTCTTCAACTCTTATTTCAAGATTCATTGCACACGCATCAAGAAATTTTCCAGTTCCTGCTGCACATCTATCATTCATAGCAAAATTAGTTACATTTCCCTCTTCATCAAGAGAGATGGCTTTACTGTCTTGCCCACCTATATTGATGATTGTTTTAATCTCACCATGATCCTTCGCAGCAGCTCTCGCACCCACAGCATTTGCCGTTATTTCACTGATATTTTCATTGGCTTCTTTAAATATTTTTCTGCCATAACCAGTAGCAACAATGTAGACTAAATTATCTCGAGTAAGATTTAATTCACTTAAAAGAGCATCAAGTGTTTCATGCGCGTATTTATAAAACATACTTCCACTGGCACTGATTTTATGTCCTATAAGTTCTTTGTCATGATTGGCTATTGATATTTTAATTGCGGTAGAACCTATATCTATGCCTGCAAAATATTTCATACTTTTTCCTGTTTTGATTTTCTTTTTTTGATTTTAAGTGACTCTATAAAGGCTTCAACTCTGGTACTGAGTTGTCCACCTTGAGAGGGTGAATAATCACTTTCAAGGTATAAAATAGGAATTCCTTCTTTTTCCATAGCTTCCAATACGGATCGCTGTTCCAGTTCATATACTGTACAACCTGCAAATGCTTGATAAACAACACCATCAGCATTGTATGATTTTACTAGTTCAATAACTCTTCTTATTCTGTCATCATTTTTCGTAAAAATTGGGCAAGTACATGCTTTTAAGTATTTATCAGACATAGAATCTAACATACCATAAAGATTCCATTCATCTACGGCAATCATATCATTGAACATTCGATTCGAACTGCAAGTCTCATCTGCAACAATAATAGCATCCGATTGTTCAATAAGCATTGGGATTTTATAATTTGGAAAAATAGGAGGAGAGCCTGTATAAACTATACGCGGACTTACTTTTGCATTAATTAAAATATTGGTTTCTTTTCTGATTTTACACTCTTCTAAAAGTTTTTCAACAGCCACTATCCAATTATCTATTCTATCAAAGAAAAAAGCACCTGTTACCATAAACATATCATTACCATTGATTGTTACTTCATTCTCTTTTCTGTATTGACAAAGTTTATGATACAAACTTTGAGCATAACCTATTTTTTTTATAGTCGCTTGAAGATTACTTCGTGTAAGCTTTTTCCCTTGAAACTTCGATAATTCGACGGCAAACTGTTTGACGCTCTGTCTCCAGTAATCACGACTCACTTCACTCTCTTTGGTTCTTGGATATCCCACATCTATAACTTTATATCCAAAACGTTCTATTGTAGCTCCCGCTTTTGTTTTTTGATCACAGGTTGTAGGTGAAAATAAAATATTGGGTTTATCACTAAAGTTGCCACTAGCAAAGTGACCAACCGTAGCTTTAACTAAAGGACATGCCTTTTGTGGTAATAAATCACTTCCTATCTCATCATCGGTATAAAAACCATTGCAAAGTCTAATAGGCACAGCATCAAGCGCATAGATGATTTCTGAAGGTATTTGAATACACATCGTTCCCACTTTTACTTTATTATCATGGAGCGATTTTTGATGACAATAGACATCTTCAAAAAGTGTATAAAAATAGTTCATAGACTCAATAGGATTTTTAAACTCCTCTTTTAGGGTATTAATTACTTTTATTGCCTCCATCGCTTTATGACGATTTTGTTTTTCTTTTTGAGTTTCTATGACATGGGGTTGTTGACTACTCATCGTTTTTTATATCCTTATTTGACTCTTTATTCATTGACATTCTTAGTACAAATCCTTCTTTAGTTGATTCAAATAGTGTTTTTCCTGCAAAATTTGCTTCAAGACAACCTTCTTCTGGACATGCTGCAACACATTTTAAACATAAAGTACAATCTTGTGTAACTAAGTTTTTACTTTTAACATCCTCAGCTATTTCTAAAATATCCATATCACAAGCAGTGTAACAATCACCGCACTTGGTACATTTACTGCCATCTTTGTAAAGTTTAAATATTGATTGTTTAGAAAAAATATATTGAAAAGCAGCCATTGGGCAAAAATAACAAAAGAATCTTTTTTTAACAAAACTTCCAATAAGAAATAGTCCAACCAAAATCATCCCCACACTTGTCATAATCAAATCTGTTGGGTTAGAAAAATCTATATAAAATTGATGAAAATCACCTGTAAATGCTGGAACCAACATTCGACTAGGACAAATATCACAAAAGGGCATAGAAAGACCATTGGGGAGTTTTGGAAGACCCAATACTGAGTTGCTGATCATCACAGGAATAATAAGGAGTAAAATCAATAGAATCCATTTAATACTTTTAATTTTTTCTCTGTTCGCCCAGTTATATTGAGAAAATTTAATTTTTAATTTTTCACGTAAAGACGTCAACCAGTCTTGCATCGTTCCTAAAGGACAAATAAAACCACACCAAGATTTGTTTAATATAATGACCCAAAGTACAAATGTAGCAAAAGATATAAAAAATGTAATTCCTGCAAATCCTAAAAAAGTTTTCCAAGGATGCTTTAAATCATGTTGTATCATTCCTAAATAACATTTTCCACCTGTACCATCGGGATTAAATACGCAGGCAAACGTTGGCAGTTTATTTCCTAAATCTATAGAAAGATATCCACCATACACAATAATAATAAATGTAAATATTTGTATCCAAAATCTTACTTTATTTAAATTCATATTATTGATTGTTTTTTTAATATTAGTTTTCATCAAACCATATTTCCTTTGGTGTTTTTTTCTTTTTTCTTCTGTTATAATATACCCCTAAAGAAAAAACTAAAATAACACCCATAACCACATAAAATCCTGCTAGTTGGGATGTATATTCTAATGGTGAAGTTCTAAAATCTATCGGTATAGATGAATAATAAACAATTTTTGAATATGGTTTTCCTTGGTAATCTCCTTCTAAATTCTCGGTTATACTTGCCTCAAGAAGCATTAGTTCTTTGAGTCTTTTCTCTTTTGAAACGTCAGCATACGTATTTCTAGGTATTTCAAAAGAAATAATCCCATCTTCATTTGCTGTTATTTCATTACTCCAACCTTTTTGCGTTGTTACTTTTAAAGAGATATTTGTTTGTAGTTTTTGGTTTAAAAATATTTTAACAGGTAAAATATCACCCGAATATAAACAACAGTTAATATGATGTTGTTTTATAGGATCTTGTAATATCATCTCAAAAGGTACTTGATCGAAAGGTTCTTTCCCATAATGCGTTCCTGTCGTTTTCCCACGAATCTCTTTTAAAATAGCATCTTTTATATCACCATCTTTGTTATATATACGAGTTTTATACAAGTTGATATATAAAGTATCATTTGCAATATATTTATCTTCTAAGAACAGATGATAACTTCCTTTATAAGGCATATCAAAAGGGATTTTTCCATTTTTAAATTCTTTTTGAAAAATTTCTCCTTCATTATGTTTCAATAACAGCCTTGGATTATGTAACTTGTTTAAATAAGTACCTTTAGGAAAATTTCCTTCTACAAGAAAAATTTCTTTTTTTGTATCTTTTTTTGATTTTTCTTGTATCCATGTTGAACTATTACTAAAGACAGGAGTAATTAAAAGTAAATATATAATGAAATATTTCACATTAATGCCTTTTATTAGAATTTAAATGCAAGTTCTGCATATACAGTTCTACCAGGTGTTAAACTAGATTGATAATACTCTTTGTCAAACATATTGTTAATTGCCAATGAAGCTTTGATTCCTTTTTTGATTTCATAGTTAATTTTTGTATCAACTGTCAAATGTTCTTCATAGCTTCCACTTACATCTTTAACTACATCAGTATTATCATCTTTTGTAGTTAAATCATCAACATATTTCCCTATTAAAGAACCACTCCATTTCCCAACTTTAGCATTCAAACCAATATTATATTGATGTTTCGGGCTATACGTTATTTCATTACCAACCAATGCTGGATTAGAAATATTTTCTGTTATTTCTGTTTTATTATAGGTATAATTAGCAAAAATGTTAATATTGTCATTTATATTTTGGTTTATTTCAATTTCAATACCTTTTATCTCCGCTTTCCCTGCATTTCTTTTTTCATTTAATGTAGGACTTACAACTGTTGAATACATTAAATCTGTTAAATAGTTCTCATAATATGTTGATTTAAGAAATGTATTGGTAGAAAACTTATGTTCAAAACCAATTTCCCAAGAGGTTACAGATTCAGGTTTTAAAGCTGGATCTGCTTTATATAATGTAGCTCCTGAATACCAATCTGAATAAAGATCACTCAAGCTAGGTGCCCGAAATGCCTTTCCTATTGAAGTTCTAAATGTTGTATCTTTTGAAGACAAATATACAACAGATAATTTTGGACTGAATTGAGACTCTTCACGTGTGTTATATGTTGTTGTTACAGTGTTATCTACATCGTTAACAAAACCATCCGTTTCCCAAAGATCATATCGTCCACCTAAGTATGTTACAATTTTATCTGTTACATTGATAGTATCTTGTAAAAATATTGCTTTTGTTGTACTTCTCCCTTCTGACTTATATCTCAAAGCGGTTTTTGTATTTTCATCTGTCCAATTCGATAATGTATTAACTTGCTTGTGCAATTCATTTTTATTTAAATCAACACCTACAACAAGAAGATTGTTGTCTGTGATTGCAAAATCCATTTGTGCTGAAACATAAGTTTTCTCATTTGGAAGATCTGTGTATTTACCAGCGCCACTAGTCGCTGTTGCTCCAGTTGAAATATACCAGTATCTATAATCGTTATAACCTGTATCAATTTTCAAAGAAATAACATCACTGATATAGTTTTTATATCCAAGCGTATATTTAGAAACATCTTCACCATTTGGACCAAATAAAAAGTTCGATTCAGAGAGTGTAGATTTTGACGTTGGATCAAGTTGTACACTTCCTGAATAAACAGGATTACCTACTGCATCAGTTAAATAAGTATTAAAATGATTAAACTCTGTTTCATGAGTATGGTATGTGTAACCAAAAATCAGTTCTTGATTATCATCAATATCATAATAAATTTTTGCACCAAAATTTTGTTGTTTCCATGATTTTTCACCTTTATCCCCTACGATATAAGCTTTAGCTCCAGTACTTGTTGTTGTTGGAATTGCACCTGAAACTGCAGTACCACCAACACCAGTAGTTGTTGTTTTTACAACTAAATCTTGAATATATCCATCACTTGATTTGTTATCATAATTTAAAGATATACCAATATTTTCTGTAAGTTTATTTCTATGTACTATTGACAAGTTTTTATAATTATTACTTCCATAACCAGTTCTAATAAAGATTTCTTGTTCCGTAGGTTTTTTTGTAATCACATTAATAACACCACCCATTGCATTTCCACCGTACAATGATGAAAATGGACCTTTAACAACTTCTATTTGTTGGATGTCATCTACTGGAATATTAGACCAGTTAACTCCTCCAGAAAACGAGTTATTTATTGCAACTCCATCAACTAATACGGCGGTTCTATAATATTGTGGTATACCTCTCAAAATAACAGTATTATTCCAACTACTTGGCGTATTATCATTATCTGAACGAACATAAACACCTGCAATATCATCAAGAGCTTTATCTACTCTTTGAACCGATTTATTTTCCAATTTTTTCTCATTTACAACACTGATACTTGCTGGCGATTCAGAAGTTGCAACTTCAGTTTTTGTTGCAGTTATTGAGATATCAGCTAACTCAATATTTTGAGCTAGAGACAGTGTAGGTATTGTAAAAATTATAGATGCCACTGAAATTGATAGCGGAATATTTTTTATTTTTATCATTTTATTTCCTTCGTATAATACATTTATCAATCAAATTGTTAAAATAAGATTGAAGTTCTATGAAACTCATAGCTCTCACAAAAGCTAATAATAAACAAGTTTTTTTCCTTTTAGGATAAAGATACCT
>Ga0172377_10007796_pt1 | contig 11002 bp, 7 predicted proteins | sample Pumphouse3metaG_FD_119749 | JGI IMG/M metagenome (GOLD analysis project Ga0172377, IMG submission 119749) | Leachate microbial communities from a municipal landfill in Southern Ontario, Canada - Pumphouse #3 metaG | ecosystem: Engineered > Solid waste > Landfill > Unclassified | place: Canada... | reverse complement strand
AGCATCCCATGTTCTGGGAGGAAGGGCGACAGAAGATCCCACAAAAATACACACAAATAAACTAAAAATTTTACTTCCGTTCTTTAACATTTTTGCTCCATACATTTCAGTTGATAACTGAACTCCAGATTTATACAAAGTTTTAGAAAAATTTCATTTTCTTTTCAACAACATCGCCGCTTCTTTGGCAAAGTAGGTCCATATTACTTTTGCACCTGCCCGCTTTATACTCAAAAGACTTTCCAAAATGATACGATCCCGATCCAGCCAGCCATTATTCGCAGCCGCGCAAAGCATTGCATACTCACCGCTCACTTGGTAGGCACTCACCGGAATGTCAAAATGATCTGACACTTCACGCACAACATCCAAATAAAAACTGGCAGGTTTCACCATCACCATGTCAGCACCTTCATCTACATCAAGAGCCACTTCATAAATAGCCTCACGACGATTGGCGGGATCCATTTGGTAGGTCTTTTTGTCGCCCGCCTTGGGTGCAGACTGTAAAGCATCGCGGAAAGGACCGTACAAAGCAGAAGCATATTTCGCACTGTAAGCCATAATGGACGTATTCGTATAACCCGCCGCATCCAAAGCACAACGAATAGCACCAATGCGACCATCCATCATATCCGAAGGACAAACGAAGTCAGCGCCCGCTTCCGCATGACTCACGGCCATCTTACAAAGTACTTCCACAGTCTCATCATTGAGAATTTCTCCCGAAGGAGAAACAAGACCGTCATGACCATCGCTGTTAAATGGATCCAAAGCAATATCCGTCATCACCACTACTTGCGGGAAAGCCGCCTTCACGCGGCGAACGCATTCCTGCACCAAACCCTTGGGGTTGGCGGATTCCGTGGCCATTGGATTTTTCTTCGATTCATCAATCGCAGGGAAAGGCGCAATCGCCATCACGCCCAAGTTCACCAGTTCCTGCACTTCCATAAGAAGCCTGTCAATGGTCTTGCGGGTGATACCAGGCATAGAAAGAATTGTCTCTTCCCGGTTTTCGCCTTCAATTATAAACACAGGATAAACTAAATCGGCGGCAGAAAGACTTGTTTCGCGCACGAGAGAGCGCACAGTCTCACTCTTGCGATTCCGCCTTGGACGATGGGTAAGATCTAGGAAATAAGGATTATTGGACATATTTTTTCTTTCCTTCAAAATAAAGTTTAGAAAAAACACACCCTCATGAAAAATAAAAACAGCAAAAAAAACAATCCACAACCTCGCTCTTAATTTTTGGAAGCATTTCTTACACAATTGTCCACAAAAAATGAAATCCTATCTTAAATGTCTTCTGCTGGAAACAAAGTTTAACATTCCACAACGAAGAATGGCAAAAAAATTGGTTTGCGAGCATGAAATCGAACGAGGTCGAGTGAAAAACAGGAGCCTTTTTTTCAGCAATTGATGACTCAGATTCTTCATAGATGTTTTTGTAAAATGAGTGTGGAAAAAAGTGGTGAAGACCCTGCAAGGAAAGCGTCACACAACCGAACTTACTTGATTGTATCTTTGGCACTGCTGAGGCCTAGCAGCAGAACGAAGTCTACAGGGCCGACCCGCGAGTCAGTCCTACAAAGTCTGATATTCCACGATGGGAACCGGCTTCTGGTTATAGACAATGAGTTTTTAGAAATCCTTATAAAAACGGACTCATGCCCGTCAAAAGAAAAGTTGAAGTTGCGTCTTAAAAAATCCATCACCACATTTAATGTCTATTTTTCTGCGTCCATTAACATTTTCTCTTTCTCCGCTTTTTTTTTCTTTAGCAATGGATTCAAGATGAACCCCATCATCATAACCAGAGAAGTCAACACAATCACTTGAATAATCAAAGATCTATTGGAAAAAGAAATCAAATCGGACTCCCCAATAGATACAAACAAAAGAATGGTGATGAGTCCACGTGGAGCAATGAATAGCAAAGGGAAAAAAGAAAGCCGTGAAAATTTTAACTGAATTCCTCTCAATCCATAAATGGCAACAGTAATGCTAACAGCCCATATCAAGGTATCCGAATTCAAAAGTTCGGAAGTATCAATCAAATAGCCGAACAACAAAAAGAACAAAGTTCTTATCAAAAAGCAGCCTTCTGAAATAATATTCCGGAATCGGTGAACATCCGCATCCAGATTTTCTGGAATCCATTTTTTTATCTGTCTTATTTTTCTCATTTCGTCTACATTGCCCAAGAATAATCCGAACATGAGAATGAAAATTAAGCCAGGCAAGTGGTAGACTTTCGAAATTTCATAAATCAGAATAATGACAAAAATCATAGGTACAAATTTGACATGAGAATCAATTTTTCGCAGTAATAAAATCAAACCCATTGTTGCCACAAAAGAGAATACCGAGATCACAAAAAGCTGAATCGAAAAGTTCCCAAAAGCCTGAATCCCATAAAAGTGATTTTCGATAATAAAATTGAAAAACATCACTCCCAAAATATCTGAAAAACTGCTTTCATACACAACAAATTCTTTACGATGCTTAGAACAGTTCTGCACACTCGGAATCGCTATAGCACTACTGATTACACACAAAGGAATCGCATTGATTAAATTCAACCGATAATTAGGACTCCCAGCAAGCCAAAAAGCAAAGGCCAATCCAAAAGCAAGGATAAGCATCGGCACCAATGCCGTAACAAATGATTTTATAATCAAAGGGGCTTTTGTTTTATCCAATTCCAACTCCAGCGAGCCTTCTAAAACAATTAAAATAAGCCCCACAGTCCCTAAAATCGGTAACGCCGGAGAAAGATCGGGGACAGTCAAAGAAAATAGAGTTATGAATTGCCGAATCAACCAACCCGTCAACAAAAGCAGAATAACCGAAGGAATTTTCGTTTTTGCAGATGTCAAGTCAAATAGGTAAGCGGCGAGCACCAAGACACAAAGAACAATTATTATAGTGGTTGTCATCATTGCATCCAAAAATATGAATATTGAAAATATAGCTCATTTTAGACCAAGATCAGCATCAATCCGAATTCAGCAAAAAATTTTCCATCAAGCTATAAAAATACAAGAAAGCAATTGAGAAGTCAAAAGTCACCCGCAGATTGGATTCAGGACTCCAATTCACATTCATCATCCACCACCCAAGCAGAAATGAACTTCAGAAACGCTTCTCCCACGCAAAACGAGGAACGAGGTTTCGCAGAGATGAACTTCCGAAACGCTTCTCCACGCGAAACGAGGAACGAGGTTCGCTGAAATGAACTTCCGAAACGCTTCTCCACGCGAAACGAGGAACGACGTTTCGCAGAGATGAACGTCAGAGAAAAGAGATGAGCCTTGAAAAATGCGATAAAACCGAGCAAGACAAGGCGCAACGACTGAAGGCGTGCTCCTGCACGTCGAAGGAGGAGCAACGCCGTATTGCGAAGCGTTTTATCGCATTTTTCCAGAACGAAGAACGTCCATCATATTAAACTGTTTCCCATTCCCCTTTGCAATCTGTTCCGCCAAAAAGTTCACAGCATCCACAGAACCTTCTGCGTACACAGAGCGACCACAAATGTTATGCTGAAATTCAAAGTGCACGGTACCATCGGCACTGTCGAGAGAATAGGTATGGAAAGCATGACCGCCGAGATATTGTGCGGGAACATGCATACGTTCCAATTGATTTTTTTCATCACGCACCATTTCGATCCGTGAATCATCAAAGTCCAGTCCCATTTTTTGAAAAGATTGAACGACGGCGCGGGCCGTACCACTGGTATCCGCTTTTGTCTTTTGATGACTTTCAACCACACTCAATTGGTAACCATCAAAAGCGGTCGGGAATTCCGTCGCCAAATATTCTATCATCGTCTGGAAAGCCACAATTTGTTTGGACATATTCGGAGCGATGACACTGGGGTGATTGGCCCCGGCAACGAGGTTAATAAGGGCTTCACGATCTCCACCCGTGGTGCCCATCACAAATGGAATTTTATGATTCACATAGAATCTAGCGTTGTCATTCACCGCTGTCGGGTGTGTATAATCAATACAAATTAATCCCGAATATTTTTTCAGAATATCGTCGATGAACGATTCACGATTGCTCGGTTTTAAAAGGGTGATTTTACGGCCGGCCACTTCGGCTTCATTTTCCACAATCATTTCGCCCGTGAGCGAGAACGGCACGAGTTCCAAGCCGCGTGCCACACACGTCTCGGCGACAAGGCGCCCCATATTCCCAGGAATGCCATTCACCATTACTAAAGTTGCCATAAAATCGTATCCTTTTTCTATCATGAAAACCGTGATCAAAATAGAAATATGAGCACTTCCTCATAGAGGACACCTCTAAAAATTCTTTTTCTATGGAATCGACTGTGACACATCGCAATAGTTCGTCGCTCAAAGTGGCTAATAACGTCATTATTGGCCTCTTTTCGCTTCTGCTCTTGCTCGGTCTCGCTCGATTCCATGACCGCAAACCAATTTTTAGAGGTGCCCTAGAATCATTTCCTTTTCCGAAGCCAAAATACAGAACGAACTGACCCTGCAGAATCAGTTCTCGAACGCGAAGTGCATCAGCGGACAATTCGTATGAACAGCAATAATCCGCGACTACGTTAAAAGATGGACCCGCCTTGAATATATGCCAATCTTTCTGATCCGGCGACATTCATTTCACCCTTAAGCTTTTCCATTACCTCGGAAGCGCCCGTGCCGAATTCGGATTCACCGAGCATCATAAAACGCAGTGTTTTGCGCGAGTCATCGGCAAAAAATACAGTACGACTGGTGATCTTTTCATCGAAATAGATGTTGACTTTCTTGATGATCGTGACCTGTTCAAATTGATCTGACCGGTTGTATTGCTTTATTCCAGTAATCATTTAGCAGAAACCGATATTCATTTGCTGCCTTTGGCGTAAATTTTCAATGTGCAGAAAAAAACTCGCCTTATCTTCCAAGAGAAGATCAGACGAGTTTCGATAAAAGCAAGTGATGAAATGGAATTAGATGGGTTTAATTCCCCTGTATTTTAGGGTCATTGTATTTGAAGTGCCACTTGATACCGATGCCGTTGTCGAAGTAATTCTTATAACTAATCCCAGTCGCCGCAGTAGCCTGATTGCCATATATTGCATGATCGAACCAGAGAGTATCGGCAAAATTGTTAGCCGTGTAAGCTCCATAAGTCCAGTTGGTATCCAGAGCATAATTTTTAGGGTCTATGATCTGAGCGAGATTTATACTGTCCGGATAAGAGCCATTATTGAGCCAATTACCATTATCATTAATCCGGAACCAGCCTTCTTCCGCCCCGGCCTGTATATAGGGCTTTCCGAGAATGAAGTCTTCTCCGTTGAGTTCCTGATTTATTTTGAGATAAACTATGCGGACATTATTCGTTCCATTCGTGGTCCAGTCGGATCGCTGGGCATAAGCAGTACCTTTAATAGAAACGCTGGGTTGCACAATATGCTGCCAATCGTAATACAGATAAATACCAAGACCCACGTATACGGGATATTGAGTCTTTTGAACCAGGAGCGCATAGATCGAATCCAAAACGATTGTTCGTTCATTCGTATAGTAGGAACCCACTCCAGTGGAAGGCGCTGCGTAGTAATTGAGGCCATCAGATCCACCGACGCTTGCGGTGTAGGGGAAATAAATAAAGTCATTGAGGCGTTTGGTTGTGGAATCGGAATTGGTAATAGTCGAAGTTCCACTGTCCAAAACACTGATCACACGATAAGAATTACTGACAGCCGCATTGCCATAAACCACTTGCCCTCTGGAGAAGCTCGCTGATCCGACACCACCATCTCCCAGATCCTGAGCAATTAAAGACTGCGCTTTCTTCGCGGCATTCACTGGTGCGGCATAAATATCACTGCGAAGTAATACTACACGATTCACCAGCGGATCAAGAGCTCTGATGGCATTCACATTCATATAAATATCGGCGCCTATGCCCAATAGACTCCCTGCAGGTTGTGCCACACGAAACAGAGCCGTTTGAGTAGGATCAATCTGTATCAGGCGTCTGTTGATTCCTGTGAGATTCAGAATTTTTGTCTGCGTGCCATTTTTGGAGTACAGAGTCACCTGAATGGAATTACTTCCGAGCACCAAAGGCAACTTGACCGTATAGGTGACAATGGGATCATTGGTGGGATAATATGTGGTAAGGGTATCTTTTCCACCAACGCGGGTAATTTTCATGAAATTAATGGCATGATCAAATGTGAGCTTTAAAGTGGCAGGACCACGAATGATCGAATTAACGGCGACATTAAGTTGTAATGAATTCTCATCGGTGACTGCAGAGGTCCATGAAGACCCTTGGGTAGGAATAATAGTGATTGATTTTAGCGAGACCACAGAATCCAGAGGATTGATCGCCGCTGTGAGGGGGTCCGGATCTTCAGAATCCAGCAAGTCATCGCCATCGGTATCCTGATTCAAAGGATTGGTTTCCCAAAGAGTATCTATCACAGTATCCTTCCAGCCAAAAACTTCCTCCCCATCGGAAAGACCGTCCCCATCACTGTCCCAACTCGTCTGATCCGTTCCGAGAACAGCTTCTGTTCTGTCCGGGAGACCATCGTCATCAGTATCGGCAGAATACATGACCGTAATAACGCTGTGACCATTCGCGCCCATAGTGGAGGGATTATAATTCGCATAAGTTCCATACACCGTAATGGAATCACTTTCGGCGCGCGCTTGCATCACCACAGACCAGCTTCCATTGGTTACGGCACCATTCTCAAGTCCATCGATGGACTGAATGCCATAATGACTATCGGTGGTATCGTAAACTACCGTGGCACCCGCTGTTTTGAGAACGTTCGCGAGCGAAGAGGAGATATAGCGATCTTCCTGGCTGGTATAGAAATCATTGTACTGATTGCGTGTCACGATGTATTTTTTTACCAGTTTTTTGGAAGCGGAATAGTAGCCGTAATCCACGTTGACTAGGGCCGTCCGGTTATACACATTGTTCATGAGCGTATCAATGGCACCTAGGGAAGTCAAAAAATGGATATTCTGTAATTGAACGGTGAGACCACTTGATTTCGTGACCAGGGTTTCAAATAAATCCGGATTGTCAATCGTGGCGGAAAAACGCCTAGTGACCGTATTCTGATTGGCTGCCGCAGGAATATAAACACTGTCATCATCCATACGGAGTTCCCCTATCAATGTTTCCAGAGAACTCGCCTGATAACCATTGCTCGAAAGGCGAACCACGGGGCTCATGAGCGTGAGATTCTGACCGCTGTTATTCGTCAGTTTGATATCGATAGCGATGGTTCCTCCTTCACAGGTGGTTCCCGTGCTGGTGGAATAAGACTGGGAGCGATCCCAGTTTTCGGTCATGGATTCCGATTCTTCCTGTGAGAATGAAACACTGCCACCAACCCCTAAAGTACTGGTCAGAGACCCGCTGAGTTTGGCTCCCCCATCGACTTTCAATTCCACTTCACTTCCAATCATGAGAGCCACTTCGGCTTTCCAATTCAATTCCTGAGAGGCGGTAAAGGTGCTGGATTCAGTGTATTCCCCGCCACTGGAGATGGTTTCTCCGTAAGTTGTCTCGTTGGTAGTGGAATATTTGGCAATAAGTTCTGGATAGGAGACAGGCGTGAATGTAAAATCAGGGACATTCGCGACCAGAGGATCCTTACCATCCAGTATTTCCTGGTGATCAGAAACGCCATCCCCATCGGTATCGGTGAGTTCCGCATTCGTGAAATAGAGGTAGCGTTCTTCGTAATTGGTAAGGCCATCTCCATCGTTATCATTGGAGGGATCAATAATCAGAATCTGGCGGCCATCGGAGAGATAAGTGTTGATAGAATCCTTGTAACTATAAATGCGCAGTTTGCGTGTACTGGTAACACCATCGATAATTTTGGAAACGATCAAAGTATCTATGGCAGCAGTGTCAGCAGTGGCTGTTTTGTTCAATATCTGAGACGAACTCTTTATTTTTGAGGAGGTTGTCCCATTGCTATTGGTTTTATCGTAAAAATAACGGAAAGTCTGAGCATTTGAACCCGAGCGTAACACAACGAGATAAAGACCGGAACTCGATTTTGTAAGAATTGTGCTTAAGGACAGAGAATGTTCCCCAGCGGCAAACACGCCCTGATTATTGCCTACTAACGCTCCTCGTAGCGAATAAATCGAAAGATGCACATTTTCCTGCTGTGGTATCGTAAACGAAATAAAGCCCCCGGTAATAAAAGGGGGCTCGCTCCAGGAAGCTGCGGAGGTCATCCCCGAGGTGCTCAAAAGCGAAAAATAGCCGGAAGCATCGGTTTTTCCGGAAACATTAGCGACTACAAGCTTCACTGTCGCCTTCGCTAAAGCGTTGCCGGAATTGTCCTGAAATGTTCCGCTTAACGCCCAAACAGGATTCCCCATTACCAGAGCAAAAATACAAACACCCAGAAGCGTGCGAAAAAAACGCATTTCTGTGTTTCTCATGTGAAATTTCATGCTGTATCCTACCTTGAATGAATTTTTGGTTCAAGGTAGCAGAAACACGCCCTTTTTAAAGGAAAAAACTACTGTTAAAATCGTTAAAGTTACCGTTAAAATTGTTAAAATATCGAAATGCGACCGTATTCCCCATCATAACCACTCTGCCGATACACCTCCTGCACACGTAATCGCCGTATCGCCTCCGCAAGAATCTCGCCTCCGTTCGTCCGAATTTCCTCCAGGGGAACGCGTTGCAACAAATCAAATTCATTGCCAAACGTGGAAATCAGCCGTGTAAAAGTTTTCTCTACGGTTTTACTCGCTGGTCCCACACCCAGAATTTCCCCGAGAATTTCGGGAAGCGGAATAATGTACGAAAACCCTGGTGATCCTTGCGGCGGGTGCGGTATTGTGCGGTCCGCAAGAGCTTCCACACGGTTCAAAACACCTATGGTGAGTGATTTTCCGCACACCGGGCAACGGTTTCCGCGAGCGATGGACTCCTGCGGCGAGAAACACACATTGCATTGGCGATGTCCATCCAAGTAATACTTACCCTCCTCAGGAAAAAACTCATAAGTCCCCAGAAATCCATGTCGCGTCTTCAGCGCCTCAAAAATTGCGGGATAAGAACGCTCCGTATCAAACAAATTAGCCTCGCGTCCCAACTTCTGCGCCGAATGCGCATCGGAATTCGACACCAGCGTATACTTATCCAACGCGGAAATTTTCCAGTTCATCGCCGGATCCGACGAGAGTCCTGTTTCCAAAGCAAAAATGTGATCCGACAAATCACGAAAGCACTCCTCCACGCTATCATAACCACCCTTGGAGCCGAGCGTCGAAAACCATGGCGTCCACACATGGGCAGGAATCAAATGGGCTTCCGATGAAGTATCTAATACAATTTCCAGTAAATCGCGGGAAGAAAGCCTGAGAATCGGGCGCCCATCGGACTTCAGATTACCAATTTCGGCAAGGCGCGCACTCAGCTTATTTGCCGTCTCAAAATCCGGCACAAACACCAGATTATGATTCTTTCGCACCTTATCGCCATACTTATAAATCGATGCAATTTCAGCACTCAAACAAAAACGTACCTCGGTTGCTGTCGTTCGAATTCCTGCAATCCCCGGATCCTTGGGCGGATGTTTTAGCCGAAAAAGTCCCGAGCCATCAGGTTCCAACTTCGCCTCTAGTTCCGCACGCCACCCCGGATGCGTAAAATCACCGGTGCCTATTACTTGCAAGCCCTTGATTTGCGCCCACTGATACAAAGATTCCAGATTCAAATTTGTACTCGTCGCGCGGGAATAATGAGAATGGATATGAAAGTCAGCAATGAAATACATAGAACAAAGTTAGAAAAGACCTACATCTGATGTTCCCAGCGAGAATCGGGATCTGAGGCATTACCAGCGCAATCCCTGTCCCATAAATTTATCACGCCGTCAACGGTTCATTAAAAAACAATTCAGCACAAAGTAACTATTTTGCATGTAATAATTTCAAAAATTGCCTATTTTTTTCAGAACAAGACTATTCTAAAATCATGACTTTTTAAAATATTTACCTATAAAATCGACATAGAGAGAATGATCCGTGATTTTGCTAATCGTCTTTATAGAATCGGTTACCGACGATGTTTCCCATGTGCAGTGAATCAGTTTCAAAGTACTTGATGAAGCTGCCACATAATTGAATGTATATAGAGGGCATGTCGAGTGATGGGTCACGTGCCATTTTTCTAAAGTCAGATTATAAACATAACGAGTATCTTGCTTCTCATATCTAATGGTACCGGTGCCGTCCGTGCCAAAATTCAGGCGGTAACAATATTCATAATAATGTTTTCTATGAGGATTAACATAATCCCATTTCGAACCTTTACATAACCAAGAAGTTCCTCTAATTTTTGCTTCTAAAGATTCAGAAGCCTTTGTCGATAATAAACATGCAGAAATTGAATCTAATGATTCAGACTCATTGACTTCTGTGGAAGGATTATTCCCATAAACATAAAAGAATAAAGGAGGAAAACAAAGGCTTATCGGTGTTATACTGTTCTTATTCTTTTTCATGTTTTCTCCCCCCCTAAAAAAATAAGTTTGCCAAGCATTATTTTGATTTTCAAACGTCATGCAATTACGATCAACAATAGAGAATATAATTATTAATAATTCATTTTGCAATCGATTGGTTGCAAAAAAAACAAATAAAAAAAGACCGCGAGCGCGTCGCAGTCCTTTTCATTGTTTTAAAATCAGCAATTAAGCGTTTTTCATGAACTTCACGTAAGCGGCGAGCGTGTCGCAGAATACTTCGTCTGGAGAATTATCGCCCACAACGCGGGTGATGATTTTTTCGTCATACTTAGAAAGCACAGCGGCTGTTTTTTCGCGATATTCAACGAGACGATTTTTGATGATGGATTCATCGGCGTCATCTTTGCGGCCTTCGATTTTGGCGCGGTTGAGAAGGCGCTCCACGATGGTCTTGTCATTTTTGATTTCGAGCACAAACACATGCTT
>Ga0172377_10007793_pt1 | contig 11003 bp, 9 predicted proteins | sample Pumphouse3metaG_FD_119749 | JGI IMG/M metagenome (GOLD analysis project Ga0172377, IMG submission 119749) | Leachate microbial communities from a municipal landfill in Southern Ontario, Canada - Pumphouse #3 metaG | ecosystem: Engineered > Solid waste > Landfill > Unclassified | place: Canada... | reverse complement strand
TTGCTTTTTTCGGCCGAAAAGAAGCCGCAAGTGTAAAGTTATTTGCGGTTCTTGCCGATGACGCCGCTTCCAGCCTGCTGGTTTCCTCCGCGGTTTTCAAGGACGGCATCGGCAGTTATGAATCCATTACCCCGGAAATCCCTTCATTCTGCAATTATGAACGGGAATTATACGAAAATTTCGGGATTGAACCGTCGGGGCATCCGTGGCTGAAGCCGCTGCGCTATCCGCATAAACGGGAGCGCATGGAGGATTATCCTTTTTTTCGTGTGGAAGGAGAAGGCATTCATGAAGTCGCGGTCGGTCCTGTTCACGCCGGGATCATTGAACCGGGACATTTCCGTTTCATGTGCGAGGGCGAAAAAGTCCGCCATCTGGAAATTCAACTGGGTTATCAGCATCGCGGAATTGAAGCTCTTTTATGCGGCGCCGACTTCATGAAGAAAGCGGCATTGGCGGAATCCATTGCCGGTGATTCTGTTATCGCTCACATGACGGCTTACTCCGAGGCGCTTGAGTCGCAAATGAAGATCACCGTCCCGAAAAAAGCGGCGGCCATAAGGGCTATCGCTCTGGAAATGGAACGGGCTGGAGTGCATATCGGCAATCTTGGCGCAATCTGCGGCGATATCGGCTATCTGACCGGGAACGCCTTTTTCGGCGCGACCAGGACTTATGTTATAAATTCGCTTCTCGCAATCTGCGGAAGCCGTTTCGGGCGCGGGCTTGTCAGGCCGGGCGGAGTGGTTCACGACCTGGACAAGGACATTGCTGCCGGAGTGGTGAAAACATTGAAGAATGTGCAGAGCAGGATTGAGATGATGTGCGAAAAAATGTTCAACTGCCCGAGCGTTCTTTCCCGCTTGCAAAAAACCGGCATTCTTGACCGGAAAACCGCGGAAGCCATAGGAATGACCGGCCCGGCCGGGAGAGCTTCCGGCCTGAAGCTTGATATCAGGGCCAGCCATCCCTGGGGTTTTTATAAATTTTCACCGTTTTACCGGATATCGCTGGATACCGGGGATGTTTTCGCGCGTTCGTTTATGCGGTATATGGAGATTCGCCGTTCATTGGAATTTGTCATCGAACAAATTGAAAACCTGGAGCACGGAGAGTTGCGGAAAGAACCCGCGGCTTTACAGCCGGCAAGTTTCACCGTTTCACTGACGGAGGGTATCCGCGGTGAAATAACCCACGTCTGCATAAGCGGTGAGCAAGGAGAAATTTCGACTTACAAGGTTAAAGATCCGTCTTTCGCCAACTGGCTGGGGCTTGCCTGTGCGGTGCGAGGCGAAGGCGTCAGCGATTTCCCGTTGTGTAATAAAAGCTTTGACCTTTCATATTGCGGCCACGATCTTTAAATGGAGACAACAGTATGCTGGACTTGATAAAAATAAGAATTGAACAGGGCAAACAATATATCCCTGATCTGAGGAAAGCCGAAATAGGAAAAAGATTCAGAGGCTTTCCCGTTCTGGACGGCGCTTCGTGCGAAAACTGCGAAAGCTGTGTTTCCGTTTGCCCGGCGGGCGCGATTTCCCTTCAGCTGCTTTCCGTGGATATGGGCAAATGCGTTTTTTGCGGCGACTGCGTCCGCTCATGTCCGGCAAACGCGATTTCTTTCAGTAATTTTCATAAAACGTCCTCAACTTCGAGGGAGTCTCTCAAAATCGGTTCCGGCCTGTCGGAGGCGGATTATCTCAAGTCGGCAATCAGTGTCCGGGAGGAAATCGTAAAAATATTCGGAAGATCCCTAAAATTGAGAAGCGTATCGGCCGGAGGCTGCAACGGCTGTGAAATGGAGTTGAACGCCTGTTCGAACGTCAATTTCGACATGGGCAGGTTCGGTATCGAGATAGCGGCTTCGCCGCGGCATGCGGACGGCCTCATAATAAGCGGGCCGATTACGGAGAACATGGCTTCTGCTCTCGAAGATACTTTCAAGGCGATTCCCGAACCCCGGATAGTCATTGCTGTCGGCGCCTGCGCGATAAGCGGCGGCGCGTTTCAGGACTCTCGCGTTTTGGAAAGATCTTTTTTCGACAGGTACAAAGTTGATTTATATATACCTGGCTGCCCGGCGCACCCGCTGACAATAATCAACGGGATTCTGGATTTTCTGCGGCGGTAATCGCCAAATCTTTTAACGTTTGAAATTTCCACGGTGGAATTCTTTGATATTCCGGCATATCTTTTATTAATGTCGTTAAAGTTTTTCAGGTCATTAAAAAAATAAAAGAATGTTTAAAAGCACGTTTCTTTTTTTGATCTTTTTCCTGCTGAATACCGGCCTGCATGGAGCCTCCGCGGCCAGTTCCGGAGTTGCCGACGGATTTGTCCTGTTGTCCGATAAAAAACATCCGTTGAAAATACTAGCGACTTCGGACAAATATATAGATGCCGCCCTCGAAATATTGAGCGATTACCTTGTCAGGGGCGCCGGCGCTCAACCCGAAATTATCCGTGAATCCGAGGCGGCGGAAATTACTGATGCGGCAATACTGATTTTAGACGGTTCCGCCGATAATCATCTGGCAAATAAATATGCTTGCGCCAAGCCTGAAACGAATCGTGAAGACGCTTTTCATCTCCTTGGGAAAAAGAACAGGATAATAATATCCGGGAAAACCGGATCAGGAGTAAAATACGGGCTTTATAAGCTCATGTGGTTGAGCAAATGCGAAAACAATCAGGTTTTTGTTCCGGATCATATTGATCTGATCCAGAACCCGTTCATAAAAAACCGGGTGTTGCATCAAAGCGTACGCGCCCGCACTATCAAGGACGCCGTGCTGCGGGAAAAAACCTGCTGGGAATTCTGGAGTCGCGATAAAAAAATCGATCTGGTAAAGTTTTATGATTTCATCGGTTTTAACGGAATTATGAAAGGAGCCGCCGGAGCCAGGAGTAATTCCATGCCGGCTTATCAGAAAAAACTGGGTATGAAATATTTTTGTTACGCCTGGCTTCAAGTCTTTCCGGCATCCAATGTCGGCAAGACCGCCGGAGGCGCAAATACGCTGGAATCGCGTCAGATGGGAGCTGGTTCAGGCGGACAATGGTATGCCTGTTTTCATAACGACAGAGACCGGAAAGCAATCCTGAAAAGATTTGACCTCCTCGCCAAAGCGGGGGCTAAAGACGCCGATTACCTTTGCACACACTGCGCCGATCCCGGCGGCTGCCGGTTTGGCTGCGATAAATGTGATTACAATACCCCGATGCGTCTGCATATGCTTTTGGTAAAGCGCTTCAAGGCTATCAATCCCGATATAAAATCGGCGTTTTCAATTTGGGGTTTGGGATGGGAAAACCAGGTGCAATGGAAAGGGTACGAAAATCCTGAACAGATAATCCGCTCTGAAATTCTTCCGGAGGATGTTATTATCGCCACCGGCAGACAGGTCAAAAGTTATGCCGATCACTCCAAAATGGAATACAATGCTGAAATAATTGACGAGATAGTGAAAAGCGGCCGCAAAGCGGCTGTCTGGGGCTGGTACTTTACGGATAACGAAGTCAAGCCGTCGCTGCATGTCCACGTCCACTCGCTGGAGCGTTATTTCAAAGAAATACCGGCCGACCACCGTGATAAACTGGAATACCACAGCGCCGAGGTCAATTACTATGCCTTGCCAAACATGGCGGTGCACTATGTCTGCGCCCAACTGATGATCAATCCCAAAGCTTCCGCCGATGAATTGATGCTGGATTTTTGTTCAAAGGTTTACGGCCGTGAAAACGCCGAAGCAGTAAAGCGGGCGTTTGACGTCATTGAAGAAATACGCTGTCCGACTGACCGGGCCTTTACCTGGCATTACCGGACAGTCGGCAGTGAAAACCCGAAGCGTGATTTGGAAAAAATTGAAACGGCGCTTAAAAACCTTGAAGAAGTAGAGGTGAACGAGAACAACGTTTTGCCGTTTCCTCTTCTTTCTTCGCGAAAAGAGATGCTGAGGGAATTGCTGACTCATTTGCGGGTGTTGAAATCAGTTTGCGTCTGGCGTGTTCACATGAGCGGTTTGAAAAAATGTAAATCACCGGAGGACGCCGTTCGGCGATACAATAAAATCGCTAAACCCGATTTGAGCCCGATTGGCGAATTGGCGTTTCCGGAAGAAGAATATGTCGGGGGCGGCGGCGAATATGGCCGCCCTTCCAATAAAAACAGATATTATGTACCGCTTACTTCGAGCCGTTCATACCCGAATGTTTCGTTTACGGGATGGTCGGAAATCAAACTGCGCCGGGGAGTCCGTTACAGGATCCCGGCAACGGTTGGGAAAGCGGCGGAGATTAGTTTGCCGGATCTGGCGGCCGGGGCCTATTTTGTTGTGATCAGGTACTACAATGACCATACGGCCGCTCAATATGGAGCTTATAAGCTGTACTTTGATAATAATAACATCGGTAAACTGGCAAGGACGAAAAAACTGAAAGACGACTGGACCGAAGATAATTTTGCCTTTGTACTGAAAAAGAATAAAAATCATCCAGGACACGTCTTGAAGCTTATTGCCGAAACCGGAATTATGCCGGAAATCCGGGAGATTGTCTTTTTCAAAATCGCCGAATAAGATTGCAAACCGGCGTTAAGAGTTAATAGTGGAATCCGCCCATCCCTTCACTTTTTCGGTTGTGTTTATCATTTTCAGGAGCGCTTCTGGCGGTATGTCTCTGCGCATGCAGTTATCAAAGACCGGACGTATTTTCCGGTAGCTTTCCGCTTCTTCCAGACGTTCCATCAGGGATGCTTCCACCGGGCGTATCCGTGAAGCGGAATCCGCCAAACCGGGAAAAGTACGGCTGTTCGCGAAATCGCCATGGCGAACCATGGCCGCTATAAAAAACTTTTCGATTGAAAGCCCCAGAAGCTTATAGAGCATTTCCGGAGTAAATACTTTGGGGCGATTCAAACCGCTCTTGGCTATCCTGAGATATTTGCCTGCTTCTTCCCAGTATTTTGTATAAGCTGCTGTGTCAATCATAAGCCGGGGCTCCTTATTTTGCTTGTCTGGATAAAAAGCAATAAGCGTGCCAATCTGTTTTGAACGGAAAAATCCCGGCCGTAATATCAAAAAACGGAAATAATTGTCAAATGAGTTACAATTATTTCCGTTTTTGCCGCCGAAACAAGCGTTGCCGTCAGAGTTACATGTTGCCGGAAGGCAGGGAGATGCCTTTTATTTTTTTGTAGAGCGCCACTGCCGATGAATCGGTCATGTCGGAAATGAAATCCAGCAGGTTCAGAAGGCGGATATAAGGACGCTTGAGCCATTCCGGGTCTTCGGCGCTGCGATATCTTTCCGGAATAAGCTGAAGCATTTTCTTGCTGCGATATGAGGGTTTTTCCCCTTTTTTTACGGCTTCGGCATAATCGTTTATCGCGGCGGCAAAGGAATTCAGCAAACCTTCGGTAAGTTCGAACCCGGCGGCTTCTATTTCAACGGCCCGCTGATAAGTATAAATATCCTCAAAGCTGCGTTTCTGGATATTTTTCAACGCGCCGGCGGAAGGAATGGATTTTACCAGGGGTTCATTGAATTCTCCCGCCAGGATAAGGTCATGGTTTTTTATGAAAGCGTCGATGACTTCGCCGATAAGTTTGCCGATGGCTTTAGCGCGCATGAATTCCACTTTGCGCACCGGGTCGTACAGGGAGTCAACATACTCACGGGTTTTGGGTTTATCGATGACATCCATAAACAATTTTTCTATTTCTTCGTAAGATATGATTCCCAGCTTGTGCCCGTCCTCGAAATCAACGATATGGTAGGAAATATCATCCGCCGCCTCAACCAGGAATACCAGCGGGTGCCGACTCCAGGCGTATTCGTATCCTGGTATTTCCCGGAGCCCGGTATTTTCCGCGACTTGGGCGAATAACTCTTTGTCGTCCTGGAAAAAATTGAATTTTTTCGCGCTTATTCCCCGGATATTTTTAATATTCACCGCCTCCACGGGGTATTTGGCGAAAGCCGCCAAGGTAGCACTGGTAAGCTGCATGCCGCCGTAGTTATCGGGCATCTGAAGCTTGGTCAGAACCCTGAAGCCCTGGGCGTTGCCTTCGTAATTAATGATGTCGGCCTGCTCGGCCGCCGTCATTCCCGCGCTCATTTCCCGACCGATAGCCGAATGGCAGAACCAGTCCCGGATGGTCTCTTCCCCGGAATGTCCCATGGGCGGGTTGCCGATGTCGTGCGCCAAACTGGCGGCGGCGACAATCGCGCCGATGTCACTCGGCTGAATCGCGTTTACTTCGTGGTTTTCGCAAATATACACGCCGGCCCCGGTTCCGAGCGAACGCCCGACGCAGGCAACTTCCATGCTATGGGTCAGGCGGGTACGGACGTATGAACTTTCCGCCAGCGGAAAAACCTGGGCTTTATCCTGAAGCCGCCGGAATGCGGAAGAAAAGGAAATGCGGTCGAAATCCTGTTGAAACGGAGAACGCTTGAGGGAAATTTCCTCGGGTTCGTCTTTACCCAGACGTTGCGCTGAAAGCAGTCGTTTCCAATCCATAAAACTTCGTTCCACTTTTAAGAACACGGATAAGCCGTTACCACTTGATCAGCATTGAGCCCCAGGTGAGCCCGCCGCCAAAAGCGGTAAGGAGGATATAATCGCCTTTTTCGGCTTTTTTATCTCTGGCGATTTCGTCGAGGCAGAGCCCGATTGACGCCGCGGAAGTGTTGCCGAAGCGATTGACGTTCATGTATACTTCATCTTCAGGAATCCCCAGACGGCTTGCGACGGCGCGGAGGATGCGGTAGTTGGCCTGGTGCGGCACCAGCCATTTTACGTCTTTACTTTCGATGCCTGCGGTTTTCATTACTTCCTGGCATGAGCCGACCATAGCGTTAACCGCCAGTTTGAAAACCTCGCTGCCGGCCATCATCAGGTAATGCTGTTTGTTGGCGACGGTTTCGGCGCTTGCCGGCAAACGGCTTCCGCCGGCCGGGAGCTGGAGAATACTGCCATATCTGCCGTCGGAACCGAGCTTGGAGGCAATGATGCAGTCTTCTTCGGTTTCGGCGCTTCTGCCCAGAACGACCGCTCCGGCTCCGTCGCCGAAAAGTACGCAGGTGCTGCGGTCTTCCCAGTTGGTGATGGCGGAAAGTTTTTCCGCGCCGATGACTAATATATTTTTATATTTGGGGTTGGCGACCAGAAGAGAGTTCGCCACTTCCAGCGAATACAGCAAACCGGAACAGGCTGCTTCGAGGTCGAGCCCAAAAGCGTTGTCCGCTCCGAGCTTTTCCTGCAGGACGCAAGCGGTGCTGGGAAAAGAGTGATCCGGGGTAATTGTGGCGACAATAATAATGTCGAGCTCCCCGGCTGTAATGCCGGCTGCCTCCAAAGCTTTCCGCGCTGCGTTATATGCGAGATCCGAAGTGGCATACTCAGGGGGGGCAATTCTTCTTTCTTCAATACCGGTGCGGGTTTTTATCCATTCATCGGAAGTGTCAACCATCTTTTCCAGGTCAAAGTTAGTTAAAACTTTTTCCGGGACGTAAGAACCTATACCTAAAATCTGAATACCCATATGCTTTCCTTAGAAGTTATGATTGAGGAAATTTATTTCTTCCACATCGAATCTATAATTTCCTTTGTTTCCGCGATCCTGCTGACGATCTTGTCATTGATGCCGAACTTAATGGATTCGCCGGCGGTTTTGATCGCGTTGCGGATGGCTTTGGCGTTGGCCGAGCCGTGCGCTATAATACAGATGCCGTTGATCCCCAGTAAAGGCGCACCGCCCAAATCATCAGGGTCGCCGAAAGACTTCAGTTCCCGAAACGCGCTCCGGCTTAATAATGCCCCGGTCATGCGGGCGGGAGTTTTCGTAAAATATCTTTCATCAAAAGCATGGTCGCCTTGCTTATGCCTTCAGCGCACTTGAGCATGGCGTTGCCGATAAACCCGTCACAAACGACGACGTCGGCGGCGTTCTGGAATATTGTATTGCCTTCAACATTACCAATAAAGTTGATCGGCAGCTTCGATAATATCTTGAAGACCTCCTTGGTCAGCTCATTGCCTTTACCTTCTTCGCCGCCGACGCTGAGCAGGCCGATAGCCGGCTTGTCGATCCCGAAAAGGTATTTGGCGTACGCCTCGCCCATTACGGCGAACTGCGCCAGGTTAAGCGGGGTACAGTCGACGGTCGCCCCGGAATCAGCCATGACGAAACGGCCGGATAAACCCGGCATACTGGTGGCGATCATTGAACGATCCACTCCCGGCAGCGTACGGACGATTACCTTGGTCGAGGCGACAGCCGCACCGGTATGTCCGGCGCTGACGACCGCATCGACTTTTCCTTCTTTGAGCAGACGGGCGCATTCAGTCATTGACGAATGTTTTTTGGCGCGCAAAACCACAGTCGGCGGGTCGCCCATTTCCACTACCTGTTCGGCGTGAACCTGTTTTATGCGCGGATGGTCTTCGATCCCGTATTTTTCCAGGTAATAAGCAAGCTTGCCAAGGTGTCCGACGACGGTCAGTTCATATTCGGGGAAGTCATGCACGGCGGCGGTAATTCCTTCAATTACCACTTCCGGAGCGTAATCACCTCCCATTGCGTCAACGGCAATTCTCATATTAGCTCTCGACGGTCAGAACCTGTTTGCCCTTATACATGCCGCAGGCTCCGCAGGCGCGATGCGGAAGAACCGGTGCGCCGCAGGATGTGCAAAAGTTTGCCTGTACGCCTTCGTAGCGGTTTGCAGCTTTACGCTGGCGGACTTTCATCTTCGATGTTTTTCTTTTTGGTACAGCCATTTTTCAAATCTCCAAATATAGATTTTTCATTATAATTTCGCTATTTTACTGTAAGTAAGTATACAGTAACAGCATCTGATGCCGGTTAATATAAAACGTAAAATATATACCGGGGCGGCGATTTTACAAGTCTTTTCCGAAATAAAAGCTGAAACTGCGGGAAATTGGCGTTCTCGCAGGAGCCGGGGAATAAGCTCGGTTTATTCTTCATAATAATTGTTCCTTTTTTTGTTGATAAACCACAAAAGGGGATATACATTAAGCCGTTTGTAGACTATAAAATCTATGCAGTTTGCCCATTATTACAGCGGAGGTATCAAAGTGGCTGAAAAATTACAAGGTTTACTTGAAAAAATAAAAACCGAGGGGCTCGAAAAGGCCGAAGCCGAAAAACAGAAAATTCTCGATAACGCCCAGGAAGAAGCTCAAAAAATTATCGCTGAAGCCGGCCGCGAAGCCGAATCAACTTTGAAAAAAGCTGAAGAAAACGCTGAAAACCTGAAAAAACGTGCGGAAACCGCCGTGAAACAGGCATCCAGGGATATCATACTCAAGCTCAAAGGCGAAATTCAGAAACGCCTGGAAAACCTCGTGCGCGATATCGGCTCCGCAAGCATGACTCCTGAATTTATGGGTGAGATTGTCCGGGAAATAGCGAAAAGCTTCAACAAAAACGACTCCGCGTCCGATTTGACGCTGGAACTGCTGGTATCCGGCAAAGACCGCGAGAAACTGTTTGAACTGCTGCGCGGCAGCCTCGCCGCGAATTTCAAGGAAACTCCGGAAGTTTTCAGCGACAGTGAGATCGGCGGCGGTTTGAAGATCGGTTTCAAAGGAAACGACGTATTTTTCGATTTTACCGATGACGCGGTTACTGAACTGGTATGCGCTTATGTGGGGCCGAAACTGGCAGCCCTGCTTGAATCCGCCGGAGAATAAAAATAATGGCTGGATATTATTACTTAATAAGTTCACTGCCAATGCTGATGTTTAACGAAAAGGCCTCTTTAAGCATAGAAGAGTTTAACGCGGCCTGTATCGACAAGATAAGTGAAAATGATTTGAATATTCTCAGGCGGCTGAACCTGGTTCCGGAACCGGAAGTTATTTATCCGGCCGGCAGCGCCGCCGAACGCTGGCGTCAATGGGAAGTATGCCTGCGCAACCGTATTGCGGGCCACCGGGCTTCGCAGGGACGGGATGTCCATAATTACCTTCAGGAAGAAAAAGGTTGTTTCTGTGAAATCGATACCGGCGTTCAGGAAGCTTTCGCCCTGAAAAATCCTTTGGAGCGGGAGAAATATTTTGACCGGATGCGCTGGCGGGCGCTTGAGGATTTTGAAGCCGGGCATCATTTTGATTTCGACAAGTTATGCATATATAAATTGAAATTGCTGCTTTTGGAAAAATGGCGGGAACGCCAGGTCGAGCAGGGGACGAAAAACCTTGACGTGATGCTCGAACAGATAGACAGGAATTTTTCAGACAACAATAAAAATTAATATAAACAGGGAGATTCACCAGAATGCAGGACAGTAATACTGGCAGAATCGTCGGGGTTAACGGTAATATGCTTACCGTTGAATTTGACACGCATGTCACCCAGAATGAAGTGGCATACGCTATTTTAGGCGAAGAACGCCTTAAGTGTGAAGTCATCCGTGTGCGCGGGCAGCGCGCCGACCTTCAGGTTTTCGAAAGCACAAACGGCCTGGTTGTAGGTTCAAAGATTGAATTCACGGACGAACTTTTGAGTGTGGAACTCGGACCCGGTTTGCTTACCAGGGTTTTTGACGGGCTCCAGAACCCGCTCAACGCCCTCGCCGAAAAATCCGGGTTTTTCCTGCAGCGCGGAGTTTATCTCCCGGCACTCGATTATGAGTCGGAATGGGAATTTACCCCGCTTGCCAAGGTCGGTGACAAGCTTGTTGCCGGAGACCGTCTCGGACATGTGCCGGAAGGTATCTTTAAACATTATATCATGGCTCCTTTTGAACTCCATGGCGAGTGGGAAGTCATAGAAATAACCGCCGCCGGGAAATACAAAATATCCGATACCATGGCGAAAATAAAAAATAAGAAAGGCGAAACCCGCGAAGTTTCCATGGTGCAGACCTGGCCGGTGAAAATCCCGATTACCGCTTACAAGGAAAAACTTTTACCTGAAACCACCATGATAACCCAGCAGCGGATCATCGATACCTTTTTTCCGGTCGCGG
>Ga0172377_10007792_pt1 | contig 11003 bp, 8 predicted proteins | sample Pumphouse3metaG_FD_119749 | JGI IMG/M metagenome (GOLD analysis project Ga0172377, IMG submission 119749) | Leachate microbial communities from a municipal landfill in Southern Ontario, Canada - Pumphouse #3 metaG | ecosystem: Engineered > Solid waste > Landfill > Unclassified | place: Canada... | reverse complement strand
TATCGCTGGTATTGGAATCCTGCATAACGTTTCCGTTCAGCACAAGTTTTATACCTGCATTATCCGGATCCATGCCTGTCTCTATCCAGGGGCCAAGCGGGCAGAAGGTATCAAAGCTCTTGGCGCGCGCCCACTGAATATCCTGTTTCATCTGAGCATCGCGGGCGCTTACATCGTTTCCGCAGGTGTAGCCAAGAACATAGTCCAGAGCCTCATCCTCCCCCACCCGCCGGCAGGTCTTCCCTATTACTATTGCAAGTTCCGCCTCATAATCCACCTCGCCCGGCGCCATCTTTGGGAGCATAATACTCTGCTCCGGCCCTATAACCGAACTTGCGGCCTTAAGGAAGATTACGGGTGCCGGCGGATAATCATGTCCCAATTCATCGGCATGCCCCTTGTAATTTACGCCTATTGCAATTATATTAGGCGGCTGCACGGGGGCAAGGAGCTCTACAGAAGAGAGCTGGTATTCCGGCCCCGCAGGATTAAGGCTCTCCCACGGCATGCCCTCTATTGACCGCACAATCTTCCCTTCAATAATTCCGTAGGAGATTACGCCGCCTGCGTTAAACCTTGCTATTTTCATTCTGAAACCTCCGGGGTTTTGTTAAATTCAACCTGGCCTTCGGGAAGCGGATCGCCGGAATCAAGGCCCGCAAAGACGCCTCTGTCCGCCATGGGCCCGCCCTTAAGAGCATGCTTCCACCGCCCGCTCAAATAATATATCACACTTACCATCATGCCAACAGCAAAACTTATCACCATGGCATACCAGATACCTTCCGGCTTTTGCATTCTTCCGGAGAGGTATGTAGCAAGGGGCACTCTTACTATCCACAGGCTTATAAGTGAAAAGATGGTTGTTATAAAGGTATGGCCGGCGCCGTTTATTACGCCGTTAGAGATAAACATAACTGAAAAGAACACGTACCCTGCCCCAACTATTCTAAGGTAGGGCACTCCAATAGCAATAACCGCCGGGTCTGAAAGGAATATTCTAAGCAGTTGCGCAGGCATGGTCACGGCAATAATAGATGCGGCAATGGTTATTGCGCCGCTTATCAATATACCCCAGCGGAAGACCTGGTGGACGCGGTCAAACTTGCCGGCGCCTATATTCTGTCCGGCAAGCGTAGAGACGGATGCTCCAAAATTTAGCGCAGGCATGAATGCAAGCTGATCAATTCTGGAGGCCGCACCGTAGGCCGCGGCGGTGGCTTCTCCAAACCTGTTTACTATCCCAATCACAACCACCATGCTTATAGAAACCAGCGCCTGCTGTATCATAGACGGAACGCCAATCTTCATAATAAGCCATGATGTTTTAAAATCACATCTTAGATGCAGCCAATCCGGGGCTACCAGGCTGTCCTTCCTCTGCATGTACACAGCAAGAGAGATAAAGGCCAGCGATGAAGAGATAATTGTGGCTACGGCGGTACCATTAAGTCCCAATTTTGGAAACCCAAGCCAGCCGAACATAAGGAACGGGTCTAAAACGGCGGTTAAAACCACCGAAACCGCCTGAAAGTAGAGCGGAGTCTTTGAATCCCCTATCCCTCTTAAAAGAGCCCCTGTAAGAAAAATGCCAAACGTGGCCGGCATGGTTAGAAGGAAGATGCGCATGTAATCCGTTGCCATATTAAGCATATCCGGCGGAGTATTCATGGCAACAAGAATCTCCCGGCAGTACAGCTGGCCCAATCCCAGGCAGATTATGGTGGCAACCGTTACAAGCACGGTAGAGTTCTGCACAACGCGGCGCATCCTGGCCCAGTCTTTGGCACCGTATGCCTGCGCCGCCAGAATACTTGTAGCCATGGTAAGCCCCATAGCCACTGCCGTAAGCACAAAGACCACCGGAAAGCTTATGGTAACAGCCGCCATTGCAGCAGTGCCCAGTTTTTGCCCCACCCATATGGCGTTTACAAAGCTGTAGGCCGTATGCAATACACTCCCCAATAACATTGGGAGTGAAAACATTATAAGGTGGGTTGGTATGCTTCCGTGGGTAAGATCGCGCCCTGCCCGCCCCTGCGGGCGTTCATCCGGTTTCTTCTCGTTAATATTCACAACAGGTTATTATAGCATATTCACAAGGCAAGCGTGACCGCCAAATATGCTGCCGCCGCAAAGTGGTCTTGCTGCTTTATGCGGCCTGTTCCCTGGGTATAGTCTGTTTATACCCTTCTCCGGTTTTGGCTGCAAATACCGGCGCATCACTGCCGTACAGGAGGCTTGCATGTTTTTATATGAGAAGGAACTTGCCCGGCTAAAAGAAGTGCTCTCCCGGCGCGGGCGGGAGAATGTAGTCTTCCGGCCTGCAAACCATATGGATATAGAGTATCTTGAGGGCCTGCTCTACCCGGAGAATATTGTAGCTTTTTATAAAGAAGCGGAACCCTCCGGCTGGGTAGAAATAGACGGCGCCATCTTAAACTCCATTGCAAATATATGGGGAGAGAACGATAATGCAAACCCCGGAAACATAGTTGTCCCCTACGGATTACTGAACATAGGCAACACGGCATCCGGCGATACGTTTTGCATAGACCTGAACACCATAGGCAAAGATCATGAACCGGATATTGTACTTGTAAGCCACCATCTTGTGCGTGAAGGGCAAACATATAAAGAGATTAGAGAGGCCATACACCCTGTAGCCCGCTCGTTCCGGGAGTTCCTACACAAGTTTGCAGAGTCACTTCTTCCCGTGGATTACTGGGACAGGGAGATGGAATCCCGGCTGGAAAATATTTAGCATGCTTGACGGCGCCCGCAAATTCCGGCAGAATAAGCGCAGCATACAAAAAGAGGCAGCGGGTGGAACATAGCATACTTTACCAACTCTTCCGGTATTTTGCAGACAGCGCGGATAAAACGGTTATTATTACGGGAAGCGTATCGCTTATACTCGGCAGCGTGCTTGCCGTCTACTACCACAGGGCCAGGGCGCTCCTTGATGAGATGTGGGCGGTAGATACCTACACCTCCAGGGAACTGCGGCGCATGTGCAGCGGAGATTTTCACGCTACGGTGGAGGTTCAGGGAAAGGTAAGCTGCGATGCACCGCTTACATCCCCCGCCGCAAACATAGAGTGCTGCTGGCACCATACAAGGGTAGACCGCCAAAAACGCAACTCCAAGGGCGAAACAAGCTGGGAGAAGGTATTTGAACAGACACGCTCCACAGTGTTCAAGGTAAACGACGGCACCGGATACACCCTTGTAGACCCGGAGAAAGCAGAGATAGACAGCGTAAAAGTTTGCAACAGAACCTCCGTACTGGCCGAACCCTGGTTTGAGGGGAACCTGTTCTTTGGCGGCGGGCTCTACCGCATATATGAAGAGGCCTTTCTGCCCGGCGGTTATGTATACGTGCTGGGGCAGGCATCCCCCGTGCAGCAGGGCGCATCACCGGATGTTGTAATACACTATCCAGATAAAGGCTATACAGAACCAGACCACCGCATATTCCTGGTAAGCCGCAAACCGGAGAAGCTTCTTACATCAGAACAGGGCATCTCTCTTTCCGTATGCTTCTGGCTTGCAATACTGGCCTTTGGACTTGCCGGCTACTGCACGCTCTCCCTGTCTGGCATACTTCCATAAGCGTATCTCCGTTGCAGACCGTTTCCACCTATGGTAAAATATGCCAATAAATAGTATAGAAGCCGCAAAGAAAAAACCTTCGCACGGCGGCATAAACAGCGGGAACTTATTATGCCTGATATTAAAACCATTCTTGCTACAGACTGTGGCAGCACTACCACAAAAGCCATCCTTATAGAAAAACAGGGCGCCGAGTACCACCTCACCGTGCGCGGAGAGGCGCCCACCACCGTTGAAGCGCCCTTTGATGATGTTACCATAGGCGTCGCAAACGCCGTAAGAGAGATAGAAGAAATCTCCGGCAAAAAAATCCTCCAAAACGGAAGGATACAGGTGCCAAAGAAAGACGGCGCAGGCGTAGACATATACCTCTCCACATCAAGCGCGGGCGGCGGCCTGCAGATGACTGTGGCCGGGGTGGTAAAATCCATGAGTGCAGAGAGCGCAGAACGAGCCGCCCTTGGCGCCGGCGCAATAATAATAGATTCAATAGCCGTTGATGACGGGCGCAAAGGCCATGAAGAGGTAACTCGCATACGCGAGCTAAGGCCGGATATGATACTTGTCTCTGGCGGAACGGACGGCGGCACGGTAAAGCACCTGGTAGAACTGGCAGAGATACTCCTTTCTGCAGACCCAAAGCCCCGCCTGGGCACGGGTGTTAAGCTCCCCGTAATATACGCCGGAAACCATGAGGCGGCAGAACCGGTTCGCCAGGTGCTGGACGGCAAGGTAGACCTTAAAATTGTAGAAAACCTCCGCCCCACCATGGAAAGAGAGAACCTGCACCCGGCGCGTGAGGCCATCCATGAGCTCTTCCTTCAGCACGTAATGCAGCAGGCTCCGGGTTACGGAAAGCTTATGACCTGGACATCCGCCGGCATAATGTCCACCCCAAACGCAGTGGGAAAGATTATAGAGACCATTGCGGCGCAGGAAGGCATAAACGTTCTTGCCGCAGATATAGGCGGCGCCACAACAGATGTATTCTCTGTATTTAGCGGCGCCTACACCCGCACAGTAAGCGCAAACCTGGGGATGAGCTACTCCATATGCAACGTACTTGCAGAAGCAGGGATAGAAAACATCCGCCGGTGGGTGCCGTTTGCCGCAGATGAAGGGTACATAAGAAACCAGCTTAGAAACAAGATGATCCGTCCAACCACCATTCCGCAAACACTTGGCGATCTATATATAGAACAGGCCGTCTCCCGCGAGGCGCTCCGGCTTGCGTTTTTGCACCACAAATCCCTGGCCAGGGAACTAAAGGGAGTGCAGCAGACAAGGACAATAGGCGATGCGCTAAGCCAATCCGGCACGGGCAAATCCCTTGTCCGCATGATGGACCTTAACATGATTGTGGGGAGCGGCGGAGTGTTAAGCCACGCCCCCCGCCGCGCAGAATCTGCGCTTATGATGTTAGATGCCTACGCGCCCGAAGGCGTAACCATGCTTGCAGTAGACTCCATCTTCATGATGCCGCAGCTTGGAATACTCTCCACCATAATGCCGGAAGCCGCCGCCCAGGTCTTTAACCGCGACTGCCTTATAAAGCTTGGAACGGCAATTGCGCCCCTGGGAACAGCGCCGGAAGGGCAGGCGGCTTGCGCAGTCACCTTCCGCGGCAGCCGCATAGAAGTACCCTTCGGCAGCATAAAAGTGCTCCCCCTCCGTGCAGGAGAGAAGGAGACGGTTCTTGTAGAACCCCACCGCACGCTGGATATGGGCGAAGGGCGCGGGCGCCCGGCAAGCGTAGAAGTTGAAGGCGGGGTTGTGGGGCTTATAATAGACATGCGCGGGCGGCCCATAAGCATACCGGCAGATGATTCCGCAAGAATTAAAAAGCTTGCAGAGTGGTTTGAGGCTTTTGAACTGCCCATACCGCAGGCACAAGGATTATAGATTATGGCAACAGCATATACACCGGGGCTTACCGTAAGCTCCGGCACAATAATAAGAAAGACCAGGCGCCTGCCCCTAAAAGGGACTGTAACCGTGCAGCCGGGGGACAGGGTGGAACCATCTACCGTAGTAGCCAGGACAGACCTGCCCGGAATCATGCAGACCGTAAGGCTCTGCGAGCAGCTTGGGATAGACCCGTCAGAGATAAACAAGCATCTTATGGTATCTGAAGGAGATTTTGTAGAACGCGGCACCCTTCTTGCAGAGATATCCTCCCTCTTCGGCCTTATAAAGAACAGGTGCGCATCCCCCGTGGATGGCATGCTAGAGATGATCTCCCCAATAACCGGCAACGTGGGCATCCGCAGAAGGCCCATCCCGGTAGAGGTTACCGCCTACATAAACGGCACAGTCTCAGAGATTATCCCGGACGAAGGCGTTGTTATAGAGGCTGCCGGAGCTCTTGTGCAGGGCATCTTTGGAGTTGGCGGAGAGCGGCTTGGCGCCATAACCGTTGCAGTAGATTCGCCGGATGCCGTGCTGGATGAAGATGGTATAAGAGAAGACTTTGCCGGAAAAGTGGTGGTTGCGGGCGCAAACATAACCGGGCGCGCGCTTAAAAAAGCTGCATCCGTGGGCGCAGCGGCCGTAATTGCCGGCGGAATAATAGATCATGACCTTGTAGATTACCTGGGGCATGATATAGGCGTGGCCATAACCGGACAAGAGGAAGTGCCCTCGGTGCTTATTGTAACGGAGGGCTTCGGCATTATGCCCATGGCGGCGCGCACCTTCAACCTGTTAAAATCGCTTGCCGGAAAGCAGGCATCCGTAAACGGCGCCACGCAGATACGGGCCGGGGTAATCCGCCCGGAGATTATTGTTACCACAGATGCACAGGTAACCGGCGCAGATGGGGAAAATGGACAGTCCCTAAACACAGGCGCAAGAATAAGAATAATCCGCGAACCGTACTTCGGCCTCCTTGCCACGGTTTCAGGGCTGCCTAAAGAGACTGTTATGATAGAATCCGGCGCAAAGGTTAGAATCCTCCTGGCAAAGCTTGCCACCGGGGAAGAAGTAACCGTTCCGCGCGCCAACGTAGAGATTATAGAAGATTAACCGCACATGCGGCAGAAGGAAGAATATGCGTATTGCACTTGGGGCGCTTGCAGGGTTTGCAATTGCCGTGGCACTTGGGCTAACCCTTGCGCCTTTTAACATTTCTATACTTACAACCTACGTATCCGTCTTTATGGGCGCCTACATAGCCGGTTACATCGCCCGCAGGCGGAGCTACCTGGCCGGGCTTATAACCGGAATACTTGCAGGGGAGTTTGCAAGCCTTGCAGTGCTTACATCCGGCAGTGGAAAGCATATAAACATATACGTTGTGCTCTCTGCAATTGCAAGCAACGCTCTCTTCGGCACGTTTGCCGGATGGGCGGGCGGCTACCTGTATAAAGTGCAGCTCCTTCAGGGAAAGAATCAGGACTAATATGATTGCGGCCGGGGCTTTGCCCGCAAAGTGAGAAGCCGGACACGGGCGGGTGCAGAGAGCACCTTTTCCCAGAGAACTAGTCATCCGGCGAGAGGCTACTACTTCACCAAAAGTTATGATTTTTAACCATGCTTCGGCAGCGGCGTGCCAAGGCACTCTGCGACCGAAGTATCATCCGCCATAATTAATTTGGTGAGTTGCCCCAGACTAATCCAGGGGTCTGGGGGATAGGAGAGCACCTCCGGCATTACCCCCGGGGCGATACTTCGATCGCAGAGCCGAAGGCGCCGCTGCCGAAGCTTATGTAGATACCTCTGCACCCTGCGGTGGCTTCGCCCGCCGCAGAATGGGTGCATTCAGGTTATCAGGCGGATTGGTTTTTGGGTAGCGCCTTCCGCGGCCGGGGCTAGTTATGCACAGCCTTTACCGATGTATCTGCAGAAGCATCATCCTGCGTGTGCGTATCCGGCGGCAAGGGTTCCTGCTGCTTCCCAAGAAACCGGAATGAGACCAATCCTATATTATCCCCAATGTAAGAGGCAAGCGCATAGATAAAGACGGTAATCCCCAGCATCTCGCCCAGGCATTCCTCGCAAGTCATCATAAGGGTATAGACCCTGTTGCCTTCACCATGGCCGGCTCGCCATAATCCCCCAACCGCCTCCAGCACAAGGGCGCCGCCCAGGTACAATACGGCAGAGAGCATAAATAATCTGCGAGTCTTTGCCGGAAGGTTCAGGGTAAATCCGGCAAAAGCAAATATAAAGAACGCTACTATCACTGCTATGGGCACCGTCCAGGAAAGTTCATGTAAGATGCTGGTCTTGAATATATTCTGAACAATTGCTCCCATGCGTTCATGAATTGCAGCAATTTCATCTATAGAAAGTAAAAGAAAAACAACCGATAGAGCACTCCAGTGTTTTGCATACCGTTTGCCCGCCTGCTTCTCACAAACAGCAATTATTCCAAGCAGCATGGAGCACGTAAATAGTATAAAAGAAGAGTACCATGTGGGTATATTTAACTCTGCACCAACATTAAATACCAAGGCCATCTTCATCCTGTAATACCCGGTAAGCATGCTGAGAAACCCCAGTACTAATATAGCGGCAACCAGTATCTTTGCAATTCTCCTGGACGACACCTGAATCTCCATACAACACCCCTTTGCAAGATAATCCCTTTATACACACTCCCTATTCCAAAGACCGTAAATTTTCAAACACACCTATTGCCGAACATATGCTTTTGCCTCTATGCTATAATATATTGTACGTAAAGGAGCCGCCGGGAAGGACCTGTTTATAACCATGAGACACACCAACCGTTCTGCCGTAACAGTTGCATTTTCTGTATTCCTTACCGTGTGCCTGCTTCAGTGCCGGGCGCTGGCATGGGAGATTACAAAACCCCTGGCGGAAGGAGTATCCTTCACCCAAATAGTAACAGAGGCCCCGGCCAAGGTAATAAACATAGTAACCGTAGACCCAAAATTCCCCGGAGCAATCATAAAGGCAACCTCTGCCGGAGAGACAATGCACTCGGCAGGCGCATTCCGTGGCAAGGCCACGGTAAGTACCGCCGCAAGACGTATTGGCGCCGTGGCGGCAGTAAATGCAGACTTCTTTATCTGGCAATCCGGCTACCCGCTGGGCCTACTTGTATCTGACGGAGAGCTTAAATGCGAGCCTTATGCCAGACGCACGGCCTTTGCAATCAGCAAGAACGGAGAATACCTGTTCGGGCGGCCGTACCTTGAAGCCTCCGTCACAGTGGAGGGCGGCGCATCCCGTCCCCTGGGCGGCGTGAACCGCCTTCGGGGCAAGAATGAGATAGTGGCCTACACCCGCGCCTTTGCAGTTTCTACACATACCAATGCAGAGGGAACAGAGGTTGTGGTCTGCACCAGCCATCCCCCAAGGCCGGGCGAACCCATATCCGGGACTGTTAAAGAAGTACGCGCCAGTAAAGGCAACACGCCCTTGGGTGAAGATACCCTTGTCCTCTCCAGCGCAGGGGCCGGGGCAAAGTGGTTGGAGGAGAACCTGAAGCCCGGTACCAGCCTGACAATCCTCTTCAACTTAAAATCAGATGACGGCAAAGATTGGAACAGCATTGCAGAGGCTGTGGGCGGCGGGCCGCGTCTTATAAAAGACGGAACAATTGTAAACAGCGCCAAAGAAGAGGGTTTCGGCACAAGTATATACACAGCAGCGCACCCGCGGACGGCCATTGGCACTACATCAGATGGAAAGGTGCTTATGGTTACGGTTGACGGCCGTCAGCCCCAAAGCAAAGGGATGACTCTGCAAGAACTTGCAAAGCTTATGCTGGGCAAAGGATGTGTCCAGGCCATGAATTTAGATGGAGGCGGGTCTACAACCCTGGCAACGGCATACGGCGTTCTAAACAGCCCGTCGGATGGGAGGGAACGGCCGGTTGCAAATGCCGTTGCGGTACTGGGCACCCCGCTTAAGGGAGACGCCGGCACGGAGATAAAGATTGATATCCCAACCCACCCCGTAGAAGCGGGGAGCATCTGCCGCCTTCTGCTTGTAGACCCCGCCACGGGCCAGCCTGTAAGCGAATCCTGCGCAAAGGATACCATATGGAGCGTGGAGGGCGGAGGCATCTTTGTAGACCAGTCCGGCAGCTTCACCGCACGCACTGCCCGCGCCTACACCATTACGGCACGGTATAAGGATAGAATTACAACCCGGCAGATAGAGGTGACGGCGGGGCCTCCTGCAAATATGGCCCCTCTTCTGGAAGAAGTCTCAGGTGAAGAACCGTGCGCCAGCCGGGTCACCGTCACCGTTTGGGATGCCTTTAAGAACCCCGTAAAGGATGCAAAGGTCTTTATAAAAGTCTCAGGAGGAACCCTGGAGCAGGGTGAGGCAGTTACAGGCAGCAACGGCCGGGCAGGCGCCGCCATCACCTGGGATTCCGAATTCATTGGAGTATTTGAAGTAGAGGTATCCTGCGGAAACTTAAAAAAGACTCTTGTTCGCCCGGCAAAAAAATCTGCCGGTACGGAACAAAACCCTCTGTAAATTATTGACAAAGAACCTGCAATAGTCATAAGATTGCTGTGTAATCAAATAACTACTCCATCACTAGTAGATTTGCAAGTTCAAACAGGGCTTCGGCAGCGGCGCCTCCGGCTCTGCGACCGAAGTATCGCCTCGGGGGTGATGCCCCTTGCTTCGGCAGCGGCGTGCCAAGGCACTCTGCGACTGAAGTATCCAGGACATATTTAAGTTTGCACGCCACCAGGCTTCGGAGCAGTACTTCACACTTGCAGCCGAAGCGCCACCCGCAAATTAATTTGGCGGGGTGCTGCCAGGACTATAATTATGAAACGCTATACACCTGCTGATCTAAAAAACATAAATACCTTCCCTATAGAAGAGCGCCCAACCAAGGTAGATTCCTCAAAACTTGCAGAAGTCTGCCAGCCTGGAGCGGGGCTTGGAGCATTTTTAGACAGCCTGCCAGATATATTAAAGGCAAATGAACTCCGCAAGGTTGTGCAGGCAATAGTTACCGCATACAAAAAAAAGAAACCTGTAATAGTGGGGATTGGCGGACATGTTGTAAAATGCGGGCTCGCCCCCCTTCTTATAGACTTTATGGAGCAGGGGATTATAAGCGCCGTCGCCATGAACGGCGGCGCCAGCATCCACGATTTTGAGATGGCGCTAATAGGGCGAACCTCTGAAGATGTGGCAGCAAGCCTTGAAAACGGACGCTTCGGCATGGTAAGGGAGACCGGAGAAGCCATGAACGGAGCCATCACAGAGGGCGCCGGGTGCGGGATGGGCATGGGGGCCTCCCTTGGCAAAAAGCTTATAGAGCTGAACGCCCCCTGCCAAAAAAACAGCATTCTGGCCGCCGGGGCCCGGCTTGAAGTGCCGGTTACCGTGCACATAGCGGTAGGCGGCGACACCATACACATGCACCCCACAGCCAGCGGTTCTGC
>Ga0172377_10007791_pt1 | contig 11006 bp, 8 predicted proteins | sample Pumphouse3metaG_FD_119749 | JGI IMG/M metagenome (GOLD analysis project Ga0172377, IMG submission 119749) | Leachate microbial communities from a municipal landfill in Southern Ontario, Canada - Pumphouse #3 metaG | ecosystem: Engineered > Solid waste > Landfill > Unclassified | place: Canada... | reverse complement strand
GAGTTGTGGTGAGATCTGGAACGGAGTTTTTTAGAAAACTTAATCCAAGAAAAAGTAGAGCAAAGCCAATAATTAGCTCTCCTGTAGACTTTTTCTTTCTTGACTTAAGCATCATGAAAATAAACCCTATACCTATTAAAGGAATAGATATTACAGAGATATCTACTTTAAAACCAAGGAGGGTTATTATCCAAGCAGTAATTGTAGTCCCAATATTTGCTCCCATTATAACTCCTACAGATTGGGCTAGAGTTAGTAGTCCAGCATTTACAAAACTAACTACCATAACGGTAGTTGCACTGGAAGATTGAATGATTGCTGTTATAAAGAGACCTGTGAATACTCTTTTAAAAGAGTTAGATGTCATTGCAGCTAAAATGCCTCGCATTTTGTCTCCTGCCACCTTTTGAAGTGATTCACTCAAGAGCGTCATTCCGTATAGGAATAACCCTAGTGAACCTACTATTTTGAGAATTTGATAAGCAATACTCATTAAGTTTCGGCTATTTATTTATATAGGCAAATATAGATGATATAATTTACCTTATAAAAATTATAATCGATTTTGTTATCTTAGCAGAAATTAATTCTAGCCAAACATAAGAGAGTAAAACAGATGAAGAGTCTAATAATTAGATATATATGCCCCCTTATATTGCTGTTAATTGCTCTTTTTAACTCTAATACTCTAGAGGCTCAATTTTTCTCTTTTGGGACAGACCCAGGCCGTGCTAAATGGAACTATGTTGAGAGTGATAATTTTAAAGTTATTTATCCACAAGAAATAGACTCCCTAGCTAAAAGATATGCATGGCTATTAGATAATTTAAGGGAGCCTGTACAAAAATCTTTAAATGTAAAAACTCGTAAAATAGATGTAATCTTGCATCCCTATAGTGCTATGAGTAATGGAATGGTTGGTGTTGCTCCTCGCAGAGTAGAGCTCATTACTGTTCCTCCTGCCAATGACCATTATGTTACAAGCTGGGAGAAGCATCTTATAACTCATGAGTTGAGGCATGTAGGGCAAGTTTCAAAGTTCGAAAGAGGTATATTTAAACCCTTGAGTTGGGTAATAGGGGAGCAATCTACTGCTATAGGCGTAGGCCTTTTTATGAGTCAGTGGTTATTAGAGGGCGATGCTGTAGTTACAGAGACCGAGTTGTCTAGAGCAGGTAGGGGCCGAGACCCAGACCATCTTATTTACTATAAGGCAGCTTTTTTAGATGGCCATTATAGAAGCTGGAACCAGTGGACTATGGGTTCTTACAAACATTATGTCCCTAGTGTATATAGTTTTGGATATCTTTACTGTTCATTTGTACGCTCTCGCGCAAACAACTATAACTATTTAGGTGAGGTTACAGATTATGTAATTTCACACTTCTACGATTTGGGTGCAGCAGGTAAGGGGTATAAAAAATATACTGGTCTCACAAAAAGAGAGAATTTTAACGCTCTTAAAAGCTTTTATACAAAAAAGTGGAGAGAAGAAGACTCTATAAGAGGCCCTTTTACTACTGGAGTGACTCTTAGTAAAAAAGAGAGTTCTTCACGGAAAGAAGATTATAGAAAATATTTATATCCTGTTGAGTATAATGGCACTGTATACTCTTTGAAAAGTGATTTAGATATTATTAATAGGTTAGTCTCTATAGATTCAACTGGCAAGGAGTCATTTGTAAAGTATATGGGAAGGATAAGCTCTCCATTGAAAGAGAGTAATGGCAAGATATATTGGACTGAATATATAAGGAGTATAAGGTGGGAGTTAGAGAACTTCTCTGATCTTTTTTCATATGATATTAAAAGTGGTATTACAAAGAGACTTACCAAAGGGGAGAGATATTTTAATCCCTCTTTTACTTTCTTAGGCGATACTCTTTCTGTAACCTCGTATGATATAAAGGGCACCTCTTCACTCGTTTTGCTTTCTGCCTCTAATATGGAGAAGTTAGATGAAATTAGAGCTCCAGAGGGGTATAGAGTTAAAGAGAGCGCTTTTGCAGCAACAGATGCCAAAGAGGCTCCTAGATCTGCTATTTTTGTAAATGCAACATCTAATAGTGGTAATGCAATATTCTCATTAAAAGGTAGAAAAGACTCTGTTACAACGTCTAATTTAATTTATGATTGGAAATTAGTTCTTGAACCTCAACAAAAAATAGTAAGCGACCTCTCTTTTGAGAAAAGTAGTGGTAAGCTCTGGTTTATCTCAGATTTAGATGGAGTGAAAAACCTTTATAACTATAATGTGAATAAAGAAGCCACCACTCAGGTTACTAATGCAAGATTTGGGATCTCTAGTTATTTGCTCTCAAAAGATGGCTCTACCATTGTGAGTGATTTCTCTAAAAGTGGGTACAACCTTGTTAAAGTAAGAGAGCCTTCATTAGTAAACAGAAAGAGCTCATTTAAAACTCCCTATATAGACCAAATAGCTGCAAACCTATCTAAAGAGGCTGGGTTTTTAGCAGATACCTTAATGGTTCCAAAAGAGAGTGGCTACTGTTCAAAAAAATACAGAAAAGGCCTTAACCTATTTAGAGTTCACTCATGGGCTCCTCTCTACTATAATATAGACAATATTAAATCTCTCTCTTACGAAACTATTTACGATTTGGTTTCTCCTGGTTTTACGCTCTATTCACAAAACTCTTTAAGTAGTGCTTATGCTATGGCTGGATACTCTTGGCACAATGGGTTTCATTCGGGCCATTTTAAGTTCTCTTATCATGGATTATACCCTGTAATAGAGGTTAAGAGCGATATTAACGATAGAGATAAAGAGCAAACAACTCTAGAGATGAGTTTGTTAGATGGTCTTTTTCAGAAGAAAGATACTTTAACAAACTCTCCTTATATAAAGTCTCAGGTTTCAATCTATTTTCCACTCTCTTATAGTAGTGGGGGGTGGAGTAGAGGAATAATCCCTAATATTTTGTGGCACCATACAAATGATGCTTTCTACTCATACAAGAAAGGTAAGTTTTCTAATTATCAATATTTGAGTTTAGGGGTGAATCTTTATAGTGTTCTCAATATGTCTAAACGCGATATTTTTCCTCGTAAAGGATATGGACTTAGTATGAGATTTTCTGGAGTCCCTTTTTCGGGCGAAAATTATGGGACACTTCTTTACTCCTCGGTTTATTTATATACCCCAGGGATTATTAAGGGGCATGGTTTGAGAATTTCTGCCTCGGCACAGAAACAATTTGTAGAGGGCAAAAACTATTTAATGTCTAATGCAATTTCGTTTCCTAGTGGCTATCTAGACCGTTATAGTGAGTGGGCAGCCTCTATAAATGCGCAGTATGCTATGCCTCTCTATACGGGAGATATCTCTTTAACCTCTCTCCTCTATATAAAACGGTTTAAGTTAATTCCTTTTGTTAGCTATTGCCGAAATGGTTCGCAAGCAGTAAATGAAAACCTCTTTTCTGTGGGTAGCGAATTGGTTATGGACCTCAATTTATTAGGGATATCTTATCCGCTCTCTTTGGGAGTAAGGGGAGGCTATACAGCAGAGAAGATAGCTTTTTTGGAGCTAATATTTCAAACACCATTGTAATAATAAATGCAGTAATTTTTAAATGATAAAGTTTGGGGAATTAAATACTTTAAAACCTTTTGATTGGTTTCTAATAATTGGTGTTATTAGTGTAAATTTTATCTACTCTATATTAGAAAAAGAGGTTGATCTTATTGGCTCTTTAGCTGGGGTAACAGGTCTTATTTGTGTAGTGTTGGTGGCAAAAGGGAATATTTTGAACTATCTTTTTGGAGTGATAAATGTCTCTCTTTATGCTTGGATTTCTTATAAAGCCTCCCTTTATGGCGATGCTGGTTTAAATGCTTTCTACTATTTACCAATGCAGTTTATAGGTTGGTATAGTTGGGTAGGGAAACGAAAACACGAGGAGTCTGTAACTGTAAAAGCAAAGAGGATGGACTCTAAAGAGAGACTGTTTTTATCTCTTTTTTCGTTTATCTCTGTTGCACTTATTGCTTGGATACTAGATATATTTGAAGACCCTCAGCCAATTAAAGATGCCTCTACAACTGTTCTCTCTGTGATTGCTATGTTTCTAATGGTTCGTAGATATATGGAGCAGTGGCTGCTTTGGGTTGTTGTAAATATAATAAGTGTTGTGATATGGGTAATAGCCTTTACAAGAGGGGAATCCCACTCGGCACTTATGGTTATTATGTGGCTTTTCTATTTAGCTAACTCTGTGAATGGTTGGGTTACTTGGATGCGGTTGTCCCAAAATGGTTCTGAATAGAGGTAGCAGCTTTTTGCCCTACAACTTTAACTAACTCTTCTAATGGAGCTTTCTTAATGGAAGCAGTACTACCAAATGCTCTTAGAAGCTTCTGCTCGCTCTTCTCTCCTATACCAGGGATGGTTCTTAGCTCAGATGCAATTTGTGCTTTGCTCCTTTTGTTTCTATGATGAGTTATGCCGAAGCGGTGTGCTTCGTTTCTAAGATGCATTATTACTCTTAGTGTAATACTATTTTTATCTAGAAAAAGAGGATGCGGGTCTCCAGGGATAATTAGTTTTTCTAATCTCTCTGCTATACCAATAAGTTTTATTTTCTTTTCTAATCCTAACTCTTTTAGAGCCTCCCATGCAAAGCTAAGTTGCCCTTTACCTCCGTCAATAACTATAAGCTGTGGGAGCTCTCCTTCTTGGTTTAAGACTCTTGAATATCTACGCGTTACTACCTCTTTCATAGAGGCATAGTCGTTTGCTCCAACAACAGTTTTTATGTTAAAATGGCGATACTCTTTTTTACTGGGGACTCCATTTTTGAAAACAACACATGCAGCAACAGCAAATTCGCCCTGAATATTTGAGTTGTCGAAGCACTCTATATGTGAAGGGTAGCTCTCTAGACCTAAGTCTTTTTTCATACTCTCCATAACCCTCTCTTTATGCTCTTGTGGCCTTAGGGTCTCCTCCTGTTTTTGTCTCTCTTTTTGAAAGAGGAGTGCATTTTTGCTACTTAGTTTTAACAGATATAGTTTATCTCCTCTTTTGGGTATTCGGCATTTCTGTTTTAAAGTGTCTATATCTGGGTAGTGAGAGACTAATATCTCTTTTGAACTGTTACCTGCTTTATTATGGATCTCTGTTATAAACCTTGTCATTATGCTCTCTTCACTCTCTTCTATAGGCATTTTAAACTCTAGGTTAAGAGATTGAATAATAGAGCCATTTACAACTCTTAAAAAGTTGCCATACCCACTGTTATGATTGAAAACCAGAGTGAAGATATCTATATTAGAGATGCTTTGGCTAACAATAATAGATTTGCTATTATGATTAGTGATTAAATCTATTTTATCTTTATATTTTTTGGCCTCTTCAAATAGTAGTTTAGATGAAGCTTCATACATTTTCTCTTGAAACTCTTTTATAAGAGACTTGCTCTCTCCTTTTAGAATAGAGACAATACCTGCTATCTGTTTTTCATACTCCTCTTCTGAAAAGAGTGATATACATGGTGCTTTACATTTACCAATATGATATTTAAGACAGGGGCGGTAATTTTTGTTTTTGATAGCCTCTTTTGTTAAGCTTAGTTTGCAATCTCTTATGTAGTAGATTGAGGTTACAAACTCTACAAGGCTATGAGCTTGCCAAGAAGAACTGTAGGGGCCAAAATAGAGAGAGCCATCTTTTATTATTTTGCGAGTGATAAAGATTCTGGGGAAGGGCTCATTTTTAATAGAGATCCAAGGGTATGTCTTGCCATCTTTGAGCATAACGTTGTACCTTGGCATATACTCTTTTATGAGGTTATTCTCAAGTAGTAGAGCATCTTCTTCGCTCTCTACCACAGTGTGTTCAAAACGTTCTATCTTAGAGACCATAACCCTTGTTTTGCGGTTTAGCCCCTTTTGAGATTGGAAGTATTGCGAAACTCGGCTTCTAAGGTTTTTAGCTTTCCCAATATAGATTATTACCCCCTCTTTATTATAAAATCTGTAAACACCGGGGAGTTTAGGTAATAATTTAACCCTCTCTTTGATAGATAATTTTGCTTTTTTACTGCTCATATTTCTTTTAGTAGTAACACTAGTTTTGCAAAAGTAGTAAATATCTTATATTTGTATTTGAATATGACAGGGAAACTCATTACTAGAGCCCAAATAAAAAAGGCTTTTAACTTAAAGGGTGTTTTGGGCGACATAGTTGCTTCAATCTTTATATGCATAACTGGGCTTAATAGAATAAATAAGCTCTATGCACGTGTAGAAAAACACAATGGAAGAGACTTTACAACTGCTTTATTAGAAGACCTTAATATAACTTTTGAAATAAATGAAAAGGAGCTTGAGTATATTCCCCATGAAGGCCCTTTTATTGTAACCTCTAATCACCCTTTTGGAGCTATAGATGGGATTATTCTTATGCATATTTTTAGTTCTGTAAGGCCAGATGTTAAGTTCCTAGCCAATTTTATTTTATCTCATATACCCAATTTATCTAACTTTATTGTGCCTGTAAATCCCTTTACAGAGAGATCTAATTTAGCTGGAAGTTTTGTTGGGTTAAGAAAAGCAGTAGAGACTATTAAGACAGGAGGGGCTATTGCTTTGTTCCCCGCAGGAGAGGTTTCTACTCACTATGGGAGTGCAATTATAAAAGATAAAGAGTGGCAACACCCAGTAGTTAAGATGATTAGAAATGCTGGAGTTCCTGTTGTACCGGTCTATTTCCATGGAACTAACTCTAAGTTTTTCCACTGGATAGGAAAGATACATCCTATTTTAAGAACTTTAAGACTCCCTAAAGAGCTTTTAAACAAACGAGATAAAAAGATAAGAATTTGTATTGGTAGGCCTATTTCTGTATCTGAGATATCAGAGCAAAAAACTATAGAGAATCTTGGGAACTATCTTAGAGCTAGAAGTTATGCTTTGGAATCTAATATTCCTATGCAGTTAAAAATAAGAGAGAGAAAAAAGGTTGAACCTATTGCTTTGCCTAAAAATAGGAAAGCAATGCAGAGAGAGATAACTGCGCTAGATAAAAATAAATTTCTTTTTACTACTGGAGACTTTAGTTGCTATCTTACAGATTCTGCCTCTATCCCTCTTGTTATGCATGAGTTGGGTAGGAGAAGAGAAGAGGCTTTTAGAGCTGTAGGCGAAGGGACCGGGCGCCCATTAGATTTAGATAAATATGATGAATATTACCAGCACCTTATACTTTGGGATCAAAAACATACCCGTTTAGCAGGGGCATATCGTATTGGTTTTGGCCAAGATATAATGAAAGCAAAAGGAGTTAAAGGGTTTTATACTCAAACACTGTTTACTTATGAGAAGCCGTTTGAGAAAATTTTAAAACACTCTCTTGAGTTGGGTAGGTCTTTTGTTGTATTGGAGTATCAGAAAGATGCTTTGCCACTTATGCTTTTAATAAAAGGGCTTTTTTATTCTGTTGTAAAAAACAGAGAGGTCAAATATTTAATAGGTCCAGTAAGTATAAGCTCTTGGTACCCTATGTTCTACAGGAGCCTTATAGTTTATTATATTAAGAATAACCATTTTGCAAAAGAGTTTGAGAAAGATGTAATTCCAAAGAATCCATTTTTTCCAGACTACTTACGGGCTATTCCTAATTTCTTACTGAGCCATAAAATGGATAGTGTAGAGAAGTTAGATAGGTATCTATTAAGGCTTAGTAATAATAAATATAGATTGCCAACTTTGGTAAAAAAGTATCTAAAGCTAAATTGTAAGATTGTCTCATTTAATGTAGATCCAGATTTTAACTACTGTGTAGATGGCCTAATTTTACTAGATGTTAAAACAATACCAAAGCAGGAGTTAGAGCTTCTAATAAGAGGTGAGCAAGAGAGAGAGCCTCTACTGGCAAGGTTTGGTTTTACAGATCAAGGGACAGGGTCGTAGCCACTTCCTCCCCAAGGGTTACAGCTTAAAATCCTTTTTATAGCTAGCCACAACCCTTTTATTGGACCATGTTTCTTTAATGCCTCTATAGAGTATGCCGAACAAGTTGGTGTATATCTGCAACTTGCTGGTTTAAGAGGTGAGATACAAAGCTGGTAACACTTAATTAATACCAGAAATGGCAGAATCAGAATTTTCTTGAGAATGGATATGAATCTTTTCCAGAACATTTTTTATTTTTACAGATACCTTGTTAAACAAAGGTAGTTCTTTGCCAATATAAATAATACAAATATCTAACCCTTTTGAGTAAAATTCTTGAAATTCTGCTAGGCGAAGCGCTTCGCGTATCACTCTTTTTATTCTGTTTCTTTGAACTGCTTTTTTAAAAGAGCGTTTAGGAACAGATATTAGCACTTTAGATTTATCTGTACCGTTTACTAAATAGCATACCTTGAAAGGATAGTTAAAAACTATTTTCCCTTCGCGAAAAACTTCTGAAATTCTTGTTACAGAACACAATTTTGCGCTTTTATCAAAGCTTAATCTATTTCTGTTCAAAATATAGTGAGAGTGCTTTTGCTATTGAAGGAGCCTCTGGTGTAGGTGCTATAACCGTTGGAACTAGCTTTGCAGCTTTTAGTGCTTTAAGAGTTGCAGGGCCAAATGTTGCAAATTTTAGCTCTTCTTGAGAGAAGTTTTTAAAATTCTCTTTTAGTGATTTAACATCGGATGGGCTATAAAAAACCACTACATCGTATGATTTAATATCCAGCTCACTTAGGTCGCTACTAATAGTTTTTACCAAGATTGCGCTGGAGTGTTTTAGTTTAGATTTTGTGAAGAGCCTATTTAGGTCTGATTTATAATTATCTGCCACGGTAAGTAAGAAATTCTCTGACTGGTGTTTAGCTCCTATAGCTTCTATTATTGATTTAGGGGTACCATTCCCAAAAAATACTCTTCTTTTTCTGTATACTATATGTTTCTGTAGGTATAGGGCAACTGCTTCAGAGATACAAAAGTACTTCATAGTCTCTGGCACAGTTATTCTAAGCTCTTCGCAGAGGTTGAAAAATGCATCAATTGTAGTTCTCGAGGTAAATACCACGCAGGTAAATTCTAGAATGTTTATCTTCTGTAGGCGAAACTTTTTAGAATCTACAGGTTCTACTTTAAAAAACGGAATAAAATCTATATCAATACCATATTTTGCAATCAAATCTGTGTATGGAGAACCGTTTTTAGGAGCTGGTTGTGATATTAGTATCTTCTTGTTTTTCATATTATTGGTGAGAAAGTAAAAATTTGATAAATAGTGCTATAGGTAAGATTTCTACGGTGCAAAGATACAAAATATAAAAAAAATGTGAAAAATGATATGAAATTAATATTTGATAAACCCTAATGAAGTAGAACACAAACAATACCAAGTAGCAGTATATGAGCATTTTAAGGAGTAGTGCTTCGTTAAATTCAGTTGTGAAAATTGGAATAAGAATTACTGGAATTGTTGCAATTGCCGCTAAAATAAGATGGTTATATCCTAATTTGCCTATTAATAAAAATGGTTGTTTTGCTTTTGAAAGCCACCCAGCAAACCTTAGCATTAAACTTTTGAATACCCAGTAGCCAACTATTACCCCAAAAGAGGCAGGTATAAGCAGAAAACTCTGAATACCAGTAGATTCTTCAAAGTAGTTCCCAAATGTAATAACTATAAATAGTGTGAGAAAAAGGGCTCCCATTAATGCGGTTATATCTCTTTGATTTACAGAGGAAAGTCTCTCTTCAAGAGCTTTTTGTCCTTTAAGATTAAAGGTATTCCTAATAATATTTGGCACCGTAAATAGTATCTCTCTAAAAAAGAGAAATAGAAGAATCAAAAAAAGGAGTGCAAACCCAGAAGTAAAATGGTTGCTGTTCTCTTTTTTATGTTTTGGGGCTATAGTATTTTGCTGCAATGTAGAAGAGAGAGTTTGAGCTCCCCAAAGAGAATCTACAGGCATAAAGCCTTCTTTATTAGGGACTTGTTTCATTAGTTTCCTCTTTTAGCACTGTATCCCATCTTTTCTAAATTAGAGATAATTTTATCTCTAAAGTCTCCTTGGATTATTATCTCTCTCTCTTTTACACTTCCACCAGTACCACATTTTGTTTTTAGTGTTTTACCCAGCTCTTCTAAGGCGTGAGTGCTCCCTTTGAAGCCTTTAACAATAGTTACTTGTTTGCCTCTTCGGTTTCTTCTGTCTATAGCTACTATAAGTTTTTGCTTATCATTAGCAACTATCTCTTCTTGCTCCTCTTCTTGTTCGTTTTCGTAACCAAAATTAGGATTGGTAGAGAATACAACTCCAAGCCTACTTTTCCAATCGTTTTGTGACATAGTACAATTATTTTGTGCAAATTTAGGCAGAAAAATTCAAAATAGTATCTTTGTTAATTATTCTCTAATATACAGGAAAGGAATATCATGGATTTAAGAAAATTCAAAAAAATTGACAACATCTTAGGAGCAGTTCTTCTATTGGTTGCCTCATTTGTTTATCTCTCTACTATAGAGCCTACTACAAGCTTTTGGGATTGTGGAGAGTTTATTGCTTCTTCATATAAATTGGAAATAGGGCACCCTCCAGGAAATCCATTCTTCCAGTTGGTAGCACGTTTCTTCACTCTGTTTGCATCTGCACAGAACGCTGCTATGATGGTAAATGCAATGAGTGCTATCTGCTCTGCATTAACTATAATGTTCTTATTTTGGACAATTACACACCTTGGAAGCAGAATTGTTGAAAAAAAGGGAGAGACCCTCTCATTGAGTTCGGCGATTGCTGTTTGGGGTGCTGGTGCAGTAGGTGCTTTGGCATATACTTTTTCAGATACATTTTGGTTCTCTGCTGTAGAGGCCGAGGTCTATGCTATGTCTTCTCTATTTACAGCTGTTGTTTTTTGGGCTATGCTCAAGTGGGAAGAGGAGGCTTCCAAACCTTATGCCAATAGATGGATTATTTTAATTGCCTTTTTAATAGGGCTTTCAATTGGAGTACATCTTTTAAATCTTTTAACGATTC
>Ga0172377_10007790_pt1 | contig 11008 bp, 8 predicted proteins | sample Pumphouse3metaG_FD_119749 | JGI IMG/M metagenome (GOLD analysis project Ga0172377, IMG submission 119749) | Leachate microbial communities from a municipal landfill in Southern Ontario, Canada - Pumphouse #3 metaG | ecosystem: Engineered > Solid waste > Landfill > Unclassified | place: Canada... | reverse complement strand
GAGTGCGTATATCCGTCAGCCCGCGAATCCGGCAGAGTTCCGTTCGGGACGGGTCCCGCTGTGACCAAAGGGCTCGCCGGCGACTGGGAAAGCTATCCGTTTTACGATACGGAAGCTTTCAGCCGGATAGGGGAGACTTACATGCTGTTCCCGGAGCTTTTCAGGTCTGATGTAGAAACTCCGATCGATGAATTCATGTCTGAATGTTTCGGGGAGAATATCTGGGCGCCGCTGCGGAAAAATTTCAAGACTGAAAAGCTCTTTATCCGCGCCTGTCACGAAAAGATAGACGGGCTTAGGATACTTCAGATACTCAGGTTTTATCAGAAAGGTAACAGCCTCAATAATTTCATCAAATTCAGCAATTCTGAGATGAAACTCGGCCTCAGTGAAGATTTTTCATTCGAAAAGTCTTCAGTCGAAGAACTGCAGAAGATTAGGAATGTTTATTTTGAGCATGAAATGGAATTGAGGAAAGCTAATTACTTCTCAATGATTCTCTGATGTTCCTGAATATTTTGTATAAAAATGAATTACATTTAGTGACATTAAAATAGGCTTTCTGAACTGTCCCGAACTGCCTGTACGAACGCTCGACCCCCTCTATCATGCTGCCCTCAAAATCAAACCTGTAGGTTTTATCCGAAAGATATTTGATAATCTCCCAGGTAAGAAGTGAAGCCGATTCCGAGTTTTTATGGTCAGGGTCGATCGAGTTTATCAGGTAATATGCGCTGTATTTTGTCCAAACGACGAATAAGGCCGAATGAATGATCCCGTTCTTATCGACCGCATATATCGATCTGCCGCATCCTTTTGAGTATGAAGAATCATAGATCCTTTTGAACAGTTCGTATGAATAAGATATCTGCTTTTTATTCTTGAGAAGAGAATCTTTGTGATGCTGATAAAACTCCTCCGCGCTCAGATCATATTTCACTTCCACTAATTCAGAAGCCTTGTTTATATTCTGACGCTTGCCCTGGCTGAAATTGGCGAAAACTCTTTCCGAATGAACGAGGTCTTCAATAACATAAGTGTATCTTGTAGTCTGACTGAAGCCTTTCCAGTAAAAAGGAAGCCAGTTGGTCAGAGAGAAGTGAAAATTCTGGTCGAAATAATCTGCTTCAGGCAGCTGGGTTATAAGCTCATTCATCATTTTCTTTTCGAATTCCGATCTGTTCGATTCCTTAAGATTTTCAGGATAATTTATCCACGGGCCGACGAACTGGGTCAGCTGAGGTAAAGTCGAGATATTGAAGAACATTATTTTCTTTAAGTAATACGGCATGAAAGCTATTATTTCGTTATCTGGCCTGACTATGCTGACATCCCAGTTATCATCTCCGCAGACGGCGTCAAGCCACCAGTCGTAGAGAAAAACGGGCAGATTACGCTTTGTAGCGCAAAATTCTCTGTATATTTTTTTCTTATCGCTCAATCGTAAGCCTGAAGTTTTTTATTTTAACCTCACGGATAAAGATAAGTTCTTTCGGCGGCAATATCAAGATATGAAATAAAATAAGGGACATAAAGTTCAATAAAGCACTATCTGAATTTTTTTGGATTGAATAATGAGTAGATTAGTATCAGGACAGAGTAAAGTTCAAGCCTTCCGAGAAGCATGTTGAAGGTAAGAAGGATCTTTGAAGCTCCGTCAAAAAATGCATAATTTTCAACAGCTCCGACTCTTGAAAGTCCCGGACCGATGTTGGCTAGCGTTGCAATGGATGCTGAGAATGATGTGACGATATCATAACCTCTAAAAGTCAGAAATAGTGTCGAAAGGGCAAATACGGATATGAAAAGTATAAAAAATGCCGAAATATTTTTAAAGAGAGTGTCACTTATCAGATCATTTCCGAATTTCAGGGAAATAACAGATCTCGGGTAGATCATTTTTTTTATCTCATTAAAAGAGAACTTGAAAACGGACATGATTCTTATCTGTTTTATAGAACCGCCTGTAGATCCGCTGCAGCCTCCGAAAAACATGAGAATAATAAGTATTGTTTTTGAAAAGTGAGACCATTTATCAAAATCAGCAGAAACGAAACCTGTAGTAGTAGTTATTGATATTACCTGAAACGATGAATATCTCAGGCATGCAAAGAGGCTGCTGTAATCATTTCTGGAATAAAGATCTGCGGCTACGATTATCATTGATACCACAAGTGTTGCTGTATAGAATCTCCACTCGCTGTTTGAAAAGAAATCGCGGAATTTTCCTTTGAGAAGAAAAAAATGAAGAATAAAATTTATTCCGGCAAGATACATAAAGAGCATAATAACGATCTCTATGTATAAATTGTTAAATCCTGCAACTGAACTGTTAAGCGTAGAAAATCCGCCGGTAGCAAGCGTTCCGAAAGTATGGCAGAGTGAATCGTATAAGCTCATTCCCCCGAACATCAAAAGAGCGCTCTGTACTACTGTCATGCCGAAATAGATATACCAGAGCAATTTTGCAGTATCCGTAACGCGTGGGCTTATTTTGTCTTTCATAGGACCGGGAACTTCAGCCTTATATAAAGTGTTTGAACTCAGACCGAGAACCGGAAGTATCGCGATCGTAAGCATGATTATACCCATGCCTCCGAGCCAGTGTGTCTCGCTTCTCCAGAAAAGGAGTCCTTTGGGGAGCGATTCTATGTCAATCAGAATTGTCGAGCCTGTTGTCGTGAAACCTGACATCGTCTCGAATACGCAATCGATATAACTTCCTCCTGACATTCCGTAGAAATAAAAGGGCAGAGCTCCGAAAAGCGCTGCGGATATCCAGGCTAAAGATACTATCACGAAACCTTCGCGGGGTCTTAAGTCGTTGTCCGATCGGAATATAAGAAAGAGCAGTAAACCTGTAATTAATGAAATTAGAATACTGTACAGAAATTCCTGAGTATCACCTGAATTGTAGTACAAAGAGAAAATCAGCGGGGGGATCATGGACGCGGAAATTATAATAAGCAGGATGCCCTGTATTTTGAAAACAGTCTTCCAGTTCATGTCAGTTTCCGGATGTCTTTGAGAAAAGTGCTTTAGCCGCTTTTTTTACTGCAGGCAGCATGAAACAGATCACCAGATCATTGATCCTGATATCATCGTTGCCGTAAGGGATTATTATCTTATTGTCTCTCTGTATCACTCCGATTATCATTCCTTTGGGCAGTCTGACATCTTTAAGAGGTTTATCGAGTATCTCAAGCTCTTCTGATATCCTGATCTTCATTGTCTCGATCTTCAGATTAGGCAGCGGATATACAGAAATGATCTCTCCTTTGCGGCAGTAGTTAAGTATCTCTGATAGCGCCAGTGTTTCGGTCGAGAAAACCGAATCGATATCCTGAATATCGTTGAGTATCGGACTGATCGAAATGTTCCTGATATTACAGACAGCCTTGAATGCCCCGTTCCTTTTAGCCAGAACGGCAGTGATCACATTCTGCTCATCGCTTTCAGTTACGCATACAACGAAAGAGCCTTTCATATCCAGTTCGTTAATAACGCTGTTATTGGTTCCGCTTCCGTTTATGATCATGACACCGTTAAGTTCTTCGGAAAGGTTTGAGCAGATAGTTTCATCCTCTTCCACAACAGTCACGCTTTTACCAAGCAGAGATTCTCTTCTTGCAAGCTCTCTTCCGATCCTGTGTCCGCCGAATATTATTATTTTTTTTATTTTTTTCTCAGCCGGAAAATACTCCTGAGTTATAGTGTGCAGCGATTCTGTATTTCCCAGCATAAATATTTTACTGCCATGTTGGATAATATCGTTTCCTGAGGGTATAATAACACTATTGCTGTTTTTTACGGCTATAATCCTTACTTTCCGCCATGCTTTATCGATTGAAGCTATTTCATGTATCTTCTTCCCGTTCCCCTTAAAGCTTTCAGGAACCTGAACTCCGATTATTTTTATGTCATTATCGTGAAAATTAATTATTTCGGATGTTTCAGGTTCTGATATCAGGTCAGAGATATTATTGATCGTAAGCTGTTTTGTTGCGATCATATTGTCGATGCCGAAATCCGCAGATTCAATTATCGGGTTGGAAAAATATCTTGAAGCGTTCTCGATCTTTGCTATCGTATAAGCGTTGTAATGGCTAAGTCTCTTCACCAGATTACAGGCAACGATGTTCACATTGTCATCGTTTGAAAGCGCCAGGAAAAGTTCAGTTTTATCAACATTGGCTTTGGAAAGCATATTAACATCTATGCCGCTTCCCTTAAGTACCAGCGCATCAAGCTCTTCATTAAGTTTCTTTGAAATATCATCGGATTTCTCAATTATAGTAACAGCGTGTCCTTCAAAGATCAGCTGTTCAGCGATCATCGATCCGAGCTCCCCGCCGCCTATGATCAGAATATTCATATCGTTTGCTTCTCACAATTAAAACGCAAAAGGTAAATATAACATTTACAGGTATAATAATCAAGGGATTATAAGTACAAAAGGTGCAAATTACTATTTTTCCACAACTCTGTTTCTGCCTTCATTTTTGGCTTTATAAAGTCTTTCATCAGAAATTTTGATAAGTTCCTGGGCAGATTTAACTTCAGGATAATAGTCCGCTACTCCGAAACTCATCGTCACAGGCACGATGTTCTCTTTATATTCAAAAACTGAATTCTCGATCACTTTCCTTATTTTTTCAGCTATAGAACAACCTCCTGAACCTGCCTGGGAGTGACAAACTATTACGAATTCTTCACCTCCGATCCTGGCTACATAATCCGTTTTTCTGATGGTCGATTTAATTATAGCCACCAGCTTAACAAGCACCGTATCACCGAAGCCGTGTCCGTATGTGTCATTGATCTTTTTGAAATGATCGATGTCGCAGCTTATAAGGGTAAAATTTATACCGTAGCGTTTTGCCTTGAGAAATTCGTCGTGCAGCTTTTCGTCCAGATACCTTCTGTTGAACGCCCCTGTCAGCGGGTCAAGCAGAGCAATCCCTACAAGCTTTCTGCTGTTGTCTTCGAGAACTTTCTGATATTTGATGGTCTGAGAGTTCAGGTCAGCGATCTTTTTCTGGGTCATATCGAATTCAGAAGTGATCATTGCGATCTGAGTATCGAATCTGCTGATTATTTTGAAATATCCAGGGAAATAAATATCCTTGATGTATAAAGACTTTAAACAGACTTTAAAGAAATCAACTGATCCGTCGACAATATCTTCAAGATTGTCGGAGTATAAGTTCATAAGATTTTTGATTTCTTTACGGAATTCTGTAGCCAGATTAAGATCTTCATAAAAAATATTGGATAGAACTGACCCGAAGTACAGGCAAAGAGAATAATTGTCTTTATTGTCAGATCCGATCGATCTCTGTATCGTTTTCTGGTGATGATACCTGACAGGTTCCGTTATCTCTGAATTCAATCCCGAATATTCTAAAAGAATGTAAGAAATTTCAGCGTGATCGAGGCCGAATATCTCCCATTCGGAAGTCATCCTTTTTATTGAATTATCATTCTTTTCGATTATTTGCCTGAATTCGGAAGGGTGAGATGAAAATATATAAAAATAGCTTATGTTCGTTAAAAGTCCGGAAACATATGCGAGATGAGCATCAGGTAGCTTACATTTCTTAGCAAGGAAATAACTTGAGGCAGCCGTAAAAAGCTGCATTTCAAATATCGGAGAAAGAACAGGGTTCGGCTCTGCTAATACAAGGTCCTTGAGTATGACATTCAGAAGCAGAATGTAGCAGTATTCGATACCCAGAACATCAATAGCTTTCTCGACAGTTGTAACATTTGATCCGGCTGCCTTTATAACGCTTTCCAGAAATTTATCTTTTAGTCCGTCCCGGCTGTTTATAATATTTGTAATTTCCTTCTGCGATAACCCGTTCAGTGATGAATTAAGCAGGTCGACAAAATACGCAGGCATGAAAGTTTTACCGGTGTTCTTTATTTCAAATGCGATATCTATCAATATTTCTCCTGATTATGTCCATTTTTGTACTTCCTGTAGTTTTTGAGCGGATGAGACCGTATTCGGGCGGAATATCAAAAGAGCAGGATTTTGAAGTTTCAAATATTATTATCAGTTCTTCATGCACGAGATCTGACATGGAAAATATTTTTGAAAGTATATTTTTTGTAAGTTCAGATTCTTCGTAAGGTGCGTCAATGAAGACTGTGTTGAAATTGAATTTTCCGTTTTTGCGCAGGTTGTCGAGATAAGAAATGCAGTCAGTGCAGACCACATCAATATTGCTAATGTCCAGCGGTTCGGCGCTTTTGTTGATCATTGAGCAGAGATCCCTGTTTTTTTCAACGCATGTTGATCTGACAGCCCCTCTTGAAATGAATTCAAAAGAAATGATGCCGGTACCAGAGAACAGATCCAGCAGCTCGACCTGATCAAGATCAAGATGATTGTTCAGCACATTGAAGATCCATTCGCGAAAGAAAGATGTAGTAGGCCTGAGCCCTACAGCGTCTGAAGAGCTGATCGTACGGCCCTTTAACTTTCCTCCTGTTATTCTAACCAAAATACACCGTGAACATAACATGATCAACTTTTGGAGAGATTATGAATTTTTTAAACTCGACGCCATTCACCTGCAAAGAATCCAGAAATTCATAAAATTTATCTGCCGGTTCTATTTTGAATATATTCTGATAGTACCTTATTGGTTTAATTTTGAAGCTGTCTTTTGTATAAACGAACTTGTTGTAATTAGATTTTAGCCTGGAATTCGGGAAATCGAATGACTCATGAGAAAATACGGCCCGGTTTTCTTCAAGTTCGCAGTTGTAATTTTTTTCCGCATCGATACTCTCTGCTTTTGAAAGGATTTCAGCATTACCCGCATGAATTCTCAGTTCAGTCCTATTTATAAAAACCACAGAATCACACTCAAGAAGCGAAAGTTCTTTTACGAATTCCCAGAACTCAGGTGTTTTGACTAAGATATCGCCGGTTGCCGGTTCAGATTCAGCCTCGGTTATCGTTTTCCCATCCGTGTCGCCGGCGGTATCAATATTTTGTTCATCAAAGACCGCAGCAGTTTCATGTATCTCTTCAGACACGGCGGCATCAACAGCTTCTTCCGCCGGTATCGGCATGGTTTCTGTGACATTAACTTCTTCAACGGTTTGACCCTGAACGGGAATCTTTTTCTCAATAGTTAATTTATACGGTATTTTCTCGATCAGATAATCAACCCAGTAGCCGGTAGTTTTCTTAAACTGGGCCGGGTTAAAGTAGTAAAATACCGACAGTAACAGTATCATGATTAGAAACGAGCCTGATATGAAAACAGATTTTTTCACAGAGGATGGAGGGGCTTCTATTTCGGTTCCGAAGGAAGATATGTTTTTGATGGTTTTGTCCGTATGGACGAATTCTGTTCTGTTTCCCGAGAAAGAATACCTGCAGCCCATCCGGAATTCGAATTTATCATCAAAAATATCCTTCAGAACATTTAAGAAGAAATCGCTGATGTTCTTCCTGATAACTGCGATTATCAGATTTTCACCTGAGTTATCATAATATGTTCCATACCTGTAATGTTCAGGAATATCAGTTACGATCTTTGATGCTTCCCAATTTATGTAATCCGCAAGTTCAGTGTTTTCCGGGCATGAATACAGGGTTTTGAACTGAACATATGCAGAGGGTATTACGATATTCAGTACGCTCAGATCTTTTTCGAAAGGCTCAAGAAGGGCTTTTATGGACGATCTCAGAGATTCGAAATGTGCGCCGTTTTCAATTACGGCTGTATCGATCTTGAAATCGAGATCTGAAGAAGAAAGTTTTTTCTCTCTGAAGCTGGAGGTTCCCGGAGAAAAGACTCTTTCTACAAGTTCGATCCTGGACGGGTGTATTATCAGGTCGTGGTACATCTTTATCCTCCTTTAATAAAAAAAACAGGGGCCGGATACTGTCTGAGTATCGCCGCCCCCGAGATCTTTTTCCTTAATACAGCTGAAGGCGAGCACACCCTTTTATTCAGTTTTCCAGCTGGTCGATCCGTTGTCAACATAACCTGCATTACCGTCATCTTCGATTCCGAAAAGAATTTTCTTTTCAAATAAGTTTCTTTCATACCCTTTAAAAGTGCTGTTTTCGTCAATCGGAGATTCAATTTTAACGCTGATCGTGTCTATCTTTAATATTTCAGTTCCGTAGATAAAAGCAATATCCGAAAGATATTTGATGTTAGTGTCTTTTTTCATTTCTTCAGCTACATCCAAACCCGGATTTGAATCAAAAAGTATTTTGAACCTTTCATTCTCTGAAAAATTCTTTTCAGACTCGTAATCAGGTGAGTCGATCGATTTTTCCATTTTGTCATCATACTGGTCTTTTGAAACCAGATCTTTCAGCTGCTCGGCAAAATATTTTGAGAATAATTCTCTTTTAGCTTCATCTGTTGAATATGTTGAATCACCGTCCATCTCATATTCCCTAACCAGGTCGGCAACTTTTCTTTCCGCTTTCAGTTTGACGATATTCAGGAAGTAATTTTTAACGGTTTCGTTATCTGTGATATCAATAACCTCTCTATCTTTTATAATAGCAGCGATTTTTTTGCTGGCTTTGTTGAAGAAAGACACAGTCATGCCTACTTTTGCAGTAAGGTTAAAGTTTACTTTGAAAGGATCGAGGGTGCTGGGGCAAAGATAAGGAGTTTTATCATTCTCGATATCGGTGAATACATATCTTGCCATATTCACTTCTTGTTCGATCAGGTTCGGGTCTTTCTCGACTTTGATGATAATTTTGTCTTTAGAAATAAAATCCCAGAAAATGTCTTTTGTGCCTTTATAATTTGCCACAGCTTCAATAGGTGACGGACTTGAAAGCATTATTTTTTGAGCTTTAAGATTCAGCTTTGGATTTCTTGGCAGAAGATCGATTGTGACGGATTTACCGACATTGTAGAGTACTTCTGTTTCATTCTCGGAAGACTTATAGTACTTCTCTTTCAGAGATCTGTAGAAGTCCTTATGTTTGTTATCCCTGAGGAATATTTCGATCTGGTCTGCATCGGAATCCATTACGATTTCTGGATTCGGGCATCCAAGTACACCCAGAAACTCAGTAAATTTTTTCTTGTCTTCGATATTCTCCGGCTTTGTTGTTCCGTTAGTAAGAACATTAAGATCGCTGAAATGTTTTACCTGAGTAAAAGAAACTCTCACTTTTGAAGTATCGATGTCAAGAATTTCAATATCTACATCAGGAGCATTCAGTTTCAGTTCGTTGAAATTAACAGCATAATCGAAAACTTCCTTCAGGTTTTTGCTGAACGAACCCTTTTCCTGCATATAAAGAACTTCACAGTCAGACATTTCGACCATTCTTTTTCTTGCAAGCTCTTTTCTGTCAGCCTGCTCATTCCACATTCTTCTCGGTAATTCAATCGACATGACAAGAAGAATAAATGCGACCACGGCAACTATCTTGAGTGTTATGCCGCCTTTTTTTGACATGAAACGCATCTTTATGACTCCATTTTAATTTAAAAAGTAATTTCATCCTCGACAGCAGAATATTTTTTCTTGCCAATGCCTTTGATCTTCATAAGATCTTCCCTGCATTTAAAACTGCCGTTTTCGTTACGGTATTTTATTATCGCTCCGGCTGTTTTCGGACCTATTCCTTTGAGAGAACAGAGTTCTTTTTCCGAAGCGCTGTTTATATTAACAAGTTTTTTTTGCACAGTCAAATCATTAATTATATTTTTTTCGGGACTTGTTTTTTGACTGTCAGCCTTATTTATCATCAGATTTGACTCAATTAGAGTTGTATCACCATGGAAATTAGGGTTGTTATTCTCTCCTGCATTAATTTCCGGAAGTTTGAAAAGGGATATTTTGAATAAAAAAACAATAAAAACGGTCAGAAAGACCGCAAGTGAACCTCTATAGGCTTTTTTATAAGGATCGGTTATGCTTGTGTTCTCTTCATTTTCTTTCATTCAAAAAATCTGTCCTTGATTTTCTCAAAGAAACCTTTTTCCGCTGCTTTTGGTTTAAGTTCTTCAAGGCCGTTCAGGCTCTCGAACATATCTCTGGCTTTTTTTGACAGCTTTCCGGGTATCCAGATACTTATCCTTACTACCAGATCTCCGTTCCCGTAGCCGTTCAAGACCGGCAGACCTTTTCCTTTCAAAAGCAGTTTTTTCCCTGATTGTGTTCCTGACGGGACTTTCAATTTTACTTTGCCTTCGATAACAGGGACCTCGATATCAGTTCCCAATACTGCCTGCGGTACGCTCAGTTGAAGATCGTAATAAAGATTTTCTCTATCCCTGTGGAAAAATTTGTGCTCTTTTTCCTGGATAATGACGATGAGATCGCCGCTCGGACCGCCTCTTTTACCTGCGTTCCCCTCGCCTGAAAGTGTCAGGTACTGGCCTTCGCTTACACCGGCCGGTATAGTCACGGATACGGTCTTATCTTCTCTTACCCTGCCTTCACCGGAGCACATCGGACATTTGTCAAGGATTACTTCACCTGTTCCGTCGCAATGCGGACAGGGCGATACATTTACGAACTGACCTAAAATAGATCTCTGGACGGTTCGTATTTCACCGGTTCCCGAACAGGTTGAGCATTTTGTTTTGGAAGAAATGTCCTTTGCTCCCGAGCCGTTGCAGTTCGAACATTTTACATATTTGTTGAGCTTGATCTTTTTTGAAGTTTCTCTGGAGATCTCTTCAAGGGTAAGCTTAATGGATATCTGAATGTCCGTTCCTTTTTTAAGTCCTGACGAACTTCTTCTCCTGGATGATCCTCCAAAACCTCTGCCGAAAAACTGTTCGAATATCGATTCGGCGTCACCAAAATCAAAACCGCTGAAATCGAATCCGCCAGCTCCAGAACCGCCTCTTACGCCCTCATGGCCGAACCTGTCGTATTTAGATCTTTTATTGTCGTCTGAGAGTACTGAATAGGCTTCTCCGACCTCTTTGAATTTCTCTTCAGAATCCTTATCGCCCTTATTTCTGTCAGGATGGAACTTGAGCGCCAG
>Ga0172377_10007788_pt1 | contig 11009 bp, 7 predicted proteins | sample Pumphouse3metaG_FD_119749 | JGI IMG/M metagenome (GOLD analysis project Ga0172377, IMG submission 119749) | Leachate microbial communities from a municipal landfill in Southern Ontario, Canada - Pumphouse #3 metaG | ecosystem: Engineered > Solid waste > Landfill > Unclassified | place: Canada... | reverse complement strand
TAAATACTATGTATGATGAACATGTCAATAATGGTCATGATTTTAAACAAGAAATACTCTCTAGTCCTACTACAAATTGGTCTGAATTATTTAAGTAAAATTAAAATAAGATACTTCGGTATCTTATTTTTTTTTATATTTTTTATATACTTTTTACTCAGACAACAATACATTATATGAATGATAGGAGAATAATATGGCAGGAAAAGAAATATACAATCAATTAAAGAGCGATTTATTTAATAAAATAACCGAAATAAATTCAGCTGTCGTTACGGATTCTACATCATACACAGATAGTTATATATCCGAATTCAATACATTATATAGCACTCTTACAACTTCTATAAGCGCAACTAATACGGCATTTGAAGAACTATATCAAAAGAGATTAGATGCATATGAGACGTTACTTAGTTGCTATGCATATAACTATTATTATAATATGATAAGCACAGCCTACACACAGGCTAAAAAATTTATGGAATTATTTTCTTTGTTGGGGGACACTAATATCTCAACATATATTGTAAATCTTATATCAGCATACGCTATTATACCGTCAACTACAAGCTCAAGTGTAGATATATCCACAGAAATCTCATTTTTTGAGAATATACTAGATGAACTTGATGCAGAATATGATGAAACGTATTATTTATACAGTACAGATAGTCTTACCATAAGATGAAGAAGTATAGACAGCACAGTATATATAGCATATATACGAGATGAAACAAACAAATTAGAAAGTACTGACGGGTATAGCATTGACAGCGATGGAAGCAGTATATATGATTGAAATTTTAAGATAATAGATGGAGTATTTAGTTTTCAAGAAACTGATACCGATGATACCGATACATGAGACGTTATAAATACAACTAATTCTATAGAAGAAATGGAGTATGTTTCAAATTTAGAAGAGTTAATAGCTTCTATCACTGTTATAATAAACACAGATACTACATCAGCATCCGAGTTAGAAATAGCTACTAGTGAATTATCTGATCTTCAAACATTAATAACAAAGACATTGCAGGATATAATAAATACGATAGGTATATATTTTAAGACAGCATTAAACGCAGCATACAGTATAACATATTTCGAAGATAATAGGAGTTCCCTAGATAGCAGCTATACAGAAACTTATATAAGCAGCCAAGAAAGTAATCTTAATACATTTATAGGATGCCTTGAAATATTATATACTGTGTCTGGAACTACATTTGAAGCTTACAAGGATACTTACCTTAGTAAAGCTACAGTTGCCCTAGCTAATATGTATACATATAGTGAAGATAACCTCTTAGAAAGTTTTACAGCTATTAAAAATTTATCGTATTATATAAATTGCTACAGCATATTTTTTACAGTTCCAAGTGGATATACTACAAAGATGGATACTGCAATATCATCGTTCACAAGTAGTTTTACGAATAGTGATTATACTGCATTTTATCCTATAGATGTATCGACATTTGATGAATTTATAGATGCTAATGAAACGCTTGATCCTCAATTTAGTACAGACTCTACATTGAATCTTTCGTTGCTATATCTGGGCAATAAGTGGATAAACTATTCAAATACATCATTAGATATAGAGAACTACGCATTAACGTCTATGATAAAAAAAGGTTTAGTAAATGAAGTATACTACAGCTATGATGAGGATACTACAATTGCAGATATTCAAAGTATAGAAGCAGCATTATTATCAGACTATAATATTAGTGTAATAGAGAATGTAAATAGCGGTAAAGTTCCGTCAATATTAAAAAGTTCATTCTCATATATGAGTATGCTAGACAATATTGATATAGAAACTTATCTTGACAGTAACACATTATCATTGAAGGAATTCGATCTTATAGTACTGCAAGCCATAGTTTCAGAGACTACAGATGCAATAAACAGTAAACTAACATCATGCATATCCGTATTTTCAACATGCGATGTGAATTATAGAACATTATTAGCTGAACGATCATTATATAACGTATTAAAAGTTATATATGATAATGTAAAGAACAATGGTAAAGAATATAGTGTATTTACTGACGAAACGATAACTATCATAGGAACATTTGTAACATCATATACTGCTAATATTACAGCAATTAATAAGATATTAACTGATTATAAGCTAGTATGAAATTTATACTATAGTGATACAAATATCAAAGATTATTTTGTTGATACAATTAGATATGGCCTACTAAATGTAGCCTAGAAAGGACAAACAAGATGGATATATTAAGTAAACAACAACTTATGGATGCCGTTGACTCGTCCTTAGATATACATGAAAAGGACGTTGCGGTAATATTATCAATGATAAATAATATGGAATCAAAATTATTTATTGCTGTTATAGAAGAAATAATCAAAGGAAATTTGTCCTTTTGCGACTTTGAGAGAGTATATACGGGAACAGAATACGCCGATTTACTCACAACTTCATTTGCAAAACAAGATGCTATTAAAACAGAATATACAAATCTTTTAGCATTTCGTAAAGAAATAGGAAAAGACACCAGTGATTATAATGTCACAAATAATATTGGATTTTCAGATGTTTCATTTTCAGATGAAGAAGCTACTGAATTAGATACTCTGAAAGAAAATGCATTATTTAGTGGATATACATTCAACGAGATAAAAGAAAATTATGATACAGAATTAGCTAAAGACGAACCAGATGAAGACGTATGTGAGTTATATTCTGAGTATATCGCTCTACAAAATAGTTGCGATCAACATAAATTTTATCAGATAGAATATGCATATACGAGAGATAATTTATTGGATTCTCTAACATCTGTTAAGAGTTCTGATAGCGAACTGACTAAAGCCTGTAAGAAACGACTATATACTGCTATAAAAAATGGTAGAATAATTATAGCTAATCCAGACAAACTAGATGACGATACTGGATTAGTTAAAGAAGACAGTAGTATCGAATATATTAATCCTAATGATATGATATTTAGTGCAGATAAATTCATACTACCAATAGATTCAACCAAACAAGTACTAGATAATAATGATATAAACTTTATGAAAGAACATAATATTACCGAAAGTGAAGTAAAAAAACTTAAGGCAGTGTCTATGTTTGTAAAAAGAAGCGAATATTTTATAGAAAAAGATAAAGAATAACCTATAGTAAGGGAGGAACATCATATGACAATAACAACACTATCAGAGAGTAGCACAGATTTTTCAATATCTAGTGATATTCTTACTTCCGTAATGGAAGACTATGCAGATGATCTTAATGATGACTCTTCATCTATATATACTTTATTTTCGTCAATGTTATACAGCGAGGATATCGATGATGATGCTGAATATATATTAGTATATGAATTTATATATGGTTTATATTACAGTTTATTCACCCCTACAGAAGTATTAGACTATTATGATAATAATAGTTTGTCTACTGATATTGATTCTTTTGCATACTTTTATGCGTCATTAGAATCGGAGCAAACAACTCTATTAGATAAGAAAGCTAACTTATACAATGCTTTACGTAGTAAATTCTTAAATATTAATGGAACTGACTATAATTTTTATTCAGAAATCAGCTCTGCCATTAATAATTCAAAATATGATATACTATCAGCTAGCACATTATCTTATGTTCTGCCTTCTACACAATGATTAGTTACACCTAATATTAGTTATATGAATGCAACTAACAATGAATCTTTTAGATCTGTAGTAGAGGCTGAAAAAGAATACCAAACAGAATTACAAGAGTTTGCTGATTCTAGAACTGCAGATAATAATTATCTTGGATTTTTTTCATATAATGATAGCGATACACTTACATCCTCAACATCTGAGGTGTATGATTCAGCATTGCTTAATCTCTCATATAAGAAATCTTCATATTTTCAAGATACCGATGATAATAATTTTTTTGTTTCTATCATGAAACAGGAATATTATAAGATAAATTCGAAAGATTTATATGATATTATTGACGAAATAGTCGATGACACCATATCTATAGTAGATTTATATAATATATCAGCTGATGAAGAAGTGTTATATAGTGAGATAGATAATACGTATTTTGCTACAGCATTTATAGCTAAGATGGCTGAGATAGAAGAGATAGATACTCCAGACTCTCGAGATGACTTTTGTTATATAAAGGCTAGTGAGATATTTAGGGGATTATTTGATTTTGCTGATAGTTATACAAATACATTAGCAACTAGCGCATACGAAACTTTTAGAGAGAATGTTATATCATTCAGAGAAAAACTGCTAGAAAATGCATGATATACAGAAGGAGGAATCTGGTAATGGGAAAATTTTATCTAACAAATGAAGATGGAACTACTGTTTCACTAGATTCTTCATTGATACAACAAAAAATAATTAGTGACAGTGATACTGATAGTGCTGAAACTACTGAAGATCCTTTAACTAATATTAGAGAAGACACTGATTTATTTTATAAAAAGCTTAATATTACGATACCTACGTATACAACAGAAGAATGTGTTGCAGTACTATCTGAAATGCTTGCTACGGAATATAATACGGATACATTTGCATCAGTAGAGAACTATATGTTTTCCGTACTATGTTTTAATAAGAATGAGTTGCTGGCAATTATATTCCTAATAAAAAATTCAATATTATCATATACTGATCTTGTTGCATTGATAAATATGAGTAGCACTACCAGAAATGAGCAAATAATAAAATACTTAGGGTTATATAATCCGGCAGTAGATATATTTAATAATTTCATGTACTCTATACAATCACATAATAAATTAAGATCTAAGTATGATATAGCATCTAGTAATGACTTTGAATGATTTTATGAAAAATTAAGTAATAATTTCCTTCCATATAATATGATATCGCCAGCTGTAACTGAAAAAATACCTTATAAAATATTTCATCAGTATCTATCAGAAATAGATGAATATAATTTATTCAAATATGTAAATTGAGATGTAAATATTACGTGGTATGAAGGTTTTATTGCCGGAATAGTTACGGGTGTATCCCTATTTACAGGTGCCGGTGCAATATTTGGAGCATTGTCGGCCTTAGTGTTGCTAGGAATATATGAAGTAAATGCTAAAGATTCTGTAGTTAGTTTTAACTTTGAGGAAATTATACGTAAATATATGAATCTATATACATCATTTTTATCAGGACAAGATTTTATTAATAGATATGATGGCAGCGAAACATACTATTATACAACATCCACATCTACTACTGATAATGTTGTAGTATCTTTCTTTAAAGATATATGAAATAATATAGTAGATGCATATAACAATACAGTAGAGAAGCTATATGATAAAATTTCATCTGACAAATTAGTTGGTACTAGTGAATTCGATGCACTTGAATGTATGAGATTGGCTATTGCTTCGGTATTTAATACTAACTTAACATCTCAGAGTAGTAATGTTCATGTAACTGTAAGCAATGATTATAAAACAGATTATCTGGATGGGTACTTTGATGAAAATACTACGCTAGGTTATACTGGTACTTCAACTATAGATATTCCTGATTATTATAGATTATTTTCTTATACTATGAACACCAGCAATGATCTAACATACGATAATGCCTGTAAAGAAAGCAATGGTCATCCATATAACACTATTAACAAGGAAGCGTATGACCGTTGGGGTTCAAATTTATATGATACTGGTGCGTTAGAGGAATATTCTCTAAAATTCTGTGAGTATTCTTCTAGTAATGGTGACTGGGTGGATGCTGAGTATGAAAAGTCTCTCCTACATTTATTTGTTACATGTAAGAGTAGTATAAATCCTAATAACGTTCCAATGATAGTATCTCTTCAAAATAAAGCTAAATTAAAGAGTCTTATGATGTTTAATACAATTATACAGGAAGACGAAACGTCAAAGACTGTATTATCTTTCTCTACGGATTATTATGCTAGTATTATAAGAAATATTCTTAAAGAAAATTCTAATGGAGAATATTCGACATTAAAACTATCAGATATAGAAGGAGATAAGACAGCACTAAAAGAAAAATTTCTTACATGAACTGGATATGATGGAACTACTGATGTATCAATAATTACAGATATAACTGATTTTAAGACAATTATATCAAAAAGATTGCTAAAAAATTATGTAGAGTATCTATTTGATGATACAAATACATCGCTTACGTTTGATGATTTCTCAGTTAGTCAGGATATATTTATTAAATATAAGGAATTATATCTTATAAAGAGAACTTATATAAATAGCGAACGAGCATATACTGAAATGAGAAATTCAAAATGATATATGACGATGCTTGCTATAGAAGGAGCTGGAGTATATGAGTAGTATAAAAATAACATCTGTAGATAGAGTCCCTTCAAGTTTTAGGGTAAATATTCCTACAACTTATATCTTTACTGGTAGAAATTTAACTAGCAAAATTTCCTCTGAATTCAAATCTAGTGACACATTTATAGAATATCTTAAAACTATATATGGTGATAATTATGTAGAATTTAGTATGAATAGATTGATAAAGAACGATAATCTATATAGCTATATTGAATTATTAAATAAAATAACTGACAGCACAGCAGAAGATAAAGATGTAAAGTATCAATATGATCTCTTGATATTTGCATTATGCAGAGAAATTATAGGAATAAATGAAATAGATATAGACAATATCCCTTCCACTGAAATATTGCAGGCAATTATATCAATAGACTTGTCATTATTGAATAATATAAGTTATGATACATCTACAAAAGTGTATCTTGAAGATAGCATAAAAACAGTGTATGTGTGCGATGATGAACATGTATCATATAGTTCATTAGATAATTTGGATGAAGACTATGTTGTATTGGACTCTGCTCATGATTCATCATTTGCACTATCTATCAATAGGAAGCATGCAACTATCGAAGAAGATATTGGAACATATGCAGCATATCTAAATTATGCTGCTAATAATGACATAGTATCCTATATTACCAGCGCACTAAATGGATCAGCTACATACTTTTTTGATGGTGAATTAGTTAGTATACCGCTGATAACTGCTAGTAAAATAAAGAAATTGAATTATTTTAAAACCATACTGACTTCAAGTGTAGCAGAAGATTCTACGACATTTGCTAATCTTTTAAAGATTATAGAAAACGGAACAATCAATTATTAAAGAGATAAGGAGATTAATATGGCAAATAAAAAAGAATTAGATAAGCTAGATAACAAACTAACAGATATATCACAAAAAACATCAGCAATGATAAATGGTATAGATGATAGCTTAGACGATCAAAATGATAATGTAAAAAATATTATACGCCAAACTATTATTGGGGCATCCAAAAAAATAGGTACAAGAACTGGTAAAGATCCAGTAGATTATATGAAGGACTTTGATTTCCCTAAGATATTTGCTGATGATTTTCAAGATAATAGTGCAACTAAAGCTAGTCTAAATGGAAAAAATCCAGAAGAAGCATTTAAGAAATTCATGGAGAATGATGCCAATTTAGATGTCAGTAAACTCATGGTAGCTGATGCTGATGAGCATTTATTATTTAGCAATTATAAAATATTCTATAGCAATATACCTGAATGTTCTGCGGCATTAGATACATACAAAGATAATATTATGAGTCCTGATGACTTTACTAAGATGATATTCAGAGTAACATATGACGAAATTGAATCTTCCGATGATAAGATTGAAGAGTTAGTTAAGAATCAGTTAAATGAGATTACAGAAAAATATGAAATTGAAGATAAGGCTGATAGCATAATAGAACAGTCTCTCATGCTAGGTAAATGTTATGTTTCAGTTATGTCTCTTGAAAAAGAGCTCAACAAGATATTAAACGATCCTATTATGATACATGAAGCAAATACCAAAGGTATTACAGAAGATAGTCTTGCATCTTTTGATGTTGATCTCGCATCTATGGATGTGGAAAAAGAAGACTTTTCTGTAAGTAAGAGTCTGACTGAGGCATTTGATAGTGTATATAAATTAGGTGATGAACATAAACTGAACGAAGAAGAAACTAAAAATATTATCATTAATAGCATAAATAATAATGTAGAGTTGGGTAGTAAAAAAGAATTTTTACTAGAGAGAGTATTAGCAGATAGATCGTATTCATCTGATAGTATGGGAATTGGTGGAGTAGGTTTTGATATAAGCGATATTGATCTAAATAATAGACAGTCTGACCTAGATAATAAAAAATCTGACTCTCAACCATTGTATATTAATGGTTCGTCCTTAAAGATATTAGATCCATCTAGAGTTATTGAATTAAAAGTAGATGATATTGTGTATGGTTATTATTTTGTAACCCCCACAGACTCTACAATTCCGGATTCTCCATATCTTGGAGCTAGCTCTGGTAGAAATACAGAGGGTTCAGTAGGCGTAGCCTCAAATCTTACAGTTGCAACTACTGGAAGACAAGGGTATACTCCTAATGATAGCGCCGCATCAAGTCTTGGTGTGAGCGAACCAAAATTACAACTGATAACTGATATATTTATTAATACATTATCTAAAAAAATTAATAAACCATTTATTCGTAAGAATAAAGAGTTTAAGGAATTTATATATAGTTTAGTGAAACAAGATTATATTATTAAAAAGGGTATTAAGTTTATATACTTTGGCCCTAATGATATAGTTAAATTTGAAGTACCACCATTATATAGAAAAATTACATTTATGGCTAAGATGTACCTTGCTGTTCTTACTGATAATATATTAGTAAAACTTGGAAGATCACATGATAAACGTATATTTTATGTAAATACTGGATTAGATGCGGCCTATGAAGGTGCAATTAATAAAGTTATATATGATGTTAAGACCAAAGACTATAAGATGGATGATCTTAATGATGTTAATTCTATATTAAATCTTAATCCTGGTAGATGAGATGATTACTTTATGCCTTCATTTAATGGTGACAGACCTGTTGAAATTGATACATTGGCTGGTATGGATGTAGAAATGAACGGTGACTTTATGGAATTCCTTAAAAATTCTATGATGTCAGGTATGGGAGTTCCTAGAGATCTTATTGATACAACAGCTAGCGTTGATTTTGCTCGTAGCATATCAGCTCAAAATGCCCAGTTTACAAGATCAGTAATTAAATATCAAAAATTACTTACAGCTCCATTTACTAAATTATACAGAATATTATATACGAATGAATATAAATTTAGCGGAAATAAGAAAAGCAATGTAGAAAGTATTATTAATATTAACAATATACATATCGAGTTTCCATCTCCAACATCTCTAATATTTGAAAAGTATACAGCTGAATTACAAACTGCCGATGGCAATGCTGAAATAATATCTAAGCAACTGTATCCTATGCTTAGCGATGGAAGCAATGCTGATAAACGTGCTAATATTGCAGCTTTAATTGTCAAAGACATGCTTCCTGGTATAGATTGGGAAAAATATGAAGAATTAGCTAGAGAGGCAAAGATAGATAAGATAGAACAAAGTATAAAAAATTCTAATCCTGAAATAGCTGATAAAGCTGTAGAAGATCCTTACGCTGGTTATTAAAACTAAATAAAAAAGAAATAGCATTAGCTATTTCTTTTTTATTTTGTATGTAAACTTATGAATTATATATATCAGATATAGTACCTGATTTAAATAATGCAGTAGTATCAGGATCAGAGTTCATTCCATCAATAAACGCTAAGTTACCTGAATTTTCACTATTCTTTATAATTTTATCTCTTAATATTGTTTGAGCGTATGCTTCAACATCAGGACCCATTTCAGCAAATCCTTTATATGTTATATCTATAGTAGGACTTTCTTGTTGTCCAATACTAAAGTTATATAAACTATCAAGAGGAACATTGGTAGGGAATACATTACTATAAAAACATGCATATTCTACAATATTCATAGCGGTATTTGTAACATCTGGACGAACCACAATGTACATTCCTTGTCCTGTATGATTTCTCGCTCCATATTCAACTCCGAAAAGTTTAGGATATATTGCTATACCAGTTCTAGGATCTCTAACGTAGTTTTCCCATTTTTGATATAATTTTCTCATTATACCTTGCGAGAATTCTTTGTGAGTTATTGTAAACTCATTATTTCCACGTTGAACACCAGTTACTACATCAAATTCATGACCAGCAAATCCAGTTTGGTGGGTAGCTGTTGTAAGTTCAGTTGCTCCAACTCCTTGGAAAGCCATCATATTTTTTTCGGTTCAATCTTTAAAATATTTAAGATCGGGATCATCTTGAAACCATGATGGTAAATCAAGCCATATCCAGAAGGCATAGCCATTAACTATAGGATCAACTGGTAAGTTAATAAGATCATCATTTAATCCGGTAAATATTGTACTAGTACTTCCACTAATGACATCCAAATCGGTTAATATCGTTTTTTTTGTTTCCATAATTTTTCTCCTTCTCTATTCTAATATGAGGTCAATAGAAACAACCTCAATAATATTTGTAAATTTCATTGTTAATACAGCATCAACTTCTTCAGTTGAATAAGCATCAGACTCAACCGTAACTGTTGCACTTTCTAGAGCTCTATTAGATACCCAGGTGTTAACATATTTATTCAATGCACTACTCATATAAGATATAGTAGCTGAATCATTATATTCGTGTAAATAATCTCTACCCATGAGATTACATTCACGTGCAATATATTTTGCGGTTCTTGAATTATTTAAGAATGAAAGAGCTGTAAAGTCATCATCATCTCCACCATCTCTAGTACGTTGACTCATAAATGAGTAGCATCTGCTGTCTTTTTCAATATAGTTAATTCTTGAATCAAACCAAGCTTGTTTTGTATCTGGATCTGGATTATAATCTATCGCCTTGATACCACTTAATGTGTATCTGCTAATTCCAGCAACTGGATATTGTATTCCATTTAATATGTCATTATATGGAATTAGTGAAGACAAG
>Ga0172377_10007784_pt1 | contig 11012 bp, 10 predicted proteins | sample Pumphouse3metaG_FD_119749 | JGI IMG/M metagenome (GOLD analysis project Ga0172377, IMG submission 119749) | Leachate microbial communities from a municipal landfill in Southern Ontario, Canada - Pumphouse #3 metaG | ecosystem: Engineered > Solid waste > Landfill > Unclassified | place: Canada... | reverse complement strand
TTGTTTGATTTATGTCAAGAAAAAAAGACAATCAAAGAATGCCAGATGGAAGTAAAAGATCTATATGATGCTTTCTCGAATAATGATGAAATTATACGAGTTCTTTCATCGTGCTTTTTAGCAAAGAGTGAAAAGGCGAAGATTGTAGACACTATCCTTGTCAATTGTGAACAGAAGGATGTTATCAATTTTGTCAAAGTGATAATTGACAATGGACGCGAGCGACACATTTTAAAGATTTTCAGAGAATTTGATACAATTTGTAATGATTATCTTGGTATAAAAACTGGAACAATTTATTCGCCGTATAAAATTTCTCAGGATCAGATAAAAGAGATAGAAAAAGTTGTAAGCAAAAGAATAGGTTTTAAAGTTAAGTTAAAGAATGAAAAGGATGCAAGCCTAATCGGTGGAGTTAAAGTTGTGGTCGGTGATTATGTTTTTGATAATTCACTTCGGAATAAATTGGACAAAATGCATTCGACTTTACTTAAGGGAGGTAACTAAATATGGCAATTAAAACAAATGAAATAAGTGCTTTAATCAAAGAACAGATTAAAGAATATTCGCAAAAGGTAGAATCAAACGATGTTGGAACCGTTGTAACTGTCGGCGATGGAATTGCTACTATTTATGGTTTGGATAAAGCCATGCTTGGTGAACTTTTACTCTTCCCTCACGATATATATGGAATGGTCATGAACCTAAACGAGGATAGTGTAGGATCTGCTCTACTTGGGGATGATACCCTCATTGAAGAAGGAGACATGGTCAAGCGCACGGGAAAGGTCGTTGAGGTCCCTGTTGGTGATGGCTTATTAGGAAGAGTTGTCAATGCTTTGGGTCAGCCCATCGATGGAATGGGAGCGATTAAATATGATCACACTCGTCCGATTGAACGAATTGCTCCAGGTGTTATGACAAGAAAATCAGTTGATCAGCCGTTGGAAACAGGATTGAAGGCTATCGATGCGATGGTTCCCATCGGTCGCGGTCAAAGAGAATTGATCATAGGTGATCGTCAAACAGGAAAGACAGCGATTGCTATCGATACTATCATTAATCAAAAAGGTAAAAATTGTCTGTGTGTTTATGTAGCTATTGGACAAAAAAATTCAACAGTTGTTCGCGTTGTTGAGAAATTGAAAAAATATGATGCGATGAGTTATACCACGGTTGTTTCGGCGACGGCGGCGGAGTTGGACCCTTTGAAATATATTGCTCCTTACGCTGGAGTGACAATGGCTGAAGAGTGGATGGATCACGGCAAGGATGTTTTGATTGTCTACGATGATTTATCAAAGCACGCAGTGGCTTATCGTACTTTATCTCTTTTGTTAAAGAGAGCACCGGGCCGTGAGGCTTATCCTGGAGATGTTTTTTATCTACATTCAAGATTGCTAGAACGGGCGTGTCGTCTTTCTGATGAATATGGTGGAGGGTCAATTACAGCCTTGCCAATTATTGAGACTCAAGCGGGTGATATTTCTGCTTATATTCCAACAAATGTTATTTCCATTACTGATGGACAAATCTTTTTAATGACTGACTTATTTAATAAAGGCCAAAGACCGGCTATCGATTCTGGACTCTCGGTTTCTCGTGTCGGTTCAGCAGCTCAATACAAGGCTGTCAAACAGGTTTCTAAATCATTAAAAATTGAATTAGCTAACTTCCACGAGTTGGAATCGTTCTCACAGTTTGGTTCTGATTTGGATGCCGAGACTAAAAAAATCTTAACTCACGGTGAAGTTTTGATGGAAGTATTAAAACAAGGCCAATATCAGCCGATGTCATTTGTTCAACAAGTGGTGGAATTGTTCGTTGCTCAAAACGGGTATATGGATGATATTGATACAACTAAGATTCGCCCCTTTCTCGACAAGTTGTATGCGATGATGGAAAAGGATTATAAGGATATCCTTGATGAAATATATAATAAAAAGGAATTGAGCGATAAATTGATAGGAAAAATGACCAAAGCGGTTCAAACTATCAAGGAAGCAATTAAGTAAAAGGAATAAATATGTCGGCAGGATTAGCAAAGATTAAAAGAAGAATCTCATCTATTGAATCCACTAAGAAAATAACGAACGCTATGGAATTAGTATCTTCGGTAAAATTGAAACGCCGGAGAAAAGCAATGGATAATACAATCGAATATCTAAAATTGATGTCCGATATTATTTCAGATTGCTTTAAAGGCTTAGATGAAAAAGGTAATCACTTGTCGCGTCTACTTAAGCCTTGCGCAACGGGCGAAGGAATTCTCTATCTTGTTATCACTTCCAATATGGGTCTCTGTGGAGGATACAATTATAACGTTATTAAATATTTGAATTCTGTCATTAAAAAAGGTGACGAAATCATGATGATTGGCACTAAAGGCTTAATTAAGTTTAATAATGATTCTAACTACAACATAAATACAGATGAAGTTGATGTATTAGATAATTTTGATTTTGGTAAGTTAACGCGGCTCGAAAGAAAGTTGGAAGAAATATATCGTGAAGGAAAATATACTTCCATTCAGTTAATTTATACTAAGTATGTTAACTCGCTGACATTTAAACCGCAGACTGTTCAAATTTTACCCGTTATAAATATGGTTGATGAACAGAAAGCTGGAGAAAAGAAAATTGAGTTTCCTCCAATATATGCTCCTAATCGGAACGAGGTATTTAAATTGTTAGTTCCGCAATACCTGAACACTCTTCTTTTTGAAAAATTTGAAGAGGCCATGGTTTGTGAAGAAGGAAGTCGGCGAAACGCGATGGAAAATGCGACCGACAACGCTGATGATTTGCAATCAGAGCTTACGCTAACATTCAATAAAGCACGACAAGCAGCTATCACTAATTCCATTATTGAAATTATGTCGGGACAGGCTGCAGAAAAAGAATAGAAAGGTGGATTGATATGGTACAGGAAAAGAAAAAGACATCAAAAGCCAAGAAAACCGAAGAGAATACAGGGGTAATTGTTCAAGCGGTTGGTCCAATTATTGATGTGAGATTTAGAGAAGGTAAATTACCCAAATTATTGACCGCCTTGAGAATTGATCTTCCCGACGGCAAGAAACTGATTACAGAAGTGTTGCAACACATCGGTGATGACACAGTTCGCAGTGTTTCCATGGGAGCCACGGAAGGCTTAGTTAGAGGAACAAAAGTTATCGATACTCAAGCTCCAATTACTATTCCAGTCGGAAAGAAAACCTTGGGAAGAATGTTTAATGTTCTCGGAGAACCGATTGATGAAAAAGAAAGCATATATGATAGTTCTCTTCACTTTCCCATTCACCGCAATGCTCCAAGTTTTGAGGAGCAAGCCACTACGAGTGAAATTCTTGAAACGGGAATCAAAGTAATTGATTTACTTTGCCCGTATGTCAAAGGTGGTAAAGTGGGTTTATTCGGCGGTGCTGGTGTTGGTAAAACTGTCCTAATTCAGGAATTGATTCACAATATTGCAACCGAGCATAATGGCATATCGGTCTTTGGTGGCGTTGGTGAACGTTCGCGTGAAGGTAATGATTTATACTACGAGATGAAAGCCTCGGGTGTCTTGAAAAAAACAGCACTGGTCTTTGGTCAAATGAATGAACCTCCGGGGGCGAGAATGAGAGTCGGACTGACAGCTTTAACTATGGCCGAATATTTTAGAGATGTTGAACATCAGGATGTTTTGCTTTTCATTGATAATATTTTTAGATTTACCCAGGCTGGATCTGAGGTTTCTGCCCTCTTGGGGCGCATGCCTTCTGCCGTTGGTTATCAGCCAACTTTAGCGACCGAAATGGGTCAATTGCAAGAGAGAATTACTTCGACCAAGAACGGATCAATCACTTCGATTCAAGCGGTTTATGTTCCCGCTGATGATATGACCGATCCGGCTCCGGCCACGACCTTTACTCACTTGGATGCGAAAACAGTTCTAGATAGAGGGCTATCAGCTTTGGGAATTTATCCTGCGGTTGATCCACTTGAATCATCTTCGAATATTCTCGATCCTTTAGTCTTGGGTGAAAAACACTATAAGATTGCGCGTGAAGTTCAAAGCATTCTTCAAAGATACAAAGAATTGCAAGATATTATTGCTATTCTAGGTATGGATGAATTGTCCGAAGAGGACAAGACAATCGTTAATCGTGCGAGAAGAATTAGAAATTTCTTATCTCAACCTTTTTCGGTTGCTGAACAGTTTAACGGAACACCAGGTAAATATGTGAAAAAAGAGGATACCCTTCGTTCGTTTGAAGCGATTCTTTCGGGAAAGTATGATTCATATCCAGAATCAGCGTTCCTATATTGCGGCACGATAGAAGATGTGGTAGCCAATGCGGAGAAAATAGAGAAAAATGCCTAAAAGATTTCAATTTGAAATATTATCACCAGAGGGGAAACAGTTTTCTGATCACGCTGAGATACTCAACGTTCGCCTTTCTGATGGTCAAATTGGAATTATGGCGGAACACCTTCCACTGATTGGCGTTATTGCTACTTCGTGGCTAAATTATAAAAGAGATGGTAAGTCATTTGATTTTGCTATATCCGATGGCATTTTAAATGTCCAAAAAGATAAAGTTATCATTCTTGCTTCTTCCTTCGAAAGTCGCGATGAGATTGATTTGGACCGCGCGAAGAGAGCGGAAGAGAGAGCTAAAGGCTTGATTGAAAAGGCGAGGCGCGAGCATCAAGATAATATTGATCTAAAGCGGGCTCAAGTCGCATTAAAGAAAGCCATCAATCGTATTTCGTTAATCGAAAGGAAATAAAGTATGACAGAGCGAATCGTTCTCATCGGTGGATCAAATATCGACTATATAGCTAAGTCTTCAAAAAAATTGATTGAGAGAGATTCCAATATTGGAAAACTGAGCATTTCGTTTGGAGGAGTAGGACGAAATATTGTAGAAAATCTCGCGCGAATTGGAAATCGCGTGAGTTTTTTTACGAGTATTGGTAATGATGAATTGGGTCAGACAATGAAGAAACACTTGTTGAAATTGGGAGTTAGAGTTTATTCGCCTGAATTTGAAGGGACTTCTTCTTCGTATTTGTCTATTCACGATAGCGATGGAAAAATGAAATGCGCTGTCTGCGACGAACGTGCTAACGATAAATTAAATATTGATTTTATCAGTCGAAATGATTCAGATATCACTAAAGCTGAATACGTATGTTTAGATACTAATGTTTTAAGTAAAACAATAAGCGATTTATTTCAACGATATCCAAATAAAAAATGGATAGTCGAAGCAGTTTCCAAAAATAAGGTTGGTCGAATCCGCCAGTATTTGAATCAAATATATCTTTTTAAAGGAAATCAATATGAGGCTCAAGCGGTTATTGATTCAGATACGATAGATGTTTCAACCAATATTAAAAGAATAATTAAGTTGGGAACAAAAAATGTAATTATATCTAACGGCAAGCATGCGGTGTATTACGGAAATAAAGATGGTGTATTTAAAATAGACATAACACCTTTATCACAAATTGTAAATGATACGGGAGCGGGCGATGCGATGTTTGCTGGTATCGTCGACCAGATCAACGCTGGCCAAAGTATAAAAAATGCTATCATCTTTGGCAACCAATTGGCTCGTGAAACTTTGAAAACATCGAACGCAGTATCGAGTGAGATTGATAAATATAAGTATAATCATGAATAGATACAACCTCTTGGCTTCTATACTATTTAGAAAATATCAATTATTAGTTAAAAAACATTAAAGATAGTCCTATTTTCTTGTATTAAATTGAAACCTATGGTAAATTACTCTTACGCAATCATTGCGTTTTATTTTGGTTGCGAATGCACACATCATGAATCTATTAGGCTAGTCCTTTTGCATAAGGCGTAAAGAAAAGCGCTCATGAAAAAAATTAACTATGCAAATAGGGCCTAATTCTCGAAATGATGGAGGTTTAACAAATGGAGGTTCACTTATGAGTGAAGAAAAAGAAATTGAGGCTGTAGAAGCCGTAGCTGAAGAAGCTAAAGAAGATGTCGAAGAGAAAAAGGTTGAAGAAGTTTCAGAAATGGCAAGTGTCATTCACGATCCTAATGATCCGATTGTTACTGTTAAGCAGCTTTTGGAAGTTGGAGCCCATTTTGGACATCTTAAAAGAAGATGGAATGCTGCTTTCAAACCATATATCTATGCAGTAAGAACAGGCATCCATATCATTAATCTTGATAAAACGGCCGAAAAGATTGCTAGCGATTATGCACAGTTGCGCGATATCGTTTCTAAAGGCGGAAAAGTTTTGTTTGTTGGTACGAAAAGATCCGCTTCGCAGGTTATTGCTGAAGAAGCTGTAAGATCAGGATCTTTTTATGTAAACAACAGATGGTTAGGTGGAACATTAACTAACTTTAAGACTATCTCACAAAGACTTAAATTACTTAAATCCTTGGAACAATTAGAAATCGATGGAGTCTACGACACCATGCCTAAAAAGATTGCGATTGAAAAGAAGAAAACTCAAACTAAATTAGCATCTAATTTAGCTGGAATCAAAGAGATGAGAAAACTTCCTGACGCTCTTATTGTTGTCGATCCGAAGACCGAACACAACGCAGTAGCCGAAGCAAAGATTCTTAATATTCCAGTCTTTGCCTTACTTGGATCAAATTGCAATCCCACAGAGGTTTCTAATCCTATTCCTTGTAACGATGATTCATATCGCACAGTCAAACTTATTGTCGGTTTGCTCGCTGATGCTATCGTTGAAGGTAAGGGTGGAGATGTTGCCTATGCTTATACCAAGCAAGAAGGCGAAGCTTTGGACTTTGATAAAGCAATTAAGACAACCGATAGAAACGAAGAATACAAACTTATTAAGCTTCGTATAAGAGAAGATCAGTATGCGATTAGAGCTGCTAAAAAAGGTAAGAGAAAGCATGCTCCAGTTAAGAAATTTGTGAAAAAATATACAAAGAAACCTGAAGCCAAGAAATCAGATACTACTGAAACTAAAGCAGCGGATACTAAACCCGCCACAGTCAGTGAGGCCAGTACTGAAGCGGCAAAAGAGGAGAAATAATAATGTCAGAAATTATTGAATTAATTAAAGTTTTACGCGAGAGAACCGGTGCCGGTTTAATGGATTGCAAGCACGCCCTTCAAGCGAGCGATATGGATATTGAGAAAGCTTCTGATTGGTTGCGCGAAAAAGGCATTGCCAAGCAAGCCAAAAAAGCTAATCGTATTGCGGCTGAAGGTTTGACAACTGTCAAAATTCAAGGCGATAAAGCCGTCGTGCTCGAAATTAACTGCGAAACCGATTTTGTGGCTAAATCCGATCCTTTTATCAAACTTGTTGATGATGTAGCAAATGTCTGCTTGGAGCAAAATCCTGCTGATGTTAACACATTGAAGACTCTTGCGACCAAAGATGGTACAACGGTCGACGAATTATTTGTTAACGCTGGAATTAAATTGGGTGAGAAATTATCACTCCGGCGTTTCAAATTGGTTGAGAAAAAGGAAGGCGAGATTTTCGGCTCCTATATTCACGGAGCGGGAGCTATCACTTCCTTAGTAAGAATTAAATCAACCAATGCTGAATTTGCTGAACAATTAGCAATGTCAGTCGCAGCTAATGCTCCGATATATCTTTCAAGCAAGGATATTCCTGCGGAAGAGATTGAAAAGGAAACTAAGTTGCAGATTGAGACCGCTAAAGAGGATGAAAGTTTTAAGAAAAAACCTGAAAATATCCAAAATAAGATTATCGATGGAAGAGTGAAAAAGCACTTTGTTGAATCGGTTCTCTTAGAACAAGAATTTGTGGTAAATCCCGATATTACGGTCGCTAAAGCTTGCGAAGAAAATAAATCAGAAATTATTGAGTTTGTACGTTATCAAGTCGGCGAAGGCATCGAAAAACGAAAAGATGATTTCGCTGCTGAAGTTGCAAAGGAAATGCAATAAACCTATAAGCCACCTTTTTATAGGTGGCTTATGTTTTTATAGGCTAAAATATTAAAAAATGGGCCGATAAAGGCAAAATAAATATAAATTACAAACAATAAATTGTATACTTATTATTAATAGGAGGCTAGCTCATGGAATTCAAGAGAGTATTAGTGAAATTATCAGGTGAGGCCCTAAAATCAAAAACAGAAAATCAAATACTTGATGCAGATTTACTTTGCAGTATTGCTAAATCGATCAAAGGATTAAAAGATCAAGGATTGGAAATTTGTATAGTAGTGGGTGCTGGCAATATATGGCGTGGAAGAATGGCACAAAGCATGGGTATTGAATCAGCGACCGCTGATTATATGGGAATGCTTGGCACAATAATAAATTCCATGGCAATCGGTTCTGCGCTTGAGGGCGAAGGAATTGATTGTCGCGTTATGTCTTCAATTGAGATTAAGCAGATTGCTGAACCATACATTCGGAAAAGAGCGATTAGACATTTTGAAAAAGGTCGGGTCGTTATCTTTGCTGGCGGTACAGGCAATCCTTATTTTACTACTGATACGACAGCGGCTTTGCGGGCTAAAGAAGTTAAATGCGATGCAATCCTTATGGCTAAAAATGGTGTAGATGGAGTGTATACCGCTGATCCACGTGTCGATAAGGATGCCAAGTTCTTATCGGAAATCACATATAAAGATGTATTGCGCAAAGACTTGAAAGTCATGGATTCCACGGCGGTATCTTTGCTTCAAGATTCGGATGTTGTCATTAAGGTTTTCAATATGGCTGATCCAAGCAACTTTATTAAGGCGGCAAATAATGAGAAAATCGGTACAACGATTAGAAAGGAATAACATAAAATGGATGAAGTAATACAAAAGTGCAAAGACCAAATGGAGAAAGTCATTGACAATTTAAAGGAAACGCTGAGAACTATTCGTTCTGGAGTGGTTACCCCCAATGCTTTGGACAAAATATTTATCGAATACTATGGCGAAAAGACATCAATTAAGGCTTTAGCTTCTATTACTGTTGCTACTCCTACACAGTTGATTGTTCGCCCTTTTGATCCTAGTTCGATCAAAGCGATAGCTGGAGCCATCGGCGAATCTAATCTAGGTGTCAGCCCAGTTATCAATGGCGTTGATATTCGTGTTTCTTTTCCCCAACTTACAGGTGAGAGAAGAAAGGAATTTGTCAAGCAAGCCAAGACATATGCTGACCAGGCTAAAGTTAGCATTCGGAGTGTCAGAGGCGATTTTGTTAATAAAGTTAAGAAAGATAAAGAATTATCAAAGGATATGGTTTTCAATTATACCAACGATATTCAAGATCTCACTAATAAATTCAATAAAGAAATCGATGAAATTTTTTCCAAAAAGGAAAAAGAATTATTAACTTTGTAACAAGATGAAAAAAGGAGAACAATTTCAATTTACTCACCCGTTGAATCATGTTGCCTTTATTATGGACGGCAACGGAAGATGGGCTAAAAAAAGAATGCTTCCGCGTTCAATGGGACATCGGGCCGGAGTAAAAAACGTTAAAAAAATCGTTGATTTATGCTTTTATAAGTACGATATTTTTGCTTGTTCTCTTTTTACTTTTTCAACAGAAAACTGGAATAGACCACCGCGTGAAATAAAATACCTTTTTAAATTACTTAAGATATTTTTCCAAGAAAATATCCAAGAATTCTTAGAAAAGGGCACACGGGTTGTTGTTTCTGGCGACTTGGATGACAAGAGGATTCCCGATGATGTTTTGACAACCATGAAAGATGCCATATATCGAACAAAAGATTGTAACAACCACATATTTAATGTCTTATTTAACTATGGCGGGAGAAGAGAGATTGTGGCGATGACTAAAAAGGTTGTCGACCAAGTCCAAGCGGGTAAACTAGATGCGCGCTACATTTCGGAAGCCACGCTTAAACATTTTTTATATCAACCGAAACTCCCGGAATTAGATTTGCTTATTAGAACTTCAGGTGAATATAGATTATCCAACTGTTTGCTATATGAAATTTGTTATTCCGAATTGATTTTTGTTTCGACTTTTTGGCCGGATTTCAATGAAAGTGATTTAGTTTCCTGTTTTAAGGATTACGAAGGACGAAATCGACGTTTTGGAGGAATAAAATAATGCGCGAGCTCTCAGCCAATACTAAGCATACGATGTGCCAGCGAGTATTGACGGGAATACTTATGTTTTTGATTGGAGTACCATGCGTTATTTTGGGAGGATGGTATTATTTTGTTATCGTTGCTCTATTAGCATTAGTGGCTATTCATGAATTTATTTCAGCGCCAAATCGCGGAAGGTTTAATATCTTTGTTTACGTGATAGTTTACGTAGCAACGCTATCTTTTATCTATTGGCATTTTTTTAAGGATCAAACGGTTTTTAATTCTATTTTTGATAAAAACTTATTCATCGTTGAGGATTTAAGAATTTCGACCACAGGGATAGCGGTGTATTTTGTTCTTCTATTTAGTACGACGCTCATTTCCAAAAGATTTACCGTAGCTGATGCGACATTTTTATTTACTATGGGTATATATGTTGGATTAGCCTTTCTTTGCTTTTATTATCTTCGCTACATTCCGAATCTTCCCGCATATTACCAAGAAGAAAGATTTTCTTCTTCCTTATTGATGTTTTATGTCATCATTGGGACCACAATTAATGATGTTGGAGCATATTTTGTTGGGGTACTATTTGGTAAACACAAAATGGCGCCGCGCATATCGCCTAAGAAAACGTGGGAAGGAGTATTTGGCGGAATTATTTTCTCCATTATTTTCTCTGTGCTTTTTGCTTATTTTTGTGAACTTTCCGGTCATCCCTTATTACCGGGGACCATTGATTTTAAATCGTATCATTTTGTTTGGATAATTGTTATTTCCATTATTATTCCTGTGGCAGCCGATATGGGGGACCTTTTCTTCTCGGCTATTAAAAGATCTTTTGCCATCAAGGATTTTGGAAGAATTTTTCCTGGTCATGGCGGTGTACTCGATCGATTGGATTCTCTTTCCTTTGTGAGTATTATCGTAGCCATAAT
>Ga0172377_10007783_pt1 | contig 11013 bp, 5 predicted proteins | sample Pumphouse3metaG_FD_119749 | JGI IMG/M metagenome (GOLD analysis project Ga0172377, IMG submission 119749) | Leachate microbial communities from a municipal landfill in Southern Ontario, Canada - Pumphouse #3 metaG | ecosystem: Engineered > Solid waste > Landfill > Unclassified | place: Canada... | reverse complement strand
ATCAGTAATTAGTTTTCCTTTGTCACTTATAGGATAAAAACCAAACCAAGAGAATCTGTCCCAGCGTCCGCTTAGTCTGTCTACTGTGTGTTGCCTTAGTCTTTTACCTAAAGGTTGTTCGATAGCTTGCCCAACATAAATAGTCTCACGACTATCATGAAGCAAATACACACCAATCTGTTCTTTAAAATTTACCGGTGTTGCACCAAATTGTTGAACGCCATACAACTCCGGGAATGATTTCCAATGAACAAGATCTCTATTCCAGTAGATACCAAAAGCATTTATTATTTTATGAATAATCCTATCCTCTTTTTCAGATTTCTCTAAAACTAAAGTTTCTGTTTCAATATCTTCAGTTTCTAATTCTGAACTTTTATCTACATATTTTCTCAGATAATAAATACCAGGATTAACTCTTACAAAGATGGAATTGCCTTCATTGTTTTTAATATCGGTTGTTATATTAGCACTCACAGTATCTTGTGGGGTAGCCCCTAAAGAAGTCCTGTAGCCTCTTTCAGCAATTAGTTCAGCAATTTCAGTATAATGAAGAGCTTTTTTCTCCTCTTCTAATACTTTAACAATTGCGTCTTTCCATAATAAATTTACCATAAATATTAGTTCTAAAATTTTCTTACATGTCAATCAAAATTAATGAAACTTTAAGCTTTATTTCACCAGACTCATCAACTCACTATAATTAGTTACCACACCAAATCTCACCTCGTCATTACTTATTGCACAGAAGTGTTTGCGGGCACATTTAATTTTTGCACTTTCTACCTCTCTTAATTCTAGAGTGGATAAATCACCTTTAGTTTCTGCTACAAAATAAACATGCTTTACAGAACCTTCATTAAAGGCAATAGCCCAGTCAGGATTATATTTACCCACAGGAGTGTTTATAAAGAAACCTTTTGGGAGTTTCACATACACGTTTACTTCTTTGCTTGAATCCAAAGCTTCAGCAAATGGTTTTTCTTTTGTTGAGGAATCAAAAATAACATGATCATACAGATGTTTTTCTGCACGAATAGCATTAACGCCCAGTTTTCCTTTCAGTGTAGGTTCTGTGAATATATCTGTTCCAAAAGTCTCTTTCAGCTTATTGTATTTTATATGCTGAACTATTGCTGTTGCCTTTTCTTCGTTTATAAGTTTAGAGCATTGAATTATAAACTCCTCGGGATTATATAAAAACTGATCAAACACATGCTTTTCAATACCGGTAAGTATTTTTACAATAGTATTACGTGTAAGTTCTGTTTCAGTTACAACCTTACCAACAAGATCATATTTTACGTTGCCGGTTACAGCACTATCCACTTTAATATGCTCAGAATCTTTCTGTGTAAAAGCTTCACCTTTCTGGAGCTGATCCTTTGACTTAATCTCCTCTAAAGTACCTGAAGTAACAGTGAAAAATATCTTGGGAATTTTAAGATGAGTATTAAGCTTATCAATAGACTTTCTAATCAGTTCATCTGTTTCAAAATCCACAATATATGCAGTCTTTGCATTAATACTTTTCCATAACTTTTTAAACTCTGTTCTGTTAAGTTTCTCCTCATCAAGACGCAATTCAACGTTGTTTGCACGCTCATCTTCCGGTTTAACAGCATCGGGATTGTAAACAGTATCCAAAACGCCTATAATCGATTCTTTCGAAGCCGTTACATCTTCAGCAAACTCAAGACTGTTGCTTTCTTTGTCAGAGTAATATTTCTCGGTAAGAGAACCTGCTTTCACATAACCATAAGTAACCAGACTTTCATAAATAATATTTGCTGTATCCTCATTTATTGGATATTCATTTCCGGAAACATCCAGCAATATTTTACCCATAAAAAGAGATGCAGATACTTTCTTTGGTCGGTCAGTAATCACTTCAGCAATTTCAGACTGCAAATTCTTTGCAAACTTCTCGTAGCTCTCACTCGCAACAACAGTCAGTCTATTAATATTATGAACCTCACTACCCATAGTATTAGAATCCATTCTCTCGCCATTCTGATTAACACATAAACGAAGACCACGTCCAACCTCCTGTCGTTTACGATCCTCAGCACTACTCTGCTTAAGAGTACAAATCTGAAAAACATTAGGATTATCCCAACCCTCTTTAAGCGCAGAGTGCGAAAATATGAATCTCACAGGTTCATTAAAAGAAAGAAGTCTTTCCTTATCCTTCATTATGAGGTCGTATGCATCAACATCCACACTTTGCCCTGTTTTTCTTTCAACCTTACCTTCAACAAATTGTCCTTTTTTCTTGTCTATAGAAAAATATCCTGCATGTGTAGTCTCAGAAGTAATTGCTTTCAAATAATTCAAATAAGCCTCTTCTCCAAGCCTCGGTTCAAGATTATTAATAATATCATTATACTCCTCTTCAAACATTTCACCATAAATGCCATTGAAAGCATTACCAGACTCATCATACTGTTTATATCTGGCAACTTCATCAATAAAGAAAAGACTAAGCACTTTAATCCCTTTAAGATAAAGCATCCGCTCTTTTTCGATATGCGATAAAATAGTCTCTCTTATCTGAATTCTACGTAGTTGTTCCTCATTAACAGAACCTTTAACATCACCAGCATATAAAACCACTCCATTTTGAAATTTGATGGTATTATACCTGCCATCAATATCAGATATAACAAACCCATCCTTATACTGCTCAAGATTATTGGATTTATCATAAAGATTAAAACCCTTTTCAACCTTGCGCACAACCTGTTTAACACCATTTTTCTGCTTAACTTCAAATCCAAGATTAGCAGTAGGACTTTTATCCTTAAACAAATTTATGCCCTCAAGATAAAGATAACCCTCTGTACCGGTTGTACCTGTTTGTGAGATACCTTTTACACCAATTTTCTTTACCAACTTCTTATTGTAGGCTTCCATAGCATCAAGTCGGTAAATCATATTGTAATCCTCCTTGTGAGTGGCAGAGTAGCGTAAGGTAAAAAGCGGATCAAAGCTTTTAAGGTTTTCTTTTGTCTGCTTTCCTTCTACCGATTGCGGCTCATCTATAATAAGAACAGGGTTAGTTTTAGCGATCACATCTATAGGACGGCGACTCCTGAAACTATCCAATTTCATATAGATACGCCTGGCATCCTTTCCTCTGGCATTAAATGCCTGAGCATTTATAATCATTGCTTTGATAGATGAATCACTAGCAAACCTATCAATTTCAGTCAACTGAGAAGAATTATATATAAAATATTGAATCTTCTTACCATACTCCTCAGTAAAGTGCTCCTCAGTTATCTGAAACGATTTATATACACCCTCTCTGATTGCAATACTCGGTACCACAATAATGAATTTACTCCAACCATACCGTTTGTTTAACTCATACATAGTTTTAATGTAAGTATAAGTCTTCCCTGTTCCAGTTTCCATCTCAACAGTAAGGTTATACCTACCCTCCAATCTATCTGATGGCTTAATCAAATTCTTACGCTGAATTTTTTGAATATTCTTCAGGATAATATCATCGGTAAGCTGAGGTACAATCTTGTTATTCTTAAATCCGGTAAAATCATACAATTCTGTCTGACCTTTAGTATCACCCTGGTCAATCATATAATTCACCTCAGACATGTATGGCTGACCCGAAAATACATCACAAACCGCTATAGCAGCATCCTCTTGAAACTTCTGGTGTTTAAACTTTAACTTCATCGTATCAGATAACTTTAATTGTTGTTTCAGGAGATAAGGTTTTAAATATCTCAGTAACATTTATTTTATCAGGACTATTTTTAAACGAGCTGTCACGGAAAACAACTCGCATTGGTTTACGATTTGCAATATCTCTGATAACCTCTTCAGGAACATTATCTTCGAAGCAAGCAACCAAATCAGTATCATTAACAAAATGTACTCTTTTACCATCAATGTTTTCAGTAATATGTGAAAGAGAAAGTGGAACGCCCCATTCAAGCATCACACCATAAAGAAGGTCGATATCTGTACGATCCTCTTTAATATTACTTTCTAAATCAAGAAGCATATGCTGACTATATTCAGAAGGACTGTAATAAACATCCTTCATATTAGTATCATCTACTTTCAGTACACGGAAGCCAGTATCTAAACTTCTCTCCTCTTTTTCTTCAAACAAATCTCCCTCTTTAGCTTTTGATTTAAGCTCCTCTTCAATCTTTTTACCAGCCCTCCGTATACGTTCTTTACCAATCTCACAAATATTTTTATAACCTGCTTTATAGGCCTCAGACTTTGGATCAGTCTTTTCGGGAAGTTGAACCATTATGAATTTGCGGTTACCTCCGTCTTCAGCATTTAGTTGCATAACAGAGTGGGCAGTAGTGGAAGAACCGGAAAAGAAGTCTAGAATAATACTATCTTTATCAGTATTAGCTATTCTTAAAATCCTATTCAATAATCTCACAGGTTTTGGACCGTCAAAATAACCTTTTCCATCGAATAACTTTTTGAATTCTTGCCGAGCTTCTTGGTTATGACCAACATCTTTGTTATACCAAATTGATATAGGTGTCATACCTTGCTGAACATCTGATAAATATCTTTTTAGTCTTGGCATTTTATTTTTACCTTCATTGCCAAACCAAATTCTTCCATCTGTTATGAGCTTTTCCATTCTTTCTTTACTTGTAAACCAACATCTACCACTTGTTGGTCTTACTACTGTTCCATTTGGTGTAATAATATCATAATCATATGCTTCAGAGTATGTTTTTACAGTTAAATTATCAGATGCCCAAGGTCCTCTGGGATCATTGTCAGGATTTGTATATCTATTATTTGCTTCTTCAGTTCTTTCTAATAATCCAATGTTAAAATTGTCTATTTGCTTTGCAAAAATCAAAATATAATCATGGCTGTTGGAAATATATTTTGCGTCATTTTTTGGTGAAAAAGCTCTTTCCCAAATTACTTGTCCTATAAAATTACTCTCCCCAAACACCTCATCGCAAATCTTCCTCAAATTGTGCACTTCATTATCATCAATCGAAATAAAAATAACTCCATCATCAGTTAAAAGATTCCTTGCAAGTGAAAGCCTAGGATACATCATACTGCACCAATCGGAATGGTATCGCCCGTTAGTTTCTGTATTCTTAAAAAGTCGATTTTCCTCTTCATCAAACAGTTCTAACTGTTCTTCATAATCCTCTTTGGAAACTTTAAAATTGTCCCGATATACAAAGTCATTTCCTGTATTATAAGGAGGATCTATATATATCATTTTAATCTTATTCAGATAAGAGTTCTGCAGGAGCTTCAGCACTTCAAGGTTATTACCTTCAATATAGAGGTTTTCTGTTGTGTCCCAATTCTTGCTTTCTTCTACACAAGGGCGTAGGGTTTTTCTTATAGGCCGGTTACCTTCAATTATAGATTGTTTTTTGCCAACCCATGTGAATTCATAGTGTTCATCACCATCCACAACTTCATCAGAAAGTAATTGTTTCAGTTGATCAAAGTTAATAGCTCGTTTAAGATTGCCATCTGCGTCTTTTGTTTCTGTGATTGCACTTGGAAATAGTGATGCTATTTTATCAATATTACTTTCTGTGAAATCCACGGTTTCCTGACTTAATTTTTCCATTATGAATATTTTGTTTTATGTCAATTGTTCTTTTAATTTTCTTAGATTACGTTGAACTTCTCTATCAACTTGTTCAAATTCGGGTAAGTCTTTTATTTGATCATTAATAGTAGCTTCCCATTGTCCTTTATATTGAGGAACACGCTGCTTTAGCTTAACAAATAAACTTTTCGGATCTACACCCTTATGTTTGCATTTGGCAACAAACTCATTTGTGTAAAAATTAGCATATAATCCAAAAACTTCAAGCAGATACCAAATATCATAATAATCACGAGCCTGCATACGTTGTATCACTGATCTTAGTTTTTCAACCAATACTTCTTCTAACGTGTAACAGTTTAATTCATACACATCAAGATCTGAGTATTCTTTAAAACTGCTTTTGAGTATTGGCTCAAAAACCATCAGCTCTGTTTTTGAAATATCAATCTTTATTTTCTTGTTACTCGCAAGACCTCCTAATGGTCCTGTGTAACTAATATAAAAATTAATACCTCCATCTTCATGTTCATTATCATCAATGATTTCTAAAGGGATATTTGCTTCCTCTTTTATATAATCAAAAACATCTGCAAAGCATTGGAAAATAAATTCATTTGATGTTTCTGAGTCAATAATTGTGAAGTCAAGATCTTCTGAAAAGCGGTAGTCTTGAAAGTAAAATTTTTTAAGTACAGTCCCCCCTTTGAAAATTAAATTATCTTTCAAATTATGGTTTTCAGATACTCCTTTTAAAATCCAACTCAACACATAATCTTTCTCTATCTGTTGATCTCTGACTCCTTCAGAAAATGCTTTCTTTTGTAATTCGGACGGTTTTATCATGTATATATAGCAGATTTAATAGTTTCAATATCAATGTTTACCTGAATTTTCCAGCGATCCAAATAATTACCTTCTGCCGGCAATTGAGGATCTAGTAATACATAGGAAGATTTCTTATGCTTTTGAAGAGTATCAATTATATCATTCTCGATATTTAATGTTTCTAATAGAAAACCTAAACGTTTTATTACTGCGGGACTTTTGAATTTTAATACATATTTCTCCAGCGTTTCAAAATTCAACTTGTCTTTAGTCTGATAGATAGCTTTGGCTATTTCTGTAATTCCTCCCCCATAATCCGGGCGGTACAAACAATCTACAATTGTTTTCTCCAAATCAGAACAGTTCACTTTGTTAAAGCTATCAATCCAGGTTTTTTTATAACCAAAAAAATGATCTTTATTATGATATATAAACTGAAAAGGTATATCTTTAATCATAAGTACAGAAGGTGTGATTTGTTTTGATACAACTATTTGTTCTTTTAATGAAGGCTGTGTTATTAAATTGTGAATTTGCAATGCTGAGTAATATCCAATATAGTACTCGGCATCGTTTACAATGAAGGGAGCAATCAAATGCCAATCAGGCATAAAACTACTTGAATCTGCTTCATAAGGAATTATGTAATATACACCCGTTTTTAAGCGCATCAACAAACCCCTGTCTGTCATATCGCTCAGCAATTGTTTAACAGTACCTTGTTTAACGTCGGGAAGTGCTTTATATGCTTCGTCATAACGAAAACATGATATATCCCTCTTGTTGAAATAATTCAACAATTTACCTGACTGAGTAGATATATATTTATCTTCCATATTTGAATAATCAGCTTAAACCTGATTACAATGATACGTAAAAATAATTAATGCTTCTAATTTAATTACATAAATTCAAACATTGTTGTAGTCAACAGATTCCGATTACAATTATTGTAACCTACAGAATTTTCTTGAGCTCCTTTATTTTATTGGAAATCTCTATCTGAATATTAAATTGATTCTCTTTACGTTTTTTTGCCTCTAAGCGTTCAATCTGTTTTCTTATTTTTTCTTTCTCGATGCTTCTATCTACTGCTTCAGATATATCTATCTCGGGTTCTTTTTGAAGCTTGTTTCCTGCAATCTGATATACAAAGTTATGATAAATTCGCTCCAAATCTAACCCGGAAATGTTTAAGTACACGTTCTCGGCCTTCTCCCATTCTGTCTTATAGCATTGTAGTATACGATATTTATTTTTAGCATTCTCATGCTCTTCTTTGTAATGAACAAGCAGTTGTACATCATTATCATGTTTTAAAACGAACAGCAGATGTCGGGGAATTATTTTCTCTATTGCTTCGAATATTTTGTAATTGCAATCACGTTTCTTTAGTGATACATTTAGTACATCAATCTGCTTGACCACATCACTTTTACCGGTGTTTAAACTGTCGCTTGTCAGAATATTACTCCATATAATACTCTCAATATCTTCCACAAAAGATCGCTTCAACTCATTGGTCAGATTCATTTGTGCATAGAAGCTCTCTTTGGGTAGTCTTGTGTGTTTTTGTGTTGATGGTGGAAATTGCAACATTATTATAAATCTACTTTATTTTTAACTACCAAAAAACATATCAATTCAAAATCGTCTAATCCTTTAATGGAGTAACCTATTTCAATTGGCTCGGCAGCTGTAAAAAAGCTTTCTACATCTTTTTCTTTTTTTATCTGAATTATTGAACTGATAGCTGATTCCAACAGACGCGAATATGTATCCATTTTTCTGCCGTCTCGGGTTTCTTTATTAAACTTCTTACACAAATCTTTTATAGGCTCAGAATTACCTTTGCAAAGGTGACGCATCTTATCAAGAAACTTTTTAGGCGAAAGGTGGCTGCATAACACCTCTTCATCTTTAGAAATATATACCATATAAAACGGATGTAAGCGGTTCTGCTGATCAATATTTACTCCATTACTAATATTCCTCAGCACATAAAACACACCCTCGGGTGAGTCGTCATTGGCTTCTACAACTGCATGTAGTCCATAAGGTGCATGTGTTATGTCGGGATCAGATTTCATATAGTCAAGCAGATCAAGCCTAAACTCATTTAATCCAAGGTCCATAATAGAGATACCGCTACTCATATCTTCAATATCTACAACTTCATCCATCAGCCGCTTAAGCTGCTGTTTACGATATTCCAAATCACCTTTTTCTTCTTCACTAATTGGATTATCATCTCCTGTTGATGTCATTACTGATATCTTCATGCGTGTTTCTACGCGTGCTTTCAGATTGATATAATCATCAAGCGTCATATCAGGCCAGAAATTTACCAGCTGAATTACTTCATTCTTACTCCCGATACGGTCGATTCGTCCAAACCTCTGTATTATACGCACCGGGTTCCAATGTATATCATAGTTAATCAGATAGTCGCAGTCCTGCAGGTTTTGTCCTTCAGAAATACAATCTGTTGCAATCAGTATATCGATTTCATCTTTAATTCTGGACTTAAGCAGCTTTTTTTGTTTTGACAGTGGTGAGAAGTAAGTTAAAACGGTATTCATATCATTTTTCATCTTTGGTACAGTTGAACGTCCATCAACTGATCCTGTTATAAGCGCAGAATGAAGACCGTGAATTTCTTTAACATATCTGCTTACATGTTCATATAGGTACTCTGCTGTTTCAGCAAAAGCGGTGAATATTAATATCTTCTTATTATTATCATTGATAGGATTTTCTATTTTATGATCAATCTGCTTTAACAGGGTCTGCAATTTAAGGTCATATTCAGGAGTAATATCATTAACAAAGTAAAGCAGAGTTCTAAGTGTTTCACTATCTTGCTTTAAAGAGGAAGACCAAGAAAGTGTATCAATATCTTTCAGTGATATTTTTACTTTCTTACCTACCATCAAATCGGTATTCTGATCATCCAGTTCCAAATCATCATCGTTAACAAATCCCTCTACTTGTACTGCTTGATTATTATCCTTTGAATCAATAAGTTCTATGGTTTCATCTATTAACTTTTTTATCCTTTCTACTGTTAACCTAAAGGAGTGTACCGAACTCTCCAATCTTTTCAAAAGGTTTATATTAATCAGTCTTCTAATACCTTTCTCCCGATCAGACTGACGAAAAAACACATTTCCCATGTCACTGCCATACTTCTCTTCGTACTTATCTTTACTGCTTTCAAAAACAAAATCGGAAGGAGTGTAGATATAAAGATTCAGCTGGTTAAGCAACTCATATATCTCGTTGTAGTTAATGGCATTAGTCTTCGTTGTAAGTGAAGGAAGTATTGAAGTAGGTTTTAAGCGAGTGGGAAAAGTTCCAATAGCCGTAGTATCATAATATTTCTGTATATGTTTTCTTGATCGTGCAATGGTAACACTATCAAGAATTTCAAAGAAATCGAAACTGAGCATATCAAGGAGTGCATCTGTAGTTCTTTCTTTTGCATCCAGTTTGCTCCATCTGTTATAAGCTGCTTGAGCATAACGGAAAATTTCGTCTATAGACTGTTTGGTATTTAACAGACTGTCTATTTTTTCTGAATCTCCCTCATAAGCCAGTGCAAGTTGATTCCTTAAATCAAAAAAACGATTATTTACAGGTGTGGCAGATAACATAAGAACTTTAGTTTTTACACCTGTTCTGATTACCTTGTTAAGTAATTTGAGATAACGATTTTCCTTTTTCTCTTCATCACCATAAATCTGCCCCCCATTCCTGAAATTATGACTTTCATCAATTACTACAAGATCGTAATTACCCCAGTTAATTCTGTCTAATGGTAACCCATTTGAGTAGCCACTATCACGAGAAAGATCAGTATGAAACAATACATCATAACGTAGCCTATCACCTGCTATTGGATTGTTTGTAAGATTCCCTCGAAATGTTAGCCAGTTGTCGCCAAGCTTTTTGGGACAAAGTACTAATACGGATTTATTCCTGTTCTCATAGTATTTAATGACTGCAAGTGCTGTAAACGTTTTTCCTAATCCAACACTATCTGCAAGAATACAACCGTTGTACTTCTCCAATTTATTTATGATAGAAAGTGCAGCATCTTGCTGAAAATTATAAAGTGTGTTCCAGATCTGACTGTTTTTAAAACCTGTTGCTTCATTGGGCAGATTATCTTCAGAAATATCTTCCAGGAATTCATTAAAGATGTTATATAGAGTAATAAAGTATATATACTCTGGAGCGTTCTCTCTATAAACGTTGGTTATATACTCTGTTACTTCTTCAGTAACATCTTTAAGTTTATCCTTATCATGCCAGAGGTCATTAAATATTTCAAGATAACGTTCGCTCTGGGGAGATCCGTTCTTAGTAATAAGACTAAACATGTTATTGCCTTTCTCATTTCCCAGATCTACGGAAGTAAACCCATTTATTGGAAAGTAAGTAATATCATCCTTCAATTCTGAATTATGATGTTCAAGATGAATAAAACCACTCATTAATTCTTGTGTGGCATTGGTCTTAAATTTCACTTTCTGTTTAATCCACTCAGCACACTCCCTGGCGATGGCCTTTTGTGAGAGCTCATT